>JAEEGF011336102.1_pt1 | contig 23029 bp, 15 predicted proteins | sample 9134171 | NCBI WGS metagenome assembly JAEEGF01 (sample SAMN16246542, study PRJNA631951) | gut metagenome | biome: gut microbiome; feature: rumen; material: AP-attached | host: Bos | place: Iran: Karaj | collected 2018-10
TCAAAACCCCGATCGCGGGACTTCTTAAGGAGGGGGTATCACCTCTTGAGGTCTCCCGGAGGCTCCACCCCACCCCGGCGGTGCTGGGCTTTCCCCGGGAACCGGCCCTCGGCTTTCTCCGGGATGAAGGACTGCTTCCGGAATCCCTTTATGCCGGGCTGGGAGGCTTTATCAGAACCGGGGCCTCCGGAGATGAAGACCGTCTTACCCTGGCGGTGCTCCTCCGCGCTGCCCGGGTTCATTCCCGAAGCGTCACCCTTTACGGGGGAGCCGGCATTCTCCCCGCCTCCCGGCCGGAGAGCGAATGGCGGGAAACCGGCAGCAAAATGAAGGCCGCCAGTGAGGCTCTGGGGCTTCCCCGGGATTTAATCTCCATCATTGCTGCTCTCCCCGCCGGAACGGAATCCGGACAATTGCAGACAAACTGAGGTTCTCATCATGCTTTCCAGCGCTCTGGCCGCAAACGGCATTCTCTCTCTTCTGGTTTCTCTGGGACTCCGGGATCTCTGCATGGCCCCGGGATCCCGCAGCGCTCCCTTCGCCCTGCTCCGAAGCCGCTTTCCGGAACTCACCTTTCATACGCACTTTGATGAGCGCGGACTGGGGTTTCTGGCTCTGGGAATCTCCCGGGGCTCCGGCATTCCCGCGGCGGCGGTCACCACCTCCGGCACCGCCGTCGGAAATCTGCTCCCGGCCGTCATGGAAGCCCGGATGAGTCATATTCCCCTGATCCTGATAACCGCCGACCGGCCCTGGGAGCTTCTGGAAACCGGAGCCAACCAGACCTGCCGGCAGGACGGGATTTTCGGGAGCTATGCCGTTTTTGTTCATGTTCCGGTACTGACCAGCGATATTGAGCTTGCTGCGGCAAAGAGGAGGATAAGTAATGCCCTTGCGGAAGCTTTGGCCTCAGGAATCCCCCTTCATCTCAATGCGGAAATGCGGGAACCTCTTTACGGGGATCCTTCAGAGAGTCCGCTCCCGGCTCGCCCCCCCGCAAATGATGACCGCGCCGGGCCGACCTCCTTTGCGGATCTCCGGCCCGAGATACTTCCCGGAAAAAGTCTTATGTCGATGCTCCGGACATTTCTGGCGCCGGAAAGCCCCGCGCTTATCGCTGCGGGTTCCCTGCCGCCGGAGGATGCGGCTCTGCTTTCAGAGGCCCTCAGAAAAACCGGGCATCCCGTTATCGCCGATATCCAGAGCAATCTCCGGGGCCGTATCCCGGTGCTGCCCCCCTTTGATCTTCTGACCGCCCGAATGCCCGGATCCTATGAAAGGTTACGGGCCTGCCAAAGACTCATCGTGCTGGAGGGGCATTTCATCTCCAAAAAGCTGCTCTCCTTTATCCGGGATTTTCCGGGAGAGGTTATTTTTATCACGAAATACACCGACGGGATTAATGCCTCCGGGCATCCGGGGCCCGTCATCAGAATCACCCCGGAGGCTCTTAGGAATACCATCCTCAGTCTGACAGACGGGAAACCGGCCGGAAAACCGGATCCCCTGCTTCGGGAGCTCTCTTGTCCCGGACAAGAGGATCTGGCAGCAGGGAATGCGGCTGAGGATCGCCTTACGGAAGCCTCTGTCATTACAATGCTCTCCAAACTTGAAACTCCGCTTCTTATCGGAAACAGCCTGCCGGCCCGCTTTGCGGATACCCTTCTCGCCCCGGAATCCCCCCGGGGGATTTTCACCTTACGCGGGGTTTCCGGCATCGACGGACTTATCGCCGCGGCCTCAGGACTCTCCCATTGCTTCCCGGACACCGGAATCACCGCGGTTATCGGAGACACCAGCGCCCTTTATGATCTATCGAGTATCGCCCTTCTCAGAAAATACCGGTTGCGGCTTATTATTCTTAACAACAACGGCGGCAATATCTTTATGAAATTCCCGGTGCCGGATGACGCGATCCTGAAGGATCTTTTTGTGAACCCCCAGAATGTAACCTTTGCCGGAGCGGCCGGCATGTTCGGGATCCCCTGGCGGCAGGTAACCCGGGAAGCGGAACTCCGGGAGCTTATCCGGGGGCCCGCAGAAGGCGAAGTGCTGGAGATCCCGCTGCGTCCGGGGGAAGGGATTAACATGCTTCGGGAACTGACAGCCGAAGCTGCAGGATTGCCTTCCGCTCCCTCCCCCTCTCAAAACAAGGCGGCGCGATCATGAGCGTTGTTCCTGAAGAAAGAGGGCTGGCTTCGGCGGTGAAGGTATTTTTTCTGGCAGGGTTTATGGGAGTCCCCGGAGAATTCGCCAGGGTCAGTGAGCTTATTCCCGGAGACTCAGAGGAGATCCTTCCCGAGGATCTCCTGCCGTCTCCCGAGAAAACCCGGGAGCTTTTCCGGCGCCGGGATCTCCCTCCGGACTATTTCTTCCGGGAAGCCCGGGCCCGGCTCCGCAAAATTATCACCGCGTCCGGAGCGGAGCGGGTTTGCCTCTATGGCTATTCTCTCGGGGGCCGCCTCGCGCTCTCGGCTCTTTTCATGAGTCCGGAGAATAAGGAGGAGAACAGCGCGAATAAGCCGGAAAACAGTCATAAGAACAGCCCGGAATGCTCCGGAGACCTCCGCCGGGACTGGCCGATGATCTCCGGCCTTATTCTGGAAAGCTCCGGCCTGGGGATCCGGGATCCCGAAGAAAGAAGGCGCCGGCTTATTCATGATGAAAATCTCGCCCGGAGATTTGCGGCGGAGTTTTCTCCGGAGCTTCTCCGGGAATGGTACGCCCAGCCGGTATTTGCCGGGCTCTCCCCTCCTGTCCGGGAAAGCCTGATCCAAAAGCGCCGGCATATTAAGGGAGAGGAAGCCGCCCGGGTACTGCGCTGCCTGAGTTCCGGCCGCATGCCCTGGCTCCTCCCCGCTCTCAAGGCCTCCCGGGGGCTTCCGGTGCTGCTCCTGGCAGGAAAACGGGATCCGAAATACCAGGCTCTTCTGAAAAGCGTCACCGGGCCGGATATTGCCCTGCTGACCGTTCCCGCTTCCGGACACAATATTCATGATGAAGTCCCGGAGGTAACTGCCCGCATTATCGGAGAGTTTCTCCGGGAATGCTGCCGGGGATAGGTTCGGGAGCATCTCCGAACGCCGGAAATAGGAGAAGCCGGACATGTTATATAATGTCCTTAAGGAAAGCTGAACCGGAGCCGAACGCATTCGCCGCTGAAGAGTCCTGACTTCGGCGCTGCCTTATGATGCTAAGTTATTGCTTGGCGGCGCTTCAATTATTCTTCAGTCTGTAATTTAATCATCAGTCAATAAGGAAACAGCATGCAAAAAGACGATCCCTCTCTTTACGCCCCCGCAGCATGGCAGGATCTTACCTCTGAGATGGGCTTTACCGATATCCTCTATCACAAGACCCCCGACGGCATCGCCAAAATCACCATCAACCGGCCGGAGGTGCGGAATGCCTTCCGTCCCCTGACCGTCATGGAAATGGAAAAGGCCCTCCAGGATGCCCGCTTTGATCCCCGTATCGGCACGGTGATTTTTACCGGCGCCGGAGATCTGGCCTTCTGCTCCGGCGGGGATCAGAAGGTGCGGGGAGACTACGGCGGGTATAAGGATGAATCCGGCGTGCATCACCTGAACGTGCTGGATCTTCAGAGACAGATCCGCACCTGTCCGAAGCCGATCATCGCCATGGTAGCGGGCTATGCCATCGGGGGCGGTCATGTGCTCCATCTGGTATGCGACCTCACCATCGCCGCTGACAATGCCGTCTTCGGGCAGACCGGCCCCCGGGTGGGATCCTTCGACGGCGGCTTCGGGGCCTCCTACATGGCCCGCATCGTGGGACAGAAAAAGGCCCGGGAGATCTGGTTCCTGTGCCGGCAGTACAACGCGGCGGAGGCTCTGGAAATGGGGCTTGTGAACACCGTGGTTCCTCTTAGGGATCTGGAAAAGGAAACCGTAAGATGGTGCCGGGAGATCCTGAAAAACAGCCCCATCGCCCTGCGCTGCATGAAGGCGGCTCTCAATGCGGACTGCGACGGCCAGACCGGCCTTCAGGAGCTGGCGGGAGATGCCACCATGCTCTTCTACATGACCGCAGAGGGGCAGGAGGGCCGGAATGCCTTTAACGAAAAACGGCAGCCGGACTTCGCAAAATTTGTGCGCAATCCTTAGGAAGCCTGGCCCGTAAGCCATGCGGATTCAGCGTATTTTCAGGTACCGGATCCCCCTGAAAGCCCCTCTTGCGCAGAACGGCTTTCAGATCCGGGAACGCCGGGGCTTCCTCCTCTGTTCACCCGGGGGAGAGCTGGGGGAGTTTGCTCCCCTGCCCGGGTTTTCTCCCTCCCGGGATGAGGATATCCTCCGGGATCTTCTGACGTTTCAGAGGTGCCGGGATTGCGGAATGGAAATACCAGAGGAAGATCTTAAGACTCCCGAGGCTCTTTTTGCTGCCGCCATGCTGAAGTTCCCGCTTAAAGGCCTTCCGGAAAAGCCGCCCCTTTGCAGCCTTTTCGGGACGCCTTCGGAAATCCGGGCCCGCCGGGGGGATCTTTTGGATAACATTCTCCGGGACTTATCCCGGGGATCCGAACAGGATTCCGGCTCCCCCATGGGCATTAAAATCAAGGCGGGGATCTTTCCTCTTTCCGAAGAGCTTTGCCTGATAGAGGAGCTTCTCCGGGAGATCTCCGCCCGGGGACTCCGGGGACGCGTCATGATAAACCCGGACGGCAACAGAAGCCTTTCTCCCGAAAACGCCCGCCGCATTAGCGCCGCTCTGGGAGACTCTCTGGGCTGGTTTGAGGATCCCCTGCCCGCCCTTTCCGATTGCCTTGCTCTCAGGATCCCCCTGGGGCTGGACACTCTCTGGAGGGAGTTTGCCGCCCGTTTTCCCGGGACGGAGCTCCCGGAGGCGCTCCGGCATTACCGGATAAAGCCGGTAATAAAACCGGCGCTCACCCCCGGCTTTATGAGCCTCCGGGAGATCCGCCCGGTATTGTCATCGGCCTTTGAAAGCCCTGCGGGAATAGGCTGGATCCGGAGACTGGCCGCCCGTTTTGAAACAGATTCGGGCACGGACACCCTGAAGTACTTTCCGGAGGAGGCCCGTGCCATGAAGAGCTTCATGGCCGCCTGTATCCGGGAGCTTTAGAAAAGAGAGGCCGGGACATCAAACCGGGGATGAGGCGGCACCGGGAAGAATGCATACAGCGGAAGGAATGCGATGGATGAACTTAACAAAACAGCTTGCGAACGTACGAAAGCGGAAACCATGAAAACCCCGGGAGCCCCGGCTCCTCTGCTCTCTTTTCCGGGATTCTTTCCGGAGCGGGTTCGGCTGACTCCGGATCTCCCCGCCGTCATTTACGAAACAAACTCAGGAACAGAAACTGTCACCTGGCGGGATCTCCTGAAAAAAGCTGCCCGCATGCAGTCCCTCCTGAAAAAGCTCCCCGGAAAAACCGCGCTCCTCCCGGCCCGGGGCAATGCCAGCTATGCAGCCGCCTTTCTGGGAGCTCTTTATCTTAAAAAAACAGTTCTGCCGTTCTCTCTCAGGGAATGCGAGAGCCGCCTTGCCGAGATCCGGGAAATGACAAACGGAGTAATCTTCGATCCGGAAGATGCCGCTGATAAGGAGCTTCCGGGACTGCCGGAAACTCCTGAATTTACCGACCTGTTATCCGGGAGCGATCCGGATATTCCGGCAAATCTCCTTATGAGCTCAGGATCCTCCGGCACTCCCAAGATCATCGTTCATTCCCTTAAAAACCATCTCGTAAGCGCGGAAAACGCCTGCCGGGCTCTCGGACTCACCGCGAGCGACCGTTATGCTCTGAGCCTTCCTCTTAATCATGCCGGAGGGCAGGCGGTAATATTCCGGGCAGTGGTTTCGGGCGCGGCGCTGACGGTCTGGGATCCGAAGCTTGCCCTCCCGGACAGCATTGCCCGGTCAGGCACTACCGCCCTTTCTCTGGTGCCTACCCAGATCTGGCGGCTCGTTAACGAATCCCCTGCTCCGGAAAAGCTCCGCTCCCTGAAATGGATCCTGGCCGGAGGAGCACCGCTTTCTCCGGAAATTGTTCGGAGGTTCCGGGAGCTTTATCCCCGGGTGCGGCTTTTTGTTTCCTACGCCATGACCGAAACCGCCTCTCTCGCCTTTCTGGGGGAGCTCACGGGAGGCCCCGGGGACTATTCCGGAAAGCCGCTCCCCGGCTGGAGCTGCCGCATTTCCGGATCTGTTCCGGGAAATGCCGGAGAAGTCCTGATCCGGGGGCCGTCCCTAGCTCTGGGCTATCTTGGCGCCGATGGAACCATCAACGCTCTTGCGGATCCGGAGGGCTGGTTCGCCACCGGGGATACGGGAATTATGACTCAGGACAGGCTCCGGATTCTGGGACGCCGGGATTTCATGTTTATTTCCGGCGGGGAGAATATTACTCCGGAAAGCGTGGAACGGGAGCTCCTGAAAATTCCCGGGATCCGGGAAGCCGTGGTGGTGCCGCTCCCGGATCCGGAATGGGGCGCCATGGCCGCGGCGGTGATAAAAACCGCAAAGCCGCTTCCGGAATTCCGACCCGAATCCGAGGAGAAGGACGGGGAAAGCCTCCCCGGCCCGCTCCCCCGGGAGATCCGGGAATCCCTGAAAAACGCGGCCGCCCGCCTTCTGGATCGCGTCCGCATTCCCAAGGTCTGGATCCCCTGGAATCCGGCCTGGGATCAGGGCCTGAAGATAAAAAGAAAAGATGTTCAGGAATATGCCCGGGCCTTCTGGCAAAGAGAAGGCTTCTCAGGGAAGGAAGACGGAAACAGCGTCAAATGAGAAAGCGGGAGCAGGATTAAAGAAGGCTGCCGGGGCTGAAACCCCGCACCCCGGCCCGAATGCTCAGAATTTCAGGGAGGATCCCGCTGAAACCAGAGAATCCGGAGTAACCTGACATTCCAGAAAGGCAATGCGCACTCCGGCCTTTTCGGCTTCCTCCCAGACCCGGGCAAACTCCTGATGGGTCTCCCCGTTGGGACGCACCTCATGAACGCCGTTAATCTGAATTACGAAGAGCAGCGTGGCATCGCAGCCGCTTTCCCGGGCCCGGATAAGCTCCCGGATATGCCGGACGCCCCGGGCAGTAGGCGCATCGGGAAAATAGCCAATGCCGTCCTTCTCCAGGGTGCAGCCCTTGACCTCCATAAGATAGTTCGTCTCCCCCCGGCGCATGAAGAAATCCAGCCGGGACTTTCCGAAGGGAAATTCCGGCCGCACCTCGTCAAAGCCCTGGGTTGCCAGCCATTCCGCCGCCACCCGGTTTGGGGCCTGACTGTCCATGTTGATCATAAGGCGGTTATTCTTAAGAACGCTGACCAGATCCCAGGAGGTCTTGCGAAGCGGCCCCGGGGCTCGCACGAGATACACCGGAACTCCCGGAATCAGAAGCTCCCGGCAGCGGCCGGTATTCTTGACATGGGCATCCTGGATCTCTCCGTTAATCTCCACCCGTGCCGCAAAACGATTAAGTCTGGAAACAAAACGCGCTTCCTGAATATTTGGATATTTCATGTGATACTGCCTGACCTATCTGCAAATACTCTCCTTAAACTTCGCCGGAGACTAGCAGCCGCTGCCGTCAATGCTGCACGAAGGGCCCTCTGCATCAGCCTGAACCACCTTAAAGCCCTGCTCCCGGAAATATTCCTGCCAGTCCAGCCGGACTTCGCCGCTTGCGGTGACAATACAGGGAATGCCGATATCGCCAATCTTTTTGGAACGGTCAAAAACCGGGGAAGCGTCCCGAAGCGCCATAAAGGCATGGAGATCCTCAAGCTGGCTGATATCGTGTCCTTCAAAGGAAATCCGCCCCTCATTGGCCATAATGCTGGCTCTCAGGGACACGCAGTCGGGACAGCGGGGATGTCCGAAAATCTTAATGGTCATAAAAAAGCTCCTGTCTTGTAATCAGTACCTGCGGTGAATGAGTTTACCACAGCAGAATGAAACCTCCGGAATACCGGGCCCGGAGTGATGCCGTTTTTCCGGCGAGGTAACATTTTCCCGGGAAAAAAACGCTCCCCGGCCATTGTTTTATCCCAAAAATACGGCCTTCTTCCCGAAAATATTCCCGGAATCCCGCCGGGATCTCAGTTTTCCGGTGTCCGGAGCCGGGGGAGTTCCCGGAAGGTTTGCTGCCGGGAACCAAAAACACGCTTCGGCGGATTTCTCCGGCCAGAGCCAGAGCGGAGATAAAACGTGACAAAATCTCATAAAGACACCATTTTATAAGTGACTTTGTGGTCAGGCCATTAAAAAAATGTGATAATTACAGGGCTTTTGTTCGTACCTGGATGCCTGCCCGAAAATCAAGGCATCGCACAACGTAAAGCTGGTTTTTGTCATATTGTTTTATAGCAGGGTATCCTTTGATTTCAGGGACACCCTTTCGCTTTTTACCTGTTTCTGTACAGTTTGAGCTGAAGGTCAATCGTGCTCACAACTGCGCTCCCGGCCTCAGGGTAAGACTTCAGGCAGCGATGCCGTTTACTGAAGCTCCGGGCCTTCCGGGCACATGCAGTGCTGTACCGATAAGTTGAGCAATTTAATGAAAAGAATGTTAATAAACGCAACTCAGGAAGAGGAGATGCGTGTTGCGCTTGTGGACGGCCAGAAGATCTACGACCTGGATATTGAAGCTGTCGGACATGAGCAGAAAAAGGCCAACATCTACAAGGGAATCATCACCCGCATTGAGCCCAGTCTCGAGGCGGCTTTTGTTGATTACGGCGTGGATCGGCACGGTTTTCTGCCCCTGAAGGAGATCGCCCGGGAATACTTCCAGCCGGGATACTCCTATACCGACCGGCAAAGTCTTAAGGACGCTATCCGGGAAGGTCAGGAGGTTATCGTCCAGATCGAGAAGGAGGAACGCGGACTTAAGGGCGCTGCCCTGACCACCTACGTTTCTCTTGCCGGTTCCTATATTGTTCTCATGCCGAACAATCCCCATGCCGGCGGTATTTCCCATCGCATCGACGGAGATGACAGAATCGAGCTCAAGCAGGCTCTGAATTCTCTCGCCATCCCCGACGGCATGGGGGTTATCGTCCGCACTGCCGGAGTCGGCAAGACCGCCGAGGAGCTTAACTGGGATCTCCAGATACTGGTTAAGCAGTGGGAGATGATTCAGCTGGCGGCCCAAAGCCGTCCGGCTCCGTTTCTGATCCATCAGGAAAGCAATATAGTGCACCGGGCCATCCGGGACTACCTCCGTCCTGACATCGGCGAGATTCTCATCGACAACAGGGAGGTCTGCGATCACGTTCTCAAGCAGGTTTCCATTGTCCGTCCCGACTTTGTAAACAAGGTCAGAATGTACGACGGCGAGGATCCCCTGTTCAACCACTTCCAGATTGAGTCCCAGATCGAATCCGCCTATCACCGCGAGGTGAAGCTGCCCTCCGGCGGCTCCATCGTCATCGATCCCACCGAGGCTCTGACCTCCATTGACGTTAACTCCGCCAAGTCCACCAGAGGCGGCGACATCGAAGAAACCGCCCTTCTGACCAACATCGAGGCGGCCGAGGAAATTGCCCGGCAGCTCCGGCTCCGGGACGTGGGCGGTCTCATCGTCATTGACTTTATCGACATGACTCCGGTAAAGAACCAGCGGGAAATCGAAAACAGAATGCGGGAAGCCACGAGACAGGATCGGGCCCGGATTCAGTTTGCCAAAATCTCCCGCTTCGGCCTTCTGGAAATGTCCCGGCAAAGGCTCCGTCCTTCTCTGGGCGAATCCACCTCCCATGTCTGCCCCCGCTGCGGCGGTCAGGGCGCCATCCGGGATAACGGCTCTCTGGCTCTCTCAATCCTCCGCATCATCGAGGAAGAGGCCATGAAGGAAAACACCGCCAGCGTCTACGCCAATGTGCCGGTGGAGCTGGCAGCCTTCCTCATCAACGAGAAGCGCAATGCGGTTCAGGCGGTGGAAAAGCGCCATGACGTCAGAGTGTATATTCTCCCGGATGAGAGACTGGAAACCCCGCATTTCGAGATCAACCGCGTGCGGGAAGGCGAAGGCGATGACAGCATAAGCACCTTCCAGCTCATGAAACGGCGTCAGGAACAGGGCGCTCCCGCTCCCAGCAACTTCCCGGCCGCCGCTCAGGATCAGTCCCTGAACCGGCATGCCGCCCGGAAGAGCGCTCCCATGATCCCGGCGGTGGACTTCAGCTCCATCCAGGCCGGACTGACTCCGCCGGCGCCCCGTCCTGAAAAGGTCGATTCCGCCGAATCCGTGGGCATCTTCAAGAAGATGATGCGTACCATTGTGGGATTCTTCAGAGGCAGCGAAACTCCGGAGGCCATTCCGGAAACTCCCAAGGAGCTCCAGCCTAAGAACCGTCCCAGCAAGAAGCGGCCGGAGTCTCAGTCCCGCGTCCGCGGCAAAGACGCCTCCCGGGACGGCAAACCCCGGCAGCAGCGCAGAAGCGGCCGTGACGGAGATTTCCAGAACGATAAACCCCGGAAGGGCTATAAGAATGCCGCAGGAGATGAGAGCATCTCGGCTCAGAATGCCGGGGACAAGAGCTCCCGTCCGGTAGTCGAGGAGAAGATTCAGGTACGGGGCCGCAAGAACCGGCCGGACAGCCAGAATCCACGGGGCAAGAACGCTCCGGAGGGAAGACCGTCCCGGAAGAAGCACCATGACGCAGCCGCTCCAGCAGGAGAAAAGGCCGGATCTCCGGAGACTGCCGCAAAGAAGCCAGTACCGGAAAAGCCGGCAAAGAAGCCCTTCGTCTTTGAAGCTCCGGCCCGGGTGGGCTGCATCGGAAACGTCGCCCTCACCAGCGTGGCCGCCACCCTGCCTCAGGACTGCGACCTTCCGGAGGCTCAGCCGGCAGAAGCCATGACGTCTGCTCCGGAGCCTAAGGTTTCCGGCAGACATGCCGGCTTCAGCGGCATCGCCAATATGTCCTGTTCCGAGGCTGCCGAGCCCGCTTCCTGCGAGCTCCCGGAGGCTCCGGAGGCCAGCGGCCGGGAAGGCGAGGAGTTCGCTCCGGAGGCCAGTCATGCCGGCTTCAGCGCCATCAGAAACCTTTCCGAGGTGCCCATGACCGAACCTGCCGCAGAGGAGACTCCAAAGGCAGAGCAGGCGGAACCTCAGGATAGTCCGGTTCCGCAGAATGAAGCTCCCGCAGAGGAAGAGGTTTCCTCGGAACCTGCGCCGGCTCAGGCGGAAAACGTTCAGACGGCAGGCGCCGCGACCGAAAACTCTCAGGAGGAACAGCGTTCCTGATGCTGACTGATTTCTGACACCTCTTACACAGCAAAGGCTCCGTTAACCGGGGCCTTTTTTTATGACCGGAAACCTCCTGTCAAATCCCCACTGAAAGTGTATAATGCGCGTGGCATTCCGGAAGACAGACTCTTCCGGACTCCGGCGTTCCTTTTGCGGCCGGATAAGTTTTTTGGTAAGACTGACTGGGTTTCTCGTTCAGATGCTTCATTTGCTGCTTGTAGTGCTGATATTTTCGGCAGCCGCCTTTATTCTGGGGGGCTCCTTAAGCTTTGCCGCCGAAAGATTTGCCGATAAAAACAAAAATCCCCTGACCGATGAAATTGAGAAGGCCCTCCCCGGCGCCCAGTGCGGTCAGTGCGGCTACATCGGCTGCCGGGAATATGCCGCCGCCGTGGCCCGGGGCGAAGCTCCGGTAAATCTCTGCTCCCCCGGCGGGGACTCCTGCACCCGGGCTCTGGCCGAACTCATGCATGTTCCGGTGCCGGCCAGAAACGTCCGGGCCTCGGAGGAACTGGTGGCTCTTATCGATCAGGAAAAGTGCATCGGCTGCACCAAATGCTCCAAGGTCTGCCCCTATGATTCCATTACCGGAAAGCTCAAGGAAAAGCACTGGGTGGATCCCTCGCTCTGCATGGGCTGTGAAAAGTGCCTTCCGGTCTGCCCGGCAAAATGCATTGCCATGAAGCCCCTGGAGCCCACCACCGCCACCTGGAACTGGCAGATCTCCGGAGAGCTTCTGGAAATACGAAACCGGGAGACCGAGCTTTAGTCCTCAGGCCCTGCTGGGAAATTTTGCCCTTCCTTTGCCTGTTATGACCCGGGATGATAGAATTCCTGAAAGACCTCTGGAAATGCCGGCGAGATGCCGGTTCAGTTTCAGCATGAAAAATTCACCGGAAAGGCAAAACCTCATATGAATTCGTTATTTGATAAAAATCGCCGCCTGTTCTCCGTTCTGGTTCCCGTTCTGGCTGCCGGACTGCTTTTGGCCGCTCCGGATCTCCGCGCTGAAACCGAACCTGCTCTGGAAACCCCGGCCGGAAGCGCGGCGGAAGCTCCGGCAGAGAATCCGAAAGCCAAGCCCGGGGAACAGAACATCGCAGATCCTGTCCAGCAAGCCTCCCGAAATCAGAAAGGCGGCACGGAATACCGGGATCTCTATCAGGAGCAGGCTCCGGATCAGGATCTTAAAAAGGAGCTTCCTCGTACCGAGTCCCCTCTCCCTGACAGCAAAAGTGCCGCAGCCCCTGTTAACAGCGCGGCCCCCGAAGCTCCTTCAAACCTCCTTTTTGGCGGGAAAACCCTGCAAAGCAATGACGGAGGATCCGATTTCTCCGACCAGAACCGGGGCGGAGCCTCTCTTTTAGAATTCACCATGAGCTGCTTTCTGGTCATCGGGCTTATCTTCGCCCTGTCCTGGCTCCTTAAAAAGACCCGCTTGGTGCCGAATTCCCGGGCCAGCAGACTGAAGCTTATCTCAGTGCTGCCTACCGGCCCAAAAAACAAGCTGCTTCTGGTACAGGTGGGCGATGAAGAAATACTGGTAGGATCCACGCCGACCTCGCTGAACATGGTGTACAAGCTGCCGGGGAAGGCCCCGCAGCAATCTTCTGAAAGCACGCTTGCCGACAAGGCGTCGTTATTCCGGAGCATTCTGGATCGGAAGACCGGGAAACCGGAAAACGGCAGCACCGCCGCTTCCGAAGCAGATCCAGTACCGCAGCAAGAACCGGAGGGCAGCTCCCGGAAACCTGCTGAAAAACAGCCGAACTTAACATCTTGACAATAATAATCCCCCGGAAAGCCCCCGTTTCTGCGCGGGCTTGCTGTTTCCGTCTTCCCGCAGCCTTATCTCATCTCCCCTGTTACCGGATTTTTCTTCCTGTTTTTTTCTGACGCCCTTATTTTCTGGCCCTTGTTCACTGAAAGCCCCGGTGAATAACTCCGGAGATGCGGGGATATTCTGCGACCGGGTATCATCCGCATTTCGGGAATAAGCCAGTTTCGGGAAAAATCCTCCCGGGGTTTTATTTCGGTAAAAGCCTTATAAATAAAGGCTTTTACCGGATAATCACCATCTTTTCAGGGGAATTAAAAACCTGTAAACCCGTCCCAGCGGGGAAGTCAACCTGCATTGTTTTAAAAAATGCAGATTATCATTGCCGGGGTGATTTCCGGGGGTTCCGAGAGACCGTAATAAAGCTTCCGGGAATAAAATTAAAATCCCGTTCCCGATTTTCGGAATCTTGCTGAAAATTGCCGCATCCCCGAAGGAACCTCAAAGAGAGCCAGAATGCGAACAGCCTAAAACAGTTCGTGATGCTGCTGGTATAGTCCCTCGCACCAGGCAAATTGAAGGCACGGACACACTGGAAGATTGTTTTAGAACCGAACGGGGTGATTCAGTGATATGCTGAGAGGAAACGGCCTTATGCAACGGGCATAACAAACAAGAGATGAGATCAATGTTGAAAAATAACCCACTGACAACCAGCAGTTTTAAGGAAATCATCGACAACAATTATGCCTATGTGGATAAAACCCGCTTTCTGGAGGTTTATGAAAACCATGGTTATCCGGTTTCCATGCTTTTAAGACCCCGGAGGTTCGGGAAAACCATGTTCGCCGAGCTTTTGCGGTACTACTACGATATCTCCTTAAAGGACGAAGGGGACAGACTGTTTTGCCGTACCTACATCGCTTCTCACCCCACTCCTCTGAAAAACTCCTTTCACGTGCTTAAATTTGACTTTTCCGGAGGGTACATTTCCGCAGACGGCACGGCCAGCGCCGCATACAGCACTGCGGAAGAAGCGCTGTCATTCTTTAAGCGCAATATCGTAAACGGCATTGTTAATTTTTACAGATCATACCCGAAACTGTTACCCGGTTTTTTGAAAGCAGCAGATCCTGAAGATGGTTATTCTTCTGTCATCAGCTATTACAACGGATTCAAAATTCCCGCAGCAGTTCTTCAGGAATTCCTGACCTATATAAACGGCATGAGCGAAAATTTGTCCGGAAGACTCATGGTCATCATTGATGAATATGACAATTTCACCAATGACATATTAACCGGAAGTTCGGAGCTTTCCCGGAAAATGGAAATTGCCAGAATACACAGTGAGTTCTCTACTTTTTACGGAGTGCTGCGTAATTTCAAGCAAATGGGTATCATTAGCAAAATCTACGTAACGGGCGTGCTGCCAATAACCATAGATACCGCAATTTCCGGTTTTGTCTCCGAACACTTAACATCCGACCCGCAATTTAACGAGCTTGCCGGCTTCACTGATGAAGAAGTAATGGATCTGCTCAGGCAGACTGTGGATTTTGAGAAATGCCCGTTCTCTCCGGAAGAGTTAAGAGCGGAGATAAAGAGGAGATATGACGGGTACAGATTTGCCGATAATGCCGAAAACACTGTTTACAACGCCGCCATGTGCCTGAACTTTATCAGCGAACTTATTGAAAATGATTACCGGGAAATCCCGTCATTTAAACTTTTTTCCAAGGCCAATATCGATTATGACAAGCTATGCGGATGTTTCATGCTGATAAATGAACAGGATCGCAAACAGCTTATTGAGGATCTCAATAACCGAAGACCCGTGGCATCAAATATCGGCATGGCCGTAAAGCTTTCTGCCGAACACAAAACTCTGAACTATCATGAAGGAGCTGCTATTCTTTATCATCTGGGCTTTCTCACCATGATGAGCGAGGAAGAGAAGAAACGCACCCCCAACTGCAGTCTCAATGTCGAGTACCTTACCATTCCAAATGAATATTTCCGGGATCTCTTTGCCAGATTTCTGCTGACACGCTCACCCGCAGCCCTCCGGGAAATCGAAAGCATAAAGGATCTGGGAATGATGGCGGTTTCCAATGATATTTCCATATTAAGCGCCATGCTTCACCGGATAGCCGGCGGCTTTACCCAGACCGATGTCTCCCGCGAGGGGGAAAACCAAATCGCTCTTACAATATACACCGCCTTAAGCCTGGCTGCAGGCGGGAGCTTCAATGTTACGAAGGAATACGCCGTAAAACATGACGGGAGTTTTGTTTTTGAGGACGGCCTTAACGAGGATGAGTACTGCGATGTCCCGGAAGACGAACCAGAGGATAAGCCCGCCATCCCTGCTGATTCTGACGGTGTTTCTCCCGAGGACAGCGAAGATTTAAAGGCGGCCCTGGAACTTAAGGAACTCTTTGGCGCCGAGGTTCTGAATCCTGCAGTTTCTCCGGATACACTGCGGGGCCGGGCGGATCTTGTGGCCATCAATAAGGGCAAAGGTCCCAGCTACATTTTTGAATTCAAGTACAAAAGAAACAGCAAAGCGCGGGAGATGACCCGGGTACGGGTGATTAAAACCCTGTATGAGAGAGCGGTAAAGCAGCTTAACTTTTATGTATCGGACGATGCTTTAAGCAAGATTTCCGACCTTCGGCGCTACGTTATCATGTACGTCTATGGCCGTTTCATTATCAAAGAGATATATAGGGAGCAGGCACATCTAATACCGGCCGGGATTTCAATTACAGTAATATATGACACCTTATATAACACCCCGGAATCATAAAGCCCTTGCATCATCTGGACTTTTGAGAACACCTGCTAAACCGTTCCATCCGGTTCATTTTCCCGGTGATTTACCGCATTCTGGTTCTCTTGATCCGGCTTCGCAGCGAGAGACTTTTCCTGAAAGTTCCGGATCCAGCGATCCCGCAGGAGTCGCAGCAGGAACAAAAGGCCCCGGACACAAAGCTCCAGAGCCATGGCAAACCATACCCCGGCAAGACCGAATCTTCCGGCCATAAATGCCGCCAGGGGCAGCCTTACCAGCCAGATACTGGCAAAATTGTAAATACTGGGAATCAGTGTATCCCCCACCCCGCGGAAAACGCCGTTGGCCACAATGGCCACCGCAAACATCGGTTCTGCAAAGGCCTCGAGTCTCAGAATCTGGGTACCCAGACTTCTGATGTCCGGATCCGGGGACATAATGCCAATGAACACCGGCGCCAGAATATAAAGAAGCACCGCCATCCCGGCCATTACCAGCATGCCCAGAGAAACACACATGCGTCCCAGTCTTCTGGCAGTGTCAAAAAGACCGGCTCCGGCCACCTGTCCGATAATGGCCGTGGCCGCCACGGCAATGCCGTACCCCGGCATATAGCAGAGACTTTCCGCCGTTATGGCAAAGGCGTTAGCAGCCAATGCTACCGTTCCCAGCGGGGCCACAATAACCGTAAAGGTGATGTAGGCGCTGCTCATCAAAACCTGCTCCAGAGCCACCGGCATGGAAATCCGCACCGCCCCTCGTAAGTCATGGGCGACAAAATGCGTTTTCTCCTCGGGATGCTTCCGGAGAACAGGCGATCTTTTCAGAAGATAAAAAAGGAGTATTCCGGCGATAAGGAGCTCAGCAAGACCGGTGCCCAAAGCAGCTCCGATAACTCCGAGACCGGCGCCGGGAATACTGATGACGCCAAAGGGAAGAGCGATCTCAAACCCCGGAAAAATCAGAAAGGCATTGAAAATCACGTCAAGAACGCACATCACGATGTGCAAAAAGCTCGGGAAGGACATATTGCCCGAGGACTGAATCATGCCGGTGGCCACCCCGTTAAGCTGCACCGCCGGAAAAAATAACGCAAAGATCAGAAAGTACCAGGAGGCATTCAGGTTAATATCCGGAGATCCCCCCAGAAGCTCTGGCAGAAAGGGACTTATTGCCGCTCCCAGTCCTCCCATAACCAGACTGAAGATAAAGGTTACCCGGAGCCCCTGTCCCACGATGTTCCGGGCGTCCTTAAGGGAGCCCGCTCCGATTTTCTGGGCCGCCTGCACCGAAAACCCCATCCCCGCCGCCATGGCAAAGCCATAGAAGAGCCAGGTGCTGGAGGCTATAAGGCCGATAGAGGCGGAATCCCGGGCTCCCAGCTGACCTACCATGGCAGCGTCAATATACTGCATTACCGTGGATGATATCTGAGCCAGCACCGCCGGAATACTGAGGAGAAGCACCATTTTAAGCTGAGCGCCAAAGGAAAGCTGCTCGCCTCTGGTAAGGCGGGTCAGAAGAGTCTCTTTGGCGGCAGCGTTCATATGGGTGTCCTGAAAGAATGAAGTGAAGGGCCTGATAAACCGGAAAACAGGCCCGGGAATGCAGAACAGAGGTCAGGCAGATCCCGCGGACTTCCCGGGACTATCGGAATGACCGGTACCGGAAATATGCTCCGGATGGGGTTCCGAAGGCTTCTCCGCAGCATCCTTGGCAGGGCTCATATGCCGTCTTACCGCCAAAGTCATATGCCCCTCGGCAATAAGATTGTTTTCTTCGTCCCGTACCGTTACCAGCCAGACCTGAACGGAAGAACCCAGATGCCGGGGCACCGCATGAGCAGTGACAAAACCTTCCCGCACCGCTCTCAGATGGTGGGTCTCAATATCAAGCCCCATGCAGGAATGGGCTTTATCGGCGGCATAGTTGCCGGCGATGGATCCCAGAGTTTCAATAAGCGCGGCCGTGGCGCCCCCGTGGAGATACCCGTAGGGCTGCCGGGTTCTGTCATCCACCGGCATCCGGGCCTCCATCCAGTCATCTCCGAAAGCGGTGAAGCTGATGCCCAGCCCGGCCATGAGCCCCTTCCGGCAGAAGGAGTTCAGGATCTCCATGGTAAAAGGCTTTTTCCAGATAACGCTCATTTATTTTCCTTAAGTTCCCGTCTCCGGCCCCGGCCGGAAATAATCCTGAACATTATAAAGGAGATTTCCGTCCGGGTAATGCCGGATTATCATCAGCGGTGTACAATGAGCCCGATGATATCGGGCTTCCCGCGCCGAGTTCCCTGCCGAAGCAGCGCTTAGGAAACACGGAAGAGCTGTTTTCAGAAAAAATCTCCTTCTCCCGCCAGGAAAGCGGAGAATCATGACAGGCTATGATCATGGCAAACCTGATCATGGCAGAATAGGAAGCCGGATAAATGCATGGAGGAAAAGATGCATAACGAGGTAAACCATGCTGCATGAACTTAATGAACACGTCTTCAGAAACGAGTACTCCCTGAAAAGGCCGCCCCGGGACAGCGACTTTGTAATGGCTTTTAAAGGCAGAAGCATTCTGGTAAAGGGAGATGGCAGGAGCGAGCCTCTCAGTCTTCCGGAGGTACGGCTTTTGGGAGTGCGGGAGCAGCTTCAGTATCTCTTCGCCATTGATGACCGGGCCTTTTTCCTTTATACCGGCGGCACAGGATCCGAAAACGGCGGGGATCTCGAAATCTCCGGTTTCTCCTGGCAGGACATTATCGTGCTCCGCTCGGATAATCCCAGGATGGTCTGCTTCGCCGGCGCCACGGCCTGGCACCTCAGCTCCTGGTATCAAAGCAGCAGATACTGCGGAAAATGCGGGACAGCCACCGAGCCTTCCGAAGAGGAACGGGCCATGGTCTGCCCTTCCTGCCATAACATTATCTATCCCCGCATCGCCCCGGCGGTTATTGTGGGCATTACTCACGGGGATCGGATCCTGGTGACCCGCTACCGGGATCGCCCCTACCGGGGACTGGCTCTTATCGCCGGCTTTTGCGAAATCGGGGAAACTCCGGAAATGACCGCCCGAAGAGAAGCCATGGAGGAAGCCGGACTCAAGATCCGGGATCTTCGCTACTTCGGATCCCAGCCCTGGGGACTGGACAGCAATCTTCTGGTGGGCTATATGGCCCGGGTGGACGGGAGCCCGGAGATTATCCGGGACGAAAACGAACTTGCGGAGGCCTTCTGGGTGTCCCGGGAGGAGCTGCCGGAGCCGGACACCACTATTTCCCTTACCAGAACCATGATGTCCTGCTTTAAGAAAAACGGCTTTGCCTTCTGATCGAAAATCCATGACCTCTGGGCAATGAGAATGTGATTCCTCGGTAACAGATAATGCGATGGTTCCGATTTAAACAGAGAGCTTGTGGCTTACCGTAAATAATAAGGTAACGGAAAATGCCGCAGGTGCTCCTGCTGCACAAAACTGGATAACCATGAACTAAATCATGTTGAGATTTATTGTGTGAACATTTTGTTGTATGATTTCGGCTTGGTATGCAGTTTACAATATCTGAACAACAAGCTTACTCACAAATCTCCCCCCCCAAAAAATAGTTAATTAATTTCTTGAAAAAAAAATCAAAACTATTCAGCACCGGCAATTACCTTCTGAATTTTCGAATAAATGTCATCATAATAAGAAAAATCAAGTTTCGAATAATCTGGATTAACAGTAACAACTTCATCAAATGTTAACTTATAGGCCTTCATAACATATAAATCAATCAGCTGTTCAATATTTATATCTCCGGCAATTCGTAACTTAACTAAAGATGATAAAGTATCATCAAAATCTTGAGACCAGACAGGTAGACGAAATGGATTTATATACTTTGTCATAGCTCTTCTTGCATCTCCAGACAACGTATCAGCTGTATTATACAGAAACCACCAAAACAATGAAGAGTTTAGAATACCTAATAAGCAAGAGTAACTGAATTTACAGTCTCTCTTTTTTATTAAACTGTAGACAGTTGTTGTGTGATAAGAATTTTTATAATCAATTGTAAAATTTGTTTTGCCAGTAGAAATCTCCATTGACATTAATTTATTTTGCTCAAAATCTCCAAGATTCTTAGGGTAGATATATTTGTAAAATTCAGAAATACCTTTTAGTCTATTGTTCTCTCTTTTCTCAAAATCATCTTTAAACTGCATAACATATTCATAAGTTTTCGGATACTGTTTCAGTTCGTCAATAGTAACTAACTCGGCCTTGTATGGATACTCAGATTTATCTATATTATATGGAAAAAAAACATATCTGTTTGTTTCAGGATCTTCATATCTATGAACATCCTTACCTTTAAATATTTTCTTAAAATACTTTTTCTCAACATTTGTCAAAATAGTTTCTGATTTTTTAGGGAAATTAAGCTTTAAATCAAGTGTTGTTGAAGTTTCATTGATCACTTCAGCAAAGTACAATTCATCGAAACTTGTTTGCAGCCCGGTCATAAATTTATAAGAAATATCCTTTATGGAGTATTTATTGCTCAAAATTTTTGCAAATATTCCATATTCTATATTTGAATTAAACAAAATCCAGTTATTTTCATTATTTCCATACAAGTTATATGATTGTTTGATATCAGAAATTGAAATTATGTTATAGTTAGTCATCTCATTAATACGTGAAGTAACGCACTCAACTAATTTATCATATTTTAATTTTAAATAAGGAAATTTTTGAAATTGGAATGACTGATTACCTGATTTATCAAAATCTACTATGCAGGTATACGTGGTTACATCATTGAATATCTGATTAGCTCCAAAATGAATGAACTTTGATACTGTTAACTTATCAAGTGAAGCATGCTCTAACACATTTCTCAATTCGGTTCCGTTAGCAGTATTCAAAAATTTATGCGGCATTATAAAGGAGGAATATGCTTGTGAATTAACAATTCTGCTAACTAATTCCACAAAAAGATTTGCAAGCTCATATGATCCTTTAGCGACTTTAAAATTGCTTTCATAGTAGTTTTTGACTGCATCTGCAAGACTTTGAATTCTTATATAAGGAGGATTTGTAATAACAGCATCGAAACCCCTGAAATTTCCGTTAGAATCCAAAATTTCAGGAAAATCAATTCCCCAGTTAATCGCATTTTGAAAAATTGAATTATTTGATGACTCACGATTAAACATATCATTAGGATTCAAAAGCTTATCTTTTATCTTTTTAATTTCTTTCCTGAGATTCTGTTTGTAGTCCTTTTTTCGAGCATTCCAGAACTTACCTAACAAATCGCTGTAATTCTTTAAATCATCTTCAAGAGTCTCAGGGCAGAATTGATACATTGAAGATTTTAAACCGCCATACAGATTAAACTGTTTCCTTTTTCAAGTACTTTTTTCTGACAGATTGGGAAGTCACTCTGACACTCTGGGAAGTCACTCTGACACCCTGGGAAGTTACTCTGACACCTTGGGAATTTACTCTGACATTCTGGGAATTTACTTTGACATCTTGGGAAGTGACTTTAACAGGTTGGGGAAGTTCTCTGTATTTGGCAGTAGTCCTGGGGGTGGGGGAAGTGCTCTGACCTTCAGCTTAGGTATGGCCCGGGTTGTTAGTCCGGGCCTTTTTGCCTGGGGGTGGGGGCGAGCCCCCACCCCCAGGCAAAGCGCGAACTAAAATGAGCAGTCCCCCGGGGCGGCGATTTTGCCCGTTTCTGAAGCGTATTCGTCAATCTGACGTATACCCCCTCGTTCAGGCCTCAGGAGGCTGCTATACGCTTCAAATTTTGAAATACGAGGCAGTTTCAGGGGTAAAGGGGCGGAGCCCCTTTAATCATTAAACAGGAAGCGCCGCAGGCGTCTTCCCTTCTTAATTATTATCCTTCGGAACTTTAACATCTGTTCCTGCCAGTATTGATTGTGCCGGATGGCTGCGCGCAAGGCCTCCCGCGGCCTGGCGGAAGAGATGTCATGCCGGTTCTCCGGAATTGCGCGTTTCTGTCAAAGGCCTCTGTCCTGCGGGCGCCGGGATGCCTCGCATCAGCGAATGCTGACACGACAGGCTGTTATCGTATAAGACCGGATTGCAGTTTTGACCCCTTCCTGCCTGAATGGCTGAATCCGGCGCAGGATGCATTCCTCAGGAATCTCCGACCCTCGCTTATGCGAAGTCAGTAAGTATGAAGTTCTCATCCCGCGCAAGGCCCGCCATCCGGAAGAAGAGGCCGGAACTGCCTGTCATGCGGGGGACGGCATGACGTTATGGTAACGGTTCGGCCATGGGGACTGGTTCAGGTTCGGTTTCATCTCAGGCCTCTCACTGCGCCGCAATGTTAAGGATTACCAGTCCTGCCGGACAGTGCTGCATCCTTGGCTTCCTGTAAGATCTTATGGCGAAGTTTACCTTGTTCAGCTTTGTTTTGAGCTCCTTCCTGAAGATGTGAAGAGGCTTTGAATCGAACAGTCCCCGCATTTTGTCGGCATATCCCAGCCAGGGCACTCCCTCCCAGCTGCCGGGCAGGCTCAGATGTTCCAGATCCCAATCGGACAAATGCTTCATGCAATTCTGAGCCTGAAGGGCCTCCTGAAGCACGCCGCTGTAGAAAGTAACTTCCTTCTCTGCAAGCTGGCTGTTTTTCTCCAGAAAGCCGATGATCTGCGGGCAGCCTTTGACAATGGTGTCCTCCCATTTCAGATACCGCTCCAGCAGAGCAATATCATGCGCGACACGCTCTTCGGGATCCATTGCGGCGTCAGCGGCAACGCCGCCTCCGCTGCCGCCGTAGCGATCCTTCTCGGTTTTGCGCTCCTTTCTGGCCTTATCGGATTTTTTCGCCTGCATCTCAAGTCTTTTCTGAAGCTGTCTTCTCCGGATTTGTTCTGTATCTGTAATGTCCGGCGTTACGCCGAAGTACTTGCTGAACGGATATATTCCGGTGACCGCGTATTTGTAAAAATCAGCCGGAGAGAGCCCGCCCAGACAGGTCTGAATACACACGCTGTTATAGTTGCGTATGTACCCCTTAACCACCTCCGAGCACTTCTCATAGGAGACGCACAGGAACAGCGGATTTTTGATGACGTATTTCAGCTTCTGGAAGAAGCTTTCGCACGGAGCGTTGTCCTGGGAATTGCCCCGCCGCGAACAGGACTGGAGAAACTTGTCATCGGTCAGCAGATCCCGGAATGTCGTGGACAGGTACTGGCTTCCCTGGTCA
>JAEEGF011107487.1_pt1 | contig 23023 bp, 22 predicted proteins | sample 9134171 | NCBI WGS metagenome assembly JAEEGF01 (sample SAMN16246542, study PRJNA631951) | gut metagenome | biome: gut microbiome; feature: rumen; material: AP-attached | host: Bos | place: Iran: Karaj | collected 2018-10
GCCGGCGGTGCGGTCGGACGCAAGCTTGATTTCATCGCACAGGAGATGAACCGCGAGGCCAACACGACGCTGTCCAAGGCGAAGAGCCTGCCGATCGCAGATACGGCCATCGCGCTGAAGACCGCCATCGAAATGATCCGCGAGCAGGTGCAGAACCTGGAGTAAGGCGCGGCCGGTCCGCCCGGGCGGCCGGGCAGACTCGGAAGAATGGGAGGAAACTATGATCACGGAAGAGATCCGGCAGAGGCTGTTTGCGCTGCAGGATACTGCGTACCGGGATTTCCAGGTGAAGCTCATCCCGAACGTCGATCCCGGGACCGTCATCGGCGTACGGACGCCGGCGCTCAGGAGCCTGGCGCGGGAATACGGAAAAACAGAGACGGCGGGAGATTTTTTGCGGGACCTCCCGCACCGGTATTTTGACGAGAACCAGCTGCATGCCTTCCTGATCTCCGGAATCAGGGACTTTGACCGGTGCATGGAGCTGACGGAGGGATTCCTGCCGTATATCGGCAACTTGGCGACCTGCGACCAGCTTTCGCCGAAGGTCTTCAAAAAGCACAGGCCCGAACTGCCGGAGCGGATCCGGGAATGGCTGCGGTCCGGGGAGACGTATACGGTACGCTTCGCCATCGGGATGCTGATGCAGCATTTCCTGGACGAAGACTTCGACCCGGTGTACCCGGAGGCGGTGGCAAAAATCCGCTCGGAGGAGTATTACATCAACATGATGATCGCCTGGTACTTCGCCACAGCCCTGGCCAAGCAGTATGATACTATTCTTCCTTTTATCGAAGGTGAGAAGCTCGATACCTGGACTCACAATAAGGCAATTCAGAAGGCTGTGGAGAGCTACCGTATAACTCCTGAGCAGAAGGGATACTTGAAAACACTGAAGATAAAGTAATTAACCCTCACCGAATATGTGCGGTGGGGGCTAATAGATGTAGAATTAAAGGTCAATCCAGTGATCGTCAACCCATACTCCAATAGATACACTCCATCTACGATATTGTACCTTGCCGTTGTGTTCTCGATACTTGGTGACAATCTTCATGACTTTGGTCTCGTAGCTGACCGAATAGTTGCTGCTTGCATATGCGATGACATTACTATGTGCAAAGCATAACAGCGAGCATAGAACAACAGTTAGAAATAGTTGCAGACGCTGTTAAAAATAACGATACAGTTATTTTTAGATATAATGGTACTAATCCAGGAAATTTAAAGCCTAGGATGGGAGAATCTGCATTGTCCTTTAAGTTAGTTCCACATAATGGCTCGTGGGTGACTACAGTAAATGCTGTTAATTCAACAGGCGTACTGTTTGCGAAGGTTGATGGCCCTGACCATTGTTCAATATATCCGATAGGTGGAACTATGCAGGAATGGGCATTACAAGGTGTTAATTCCATATGGACAATAGCATAAATCAATATCTGCTATAAATTCAAGTAAATGAGAATAGAATATATAGTTGATACAAAAAGGGCAAACAAATAGATGAGTATTATTATTTAATCAATATGAAAAAAACATTAGGTAAATATGAGGTCGCAAATGATGACATATTTGAATTCTATTATGGAGATGCTTGATTGGAATAACCCTATTGAAATACAGCTTAAAGGGAGGGAACTTGCAGAAGGACAAATTGATTTAAATGAACTCTTTCAACCTAAATTTCAAGACAAAAATATTGAACTGTGGGATAATTGTGCATTAATCATTTCACATAAAACGGATGCGGAGTTAGAACCATACTTAAAGAAAATGTTTAATTGGATTCAAGATTTGAACTGGCCTGGTGCTGAGTGCATTTTGCAAAGACTCTTGAGTTTTCAAGTTAATGATGTTTTTATGCAGGGACTAACCGAATGTATGAAGAAAGCAGATGCTAGCGATGATGAAAACTGGTTTTATTCTCTTGAGAAGATATATAACAATGCGTCCCTAAGGGATAGTGATAGTTTTACAGATTTGATTATGGCTGGAGAATTTGAAAAAGCATCAATTCAGGAGGATATGCATTGTTCATTTGTTAATAGAAGGTTAAGTGCTGAAGCATTTTTGACAAACAATATTACATTTTATGGTTTTGTTCAATATATGTATTATAGGACAGGGGAGCGAAAGTGGTTGGAGTTAGTAATTAAGATGTTGTCTGATACATTTTGGGACTTGGAGGGGGCTTCAAATTTGATATTGTTTTATGAAAAAGAATTGGATATAGGAGAATATTGCAATGAAGAAATATATCAAAGGCGCTAACCCATACATGCCGCTTTGGGAACATGTTCCGGATGGAGAACCCAGAGTGTTTGAGCATAACGGCGAAAAGAGAGTTTATGTCTATGGTTCTCATGATATTGAAAGAGACAAGTACTGCGGAAGAAACTATGTGGTGTGGTCTGCGCCTGTAGAGGACCTTACCGATTGGAAGTGCCATGGCGTTGCTTATGAAACTCATTTTGATTCAATCCTGTATGCTCCGGACGTGGTAAAAAGAGGAGACACCTACTATATGTACGCTGCAGAGCGCTGTGGAAGTCTTGTAGTGGTTGCAAGCTCAAAAACTCCCTGGGGACCCTTTGAGAATCCGGTAAATACAAAACTTGGCTTTGATCCGGGAATTCTGGTGGATGATGACGACAGAGTGTATGCATATTGGGGCGGATGTGCTGCTCCATGCTATATAGCAGAGTTGGAAGAGGATATGGCTACGATTAAAATGGAAACCCTGGTGGAGAATCCGCTGGGGCATTCAACCTGTCCCTGGAATCCGGTGGATGACGGCCATATTTCCCTGATCGATGGCTTTTTTGAAGCCTCAAGTCCAAGAAAAGTAATGGGAAAATATGTTTATATTTATTCCAAGCGCTATGAGAAGCCGGTGCCGGAACTTGGCGTATTTACAGACAATAACGGATTTCTTTCATATCGCTTCAGTGATTCACCCTTCGGACCATTTCATGATGGTGGCGATATCAGCTTCAACGGAGGTGAGATCCTGCATGATGCAGAGGGGGTAGGTACAATGACCTACCAGTGGGGGAATAATCACGGCTCCATCATGGAAGTGAACGGAAAGTGGTATGTCTTTTACCATCGCCAGACCGGTGTTAACGAGTACTCAAGGCAGGCTATGCTTGAACCAATAGATGTAGCTATGGGAGCAGACGGCAAACTCTTTATCGGAGATGTGAAGTATCTTGCAGGAGAGCCGGTTTCTTCTAAGCCTGTTGAAATGACTTCTCAGGGGCCTCAGATTAACGGACTTGATGCTTATTCCTGGATTTCCGCAGGTTATGCCTGTCATATCTACGGCAGTAAAACACGTGCATATGTAAGGCCATCTTATGAAGAAAGAGAGGACCTTTCAACTCCTGTAGTTGGAATTACAGAGGGAACAACTGTAGGCTTCAGATATCTTCAGTTTGGGCAAAATACGCCTAAAGCTGTGACTGTTGTTCTTGAAACGGTAAAAAAGCTCAAGGTCAGACTCCATATCGATTCCTATAATGGGCCGGTAGTGGCTGACCTTATATTCCATGGCAACAGCAATGAAGCAAAGGCGATGCTGCAAGCAGGTGTAATCGGCAAACATGCCGTTTATTTTGAATTTGTATCGGATGATAGTGAGGAGACCTATAGCTTCGACAGGTTCACGTTTGATTGATTTAATTATCGAGCAGTTTGTTTTACTTGTGCTAAAAATGTTAAACTTAGTTAGCATGAAAATGCATAACTCTGGATATATAAAGGAGAATCGTTGATGAAGATAGTATTTATGGGCACCCCGGATTTTGCCAGGTGTGCACTTGAAAAGATAATAGAGGCGGGACATGAAATCGTTCTTGTGGTGACTCAGCCCGACAAGCCCAAGGGAAGAAGTGGAGAACTGCAGGTTTCTGATGTTAAGGCCCTGGCCCTGGAGCACAACCTTCCGGTATTTCAGCCTGTGAAGATCAAGGAGGCTGACCACGTGGCTTACCTTAAGAGCATTGAGGCGGATATCTACGTGGTGGCTGCCTTCGGACAGATCCTTTCCCAGGAGATCCTGGATATTCCGAAGTACGGCTGCGTCAACATTCACGCATCACTCCTTCCTGAATACAGAGGAGCAGCGCCGATACAGCAGTCTATTATAGATGGCAAAAAAGAGACCGGTGTAACCATTATGCAGATGGCAGCAGGTATGGACACCGGAGATATCCTTATTCAGAAAACTATTCCAATCTCAGAAGATGAGACCGGCGGAGGTCTTTTCGACAAACTCTCTGTTCTTGGCGGACAGCTGATAGTAGAGGCACTTCCTCTTATTGAAGAAGGTAAGCTCACCCCGGTTCCCCAGGATGAGGCTAAAGCCACCAAGTGCGGCAAGCTCTCCAAGGACATGGGACGAATTGATTTTTCCAAGGATCCTGAGACCATCAGAAATCTGGTGAGAGGCCTCAATCCCTGGCCCAGCGCCTTTACATCTCTTGAGGGCAAGATGCTGAAGATCTGGAGCGCCAAGGCCCTTGATGAGGAGGATTTTGATGCGGTTTACGGCGGTCAGGAATCTGAGGAGGACTTTGCAACCAGGCAGCAGCTGGTAAAGGAAAGCGCTTATGGAGCCATTGCAGCTGTTTCCAAGGATTCTTTTGCAGTACTTACTGACGGCGGCTATCTCCAGATTCTTGAGGTTCAGCTTGAGGGCAAAAAGAGAATGGATGTAAAAAGTTTCCTTCTTGGCAACAAGATTAAGCTTGGGTTAAGACTTGGGTGATATAATCCCCCAAAAATGATATAGAGAAGAGGCGATATTATGTATTACGGATATGGAAGAGGTTTAGGTTACGGAATGGGCTTTGACCCTATGTATATTCTGGTCATCATCATGGGAATTCTTTGCATGGTGGCTTCAGCAAGAGTATCTTCAGTTTACAAGAAATATTCAAGAATGCGCAGCATGAGCGGCCTTACAGGAGCTCAGACAGCTATGGAGATCCTTAGAAGAAACGGTATTACTGATGTAGGTATTGCCCATGTCAGCGGTAATCTTACAGATCACTACGATCCCAAGAGAAGAATGGTATGTCTTTCTGACAGCACCTACGGCTCCAACAGCATAGCGGCAGTCAGCGTGGCGGCCCACGAGTGCGGACACGTGCTTCAGCACTACACAGGATATATTCCCATCAGGATCAGATCCGCCATTGTGCCCGCAGCCAACATCGGCTCCAAGGCAGGAATTCCCATTATTATCCTGGGAATGTTCCTTAGCTTTTCGCCGCTTATAACCATCGGAATCTGGGTATTCTCACTGGCAGTTATCTTCCAGCTTGTTACCCTTCCCGTTGAGTTTAACGCATCTCACAGGGCCATGATAATGCTGGAAGAGTATGGCATTCTTGGCCATGAAGAGACCGATATTACCAAGAAGGTTCTCAGCGCCGCAGCCATGACCTACGTTGCCAGCGCAGCTTCCGCTGTAATTCAGCTCCTTAGATTGGTTTTACTGAACAATAGAAGAAGATAATCTTTTCTTTTGACAAGTTAGTCATAAGGTGGTATTTTATCAATTGTTGTTTGATAGAATATCACCTTTTTTATTTGGGGAATCATGCTCAGGTCGAGCGAATATCCACGTTTTATAGAAATTGACACAACCCTATATTATAGGGTATCATTAGAGAGGAAAACTATATTAATGACAAGAACTTTTATTGAAGTTCCATCTTTTACCCAAAAGTGGTTTTCGATGGGGCTTACAGACAAAGACTTGGCTAAACTACAGGCTGTGATTCTTGATAATCCCGATGCAGGGGATGTAATGGAAGGAACCGGTGGCCTGAGAAAACTAAGATTTGCTGTTGGAAATAGAGGTAAAAGCCATGGTGTCAGAGTGTGTTATGTTGATTTTCTGACATATGAAAAGATTTACCTTATACATGTTTTTTCAAAGAATGAAAAAGATAATCTTAGTGAGTCAGAAAGGAATAGTATCAAGAAAATAATAGGATTATTAAAACTTGAGGCTGCTAAGAATTGGAGTAAAAAAATATGAGTGAATTGTATGATAGCATAATAAATGGCTTAGAAGAGGCGATTGAAATTGAAAAAGGTAATCTTCGAGGCCGTAAAACAATTTATGAAATATTACCTGTGAAAAAATATGATAATGCGCAGGTAAGAGCAATACGTAATTCTGCAGGTATGACACAAAGTGTCTTTGCCGATTATATGGGTGTCTCCAAGAAAACAATAGAGGCCTGGGAGAAGGGGACCAACCATCCTACTGGCTCTGCATGCAGACTTCTCAGCATTCTTGAAGAAGGAAAGTCAGATATTTTACCTTTTGTGAGGAAATCTGATGTGATGGAAGGGTAAAAAAATACATGGCTAATGTTCGAGAAATAATACTAAATATTCTAATGGAGTATGACAAATCAGATAAGAGAAATACAACTCTGCTTAAGGACTCACTGGAAAAGTATGATTACCTGGAAACCAGGGATAAGTCCTTTATGAAAAGGGTTGTGGATGGATGTCTTGAACGTCAGATTCAGATTGACTATATCCTTGATCAGTTCTCCAAGACCAAGGTAAACAAGATGCAGCCTCTTATCAGAAGCCTGATGCGCATGAGTGTGTATCAGATCATGTTTATGGACTCCGTGCCGGACAGCGCAGCCTGCAATGAGGCGGTGAAGCTGGCTCAGAAGCACAAGTTCGTGAATCTCAAGGGCTTTGTGAACGGAGTTCTGAGGAACATCTCCAGAAATAAAGAGAATATTCTGTATCCTGATAAAACAAAAAATGGCGGAGTGGATTATTTATCTGTGGTCTATTCAATGCCGCAGTGGATCTGCAGCATGTGGCTGGAGAGATTTGGCTGTGAGAAGACAGAGGAGATCCTTAAGTTCTTCCTGGAGCCAAGACCCACCACAGTGAGACTTAATCTGAATCATTTCCCCAAGGGAGAGGAAGATATAGAGGCCTATGTAAAAGAACTTGAAGAGGCCGGCGTTGTGGTTACAAGAAGTAAGACACTTCCCTATGCATTGGAGCTTGAAAAGACCGATAACATCAGATTCCTTCCGGGATTCATGGAAGGAAAGTTCACGGTTCAGGATGTGAGCTCCATGCTCCTTACCCAGACAGCTGAGCCCCAGGAAGGCCAGACAGTTATCGATGTCTGCGCCGCTCCCGGAGGAAAGAGCCTTCACGCAGCAGAGAAGGTGGGACCTTCAGGTAAGGTATATTCAAGAGATGTCTCCGAGAGAAAGTGCGACCTTATCAGAGATAACGCAGACCGCATGGGACTTGAGAATATCACGGTAGAAGCCCATGACGCCAGAGAGCACGACGATAGCCTTGAGGGCAAGGCTGACATCCTTTATCTTGATGTCCCCTGCTCAGGTCTTGGAATCATTGGAAGAAAGAATGATATCAAGTATAATGTGACTCCCGAAGGAATTAAGGAGCTCACAGCTCTTCAGTGGGAGATCGTCAAGGCTTCCTACAGCTATGTAAAGAGCGGCGGAACCCTTATGTACTCCACCTGCACTGTTAATCAGGCAGAGAACGAAGCTATGGTGGAGAGGATCTGCAAAGAGCTTCCCTTTGAGGCAGAGAGCCAACGCCAGATCCTTCCCGGAGAAGAGGGATGCGATGGTTTCTTTATCGCGAAGCTCATAAGAAAAGATTGAATTTAGTTAGAAGAATAAGAGGATACAGAATTGTCAGAAGTTAAGACTGATAACAAAGAATATATAAAGGGACTGTCAGGGAAGATCGACATCAAATCCCTGACCCTACCTGAACTTTCAGAGTGCATCAAGGCCATAGGAGAGCCCGCCTTCAGAGCCAAGCAGCTCTATGAGTGGCTTCATATCAAGCAGGTGGCGGACTATGATGACATGACCAATATCTCCAAGGCCCTCAAAGAGAAGTGCCGTGAAAACTTTGATCTGGTGGCCCTTAAGAGCGTACAGGTTCAGGAGTCCCATATCGACGATACCAAGAAGTTCCTCTTTGGACTTTCCGATGGAAATGTCATCGAGAGTGTCTTCATGAAATATAAATTTGGAAACAGCGTATGCATATCCTCACAGGTGGGATGCCGCATGGGCTGTAAGTTCTGTGCATCCACACTGGACGGCGTAGAGAGATCTCTTTTGCCCTCCGAGATGCTGGATCAGATCTATTCCATCGCAAGAATCACCGGGGAGAAGATATCAAGAGTCGTTGTCATGGGAAGCGGAGAGCCCCTTGATAACTACGACAATCTCCTTCGGTTCATTCATCTTTTATCAGATGAGAACGGCATGAACATGGGCCAGAGAAACATCACCGTTTCTACCTGCGGCATTGTTCCCAATATCTACAAGCTGGCTGAGGAGAAGCTTTCCATCAACCTGGCACTTTCCCTCCATGCCTCCAATAATGAGAAGAGAAAGCAGCTGATGCCCATTGCCAACCGGTACGAGATCCATGAGGTATTGGATGCCTGCAAGGCCTACTTTGACAAGACCGGCAGACAGCTTACTTTTGAATATTCACTGGTCAGCGGCGTCAACGATACCGATGAGGACGCTGCAGAATTGTCTGAACTTTTATCGGGAATCAACGCAGTTGTTAATCTTATTCCCGTGAATCCGATTAAAGAGCGAGACTTCAAACCCACGGACCGCTCCGGAGCTCAGGCATTCAAAAATAAACTTGAAAAAAGCCGAATAAATGTTACTATTAGAAGAGAAATGGGCAGGGATATCGATGGCGCTTGCGGACAGCTCAGAAGGCGTCATTTGGAAGAAAATCAGTAATTACCTGCTTATTTGTATTGTGTTGAAAAAATAGTAGACTTGGGGAGAAAACTGTTTTGCTTAAGACCTTTTCCATTACGGATATTGGAAAAAAACGAAAATTGAATCAGGATTATGTCTTTTCTTCAGACAGAAAAATCGGAAACCTTTCCAATGTATTTATTGTGGCAGATGGCATGGGAGGCCATAATGCCGGTGATTACGCATCCCGTTTTACTGTAGATACAATGGTGGAGGAGATCGAGAAGTCTTTTGAACAGAGCCCCGTCAAGATCATGGAGAAGGCCATCAAGATCGCCAACTCCAAGCTCAGAGAGAAGGCTGCAGAGGATCCCAAGCTTTTCGGCATGGGAACTACAGTTGTGGCTGCCACAGTTCTTGGCAGATATCTTCAGGTTGCCAATGTGGGGGACTCCAGGCTCTACGTCATCAATGATACAATCACACAGATTACAAGAGATCATTCCCTGGTGGAAGAGATGGTCAGAATGGGCGGTATCGACAGAGAAACAGCCCGCACTCATCTCGACAAGAATATCATTACCAGGGCTATCGGTGCCACTGAAACGGTAGACATCGACTTTTTTAATGTGGAATTAAATCGTGGGGACATAGTTCTCATGTGTTCTGATGGGCTAACCAACATGCTTGAAGACGAAGAGATTCGTATGATAGTAAGTGGTCAGAGAGATATTATTGAAAAAGCTCAAAAGCTTGTTGTGGCGGCTAATAACAATGGGGGGAAGGACAACATCGCAGTTATCCTTATTGAGCCGTTTGCTGAAGAAGTAGCACATGACGGAGGACTGAATGATTAAGATTGGAATGGTAATCGGCGACAGGTACGAGGTGCTGGAAAAGATCGGCACCGGCGGTATGTCCGATGTATATAAAGCAAAAGATCACAAACTGAACCGCCTGGTGGCTGTGAAGGTGCTGAAGCAGGAATTTTCGGAGAATGAGAATTTCGTATCCAAGTTCCGTGTAGAGGCTCAGTCAACTGCGGGTCTTATGCATCCCAACATCGTTAACGTATATGATGTAGGAGATGAGGACGGCATCAACTATATTGTCATGGAACTGGTTGATGGCATTACACTTAAGAAGTACATTGAAAAGAAATCAAGGCTCTCCGTGAAGGAAGCAGTCAGCATTGCGATCCAGGTGGCTATGGGTCTGGAGGCTGCTCACAATAACAACATCATTCACAGAGATATCAAGCCTCAGAATATAATGATCTCCAAGGAGGGCAAGGTTAAGGTAACAGACTTTGGTATCGCCAAGGCTGCCACCAGTAACACCATCACCTCCAATGTCATGGGATCCGTGCACTACACCTCACCGGAGCAGGCAAGAGGTGGTTATAGTGATGCCAAGAGTGATATCTATTCCCTTGGTATTACCCTTTTTGAGATGCTCACAGGCCGTGTTCCCTTTAACGGAGACACCACTGTTGCTATAGCTATCAAGCACATTCAGGAGGAGCTTCCAAGCCCTGCTGATTACAATGAGGAGATTCCTGTCAGCGTTGAGAAGATTGTCCTCAAGTGCTGCCAGAAGAGCCCTGACAGAAGATATCAGAACGCTGCAGAGCTTATTACAGACCTTAAGAAATCCCTTATCACACCGGATAAGGACTTTGTGGATCTGGTGGATCCCGATGAGGAGGGACAGACAAGAGTTGCCTCCCAGGAGGAAGTTGCATCCGTTAAGAACGGCGGACACAAGCTTTCCGATACCGAGCAGATGAGACTTAAGGAAGACGTCATCCGTGAGAATTATTCCAAGGATAAGAAGTCCTCAAGAAGAGACTACGAAGAGGATGAGGATGACGATTTTTACGGATACAATAACAGAGAGAGAAGAAGGAAACCGGCGCCTCCAAGCCGCATCGAGAAGCTTACCATTATCATGGCGGTTATCTCAGCAGCACTGGTGGGCTTTATCGTTATCCTGCTTCTGGGAAGGAGCATGGGACTGTTCGGAGCTGAGAGCACAGAGGGCTCCGAGGGCAGCAGCACAACACTTTCAACAACTGTTACCCAGCCCGCTCAGGAGACCGAGGGTATCCAGGTTCCTGACGTTACCGGCAAGTCCTACGCCGAGGCAGTTTCAATCCTTACAACAGATAAGGGCTTTAAGGTGGAGAAGGCTGAGGACAGCGCCAACACAGCCCCCAAGGATACAGTAGTTTCCACCAATCCCGCTGCAGGCAGCAGAGTTGCCAGCGGCGCCACCATTACCGTAACAGTCAGTAACGGTGCCAATTATGTCAAGACTGAGAACAACGACGCTTCAACTGCCACCACTACAGCCAAGGCAGAGGGACAGGTTACAGTTCCCAATGTTATCGGCAAGACTTCAGAGGAAGCAGTTATCATACTTGTGGAATCAGGACTTACAGCAGGCAGCATAGTAGAGACCAGCAACGAGGACTCCAATCTCACCGGTCTTATCTGTGCTCAGAGTATTGCTGTGGGCACCTCCGTATCAGAGGGAACCATCATCAATATGGAGCTTTCCACAGGCCCAGCCAACGTAACCTACAGCTATGTAGCTGATATTACAGCTCCCACAGAGGGCGAGAACTATACTCCCGGACTTTCCGTAAGAGTCAGCCTGGTTACCTCCGACGGAGTTACACTTCTTAGCACAACAACCACAGATTTCCCTGTGCAGGCTACCTACAAGGGAATCACATCACCTACGGGAACTTTGACCTTTGTTTACACTGCCACAGCGCCTCAGGTTACCAATCCTGATACAGGAGAGATCACAGGCGGTGGAACCCAGGAGTACACAGTCACAAGAGCTGTTACTTTCACACAGGAGAATTGATGAAAGGCAAGATCGTCAAGGGAATTGCCGGCTTTTACTACATAGAAACTCCCATGGGAAAAGTATATGAATGTAAGGCCAAGGGCATATTCAGGAAATTCAACTTAAAACCGCTGGTGGGAGATGACGTAAGGATAGATGTCATCGACGAGGAAAAAGGTCTTGGAAACGTCACAGAGATTATTCCAAGAAAGAATCAGCTTATTAGACCGCCTGTTGCCAATGTGGATCAGGCGGTTATTTTGTTTGCCATAGTTAAGCCCAATCCCAGCTATAACCTTCTGGACAGATTCCTTATCACCATGAGGCAGCAGAACCTTCCGGTTATCATCTGCTTCAACAAGCAGGATATCGCCACTAAGGAGGAACAGCAGGAGCTCTATGATGCCTATGAGAAGTGCGGCTACACCGTTCTTTTTATCAGCGTCAAGGAGGAAAAGGGGCTGGATGAGCTCAAGGAGCTTCTAAGGGGCAAGACCACAACCCTGGCGGGACCCAGCGGAGTGGGCAAGTCCTCACTTTTGAACAAGCTCGTTCCCGATGCCCGGATGCAGACGGGAGAACTCAGTAAGAAGATCGACAGAGGTAAGAATACCACCAGACATTCAGAGCTTTTCTTTGTAAAAGAGCTCTCAGACATGTCAGAGGACGGCGTAGGCACCTACATCATAGACACCCCGGGATTTACCTCCCTGGACCTTAAGGATGTTACCTGCGACAATATAATGCAGTTCTATCCTGAGTTTGAGGAGTTTGAACCCTCCTGCCGTTTCGGAGGCTGCGCCCACATGGCAGAGCCTGACTGCGGAGTCAAGACCGCGGTGGAAGAGGGCAGGATAGCGGGAGTTCGCTACGACAACTACAAGATGATCTACCAGGAGCTTAAGAACATGCGTCCCGATTATTCCAAGGGAAAGAAAGGGCGATAAAATATATGAAAATATGGGTAACCAGACATGGACAGACTGCGCTGAACGCAGGAAGGAAAATGCAGGGAAGATCGGATATACCCCTTAATGATACAGGACTGGCCCAGGCAAAGGCTGCCAGAGAGAGGATAGGAGACATCAAGTTCGATGCGGTCTATTCAAGTCCTCTTATAAGAGCCGTAAGGACTGCTGAGATAATCGGCGGTGTCACCGAGGATCAGATCATCAAGGATGAGCGTATTTTGGAGGCCGACTTTGGACAGTATGAGCAGAGAAGCTACTACGGATGCGGCCCCGCCATGACTCTTTACTGGATGTTTCCGGAGCTTTTCCCCGCACCTAAGGGTGTGGAGACCACGGACCAGATGATCCAGAGGACCAGATCCTTTTTACAGGAACTTGAGAAAAAGGACTATGAGAATGTCCTTGTGGCCTGCCACGGAGGAATAATCAGATTTATCCGGGGCTATCTTGAGGGGGCCAAGGAGGGCTTTATCTGGCGTCCAAGGCCAAAGAACTGCGAGATCCGGGTATACGAGAACGTTGCTGGAGAATACATCCTGGTGGATGATATCATATAAGAATTTCAGGAGGACATCATATGTCAGATACACTTACATTAACAATTCCAAGACAGAAGAACATTGCTCTCATTGCCCATGATGGCAAGAAGCATGAGCTTATAGACTGGTGCAAGGCCAACGCAGAGGTCCTTAAGAGACACTTTTTATGCGGAACAGGAACCACAGCAAGAATGATCACCGACGCCACAGACCTTCCCGTTCGCGGCTACAACTCAGGCCCTCTTGGAGGAGATCAGCAGATCGGTGCCAAGATCGTTGAGGGCAAGATCGATTTCGTAATTTTCTTCTCAGATCCTCTTACAGCAGCGCCCCACGACCCTGATGTTAAGGCCCTTATGAGAATTGCCCAGGTTTACGATATTCCCTTTGCCAACAACAAGGCCACAGCGGATTTCCTTATTCGCAGCACTCTTATGGATGAGGAGTACGACCACGAGGTCATCAATTTCAAGCAGAATATCGCCCACAGAGCAGAGACACTCTGATAATTAGTTAGCGAAAATACAAAAAATCTTTACTTACTTTAGCATGCGTTAAGGTTGGGTAAAGATTTTTTTGTTAGAATAAAAGAGGAGGTGCTGTATGAGCGACAACAGAAACAGAATTCTTATAGCTGAAGACGACAGAGACATTATCGATCTCCTTAGGCTCTATCTGGAGAAGGAAGGCTACGAAGTCATCGCCGCAGAGGACGGACTGGTGGCCATGGACCTTTTGCAGGATGAGAAGCCCGATCTTGCTATTTGCGATATTATGATGCCCGGAATGAACGGCTTTGATCTGATAAAAAAGGTAAGGGAATCCGAAAATAACATTCCCATTATTGTCCTTTCCGCCAAGAATCAGGATGAGGACAAGATAAGAGGCCTGGACATCGGGGCCGACGACTATATGACCAAGCCCTTTAATCCCCTGGAGATAGTGGCCCATGTAAGGGCGGCCTTAAGGCGCTTTTACCAGCTTGGGGGAGAGGCGGCTCCTGCCAATGTCTATCAGGTGGGAGAGCTGTCCATCGATGTGGAGAAGGTGCTTTTTACCAAGAACGGCAAGGCCATTGACCTGACACCCTTTGAGTTCAAGATCATGACCCTTCTTATGAAGAACCCCGGCAGAGTCTTCACCAAGGTTCAGGTCTATGAGCACATCAACGGCGAATACTTTGAGAACGACGAGAATACTCTTATGGTCCATATGAGTAAGCTCAGGGATAAAATTGAGGACGACAGAAACAACCCCAAATACATCAAGACCGTGAGAGGTCTTGGATACAAGATTGAGAGAATCTGATGGCAAAAAGACGCAGACCCTTTAACAGAGAAAGGGGAACTTTGAATTCTATGGTCACCGGGAACTACGTGGTATTTGCGTTCCTGGTGGTCTTTCTTACCATAACCATCTATGTTGGCGCGGGACTGGCTATTAACAGGGTTCAGGATCAGAAGGGACCCTACCGCATCATCAGCCAGACCCATGACCTTGCCAGGGAGCGCTATGGCCGCCTTGGTGTGCAGGCATATCTTGGCAGCGGCAGCTATATTGAGGTACTTGACGCCAATGCCAGGGTTATCTATTGCAGTAAGCTTCTTAAACAAAAAAATACCTACGAAATTGATGAAATTGAATATATCCAGAACGTTGACGGTAACAGCTATTACACCGTAGACCCGGTTTACATCGGAGGAGAGCTGGCGGGATACATCATTCACAAGTATTCCCTGACCGATTCTTTTATTGATAAGGGCAGCGGCCAGGTTATGGTCACCGAGGGCGGCATGAGCGGCGTCATGGTTCTTGACAGGAATAAAAACGTCACCTATTCCACCCTGGACAACGGTGTCACCAAGATCTCGGACAAGGAATTTGAGTACATGTATGGTGGCAATGAGCTTAATACCACCCTTATGAAGTATGAGTTCAGGACAGCCAGAGGTGAGAAAAGGACTCTTCTTATCCATGTGAATTATTCCAATGAGAATCTCCGGACTCAGATAAAAAGGATCATGGTCATATCTTCAACGATCTTCTCCCTGTGCCTTCTTGCTCTGATCCTGTTCTTTGTTTTCAGGATCTCTTTTACCATAAGAAGGCCCCTGAAGCTCCTGGAGTCCGCCATGCTGGATATCACCAGAGGTAAGACCGACACCACCGTGGCTTACGAGGGACCAAGGGAATTCGTTGAGATCGCCGATGCCTTTAACATAATGTCCACGGAGCTCCACGACAGTGAGAAAAAGAGAGCTGCGGCGGAGCAGGAAAAGAGGAAGATGCTGGCGGATATTTCCCACGACCTGAAGACCCCCATCACCGTTATCCAGGGCTATGCCAAGGCCGTGGCTGACGGACTGATCCCGGTGGAGGATGAGAAGAAATATCTTGATACCATCAGCAAAAAGGCCGATGGCCTGTCTGACCTTATCAACACCTTTTATGAATATTCGAAGCTGGGGCACCCTGAATTCCAGCTTATAACAGAAGAGGGCGATGTCTGCGAGTACTTCAGGGAGTATCTGGCCCTTAAATATGAGGAGATCGAGCTCCAGGGCTTTGACCTTGATCTTGATATCCCCGATGAACAGATAATGTATTCCTTTGATAAAATGCAGCTTAAGAGAGTATTTGAGAACATCCTTTCCAACTCCTTCAAGGCCAACAAGGCGGGAACCACCATAATAGCCTCCATGAAAAAAGAAGGGGATAAGATCTTCATAAGACTTGGAGACGACGGTGTGGGAATTCCTGAGGATATCAGGGACAAAGTATTTAAGCCCTTTGTGGTTGGTGATGAATCAAGAACCAGCGGCAAGGGAACTGGCCTTGGGCTGTCCATCGCTGGACTTATTGTTAAGGCCCATGGCGGAACCATCAGACTTCTCTCTGATGAGGAAGCCCGGGGGAAGACTATTTTTGAGATAGTATTGTAAGATTTTTCTTATAGAGGTGAGATCGACATGAGGATAACCGGTGCCAGGGTCTATACAGAGCATGAGTTTGTAAAAAGAGATGTCTATATAAGGGATGGAGTATTCGCCGAAGAATATGATACCCAGGAAAACTTTGATGCAGAGGGACTTCTCATGATCCCGGGTCTGGTGGATATACATTTTCACGGGGCCATGGGCCATGATTTCTGCGACGCTGACAGGGAGGGACTTAAGACCATTGCAGAGTATGAGGCTGCCCACGGCATCACCGCCATCTGTCCTGCCACCATGACCTACAGCGAGGAGATTCTGGGAGGAATAGTAAGAAACGCCTCTGACTATAGGAAGGACCCTGAGAGCGGGGCCGCTGAGCTGGTGGGCATCAATATGGAGGGCCCCTTTATCAGCGGCAAAAAGCTTGGAGCCCAGAATCCAAAGTACCTTCATGAACCCGATATTTCCATGTTCAGGAGACTTCAGAAGGAGAGCGGAGACCTTATCAAGCTGGTGGACATTGCACCGGAGCTTCCCGGAAGCGAAGATTTTATCAGAGAACTGGCGGGGGAAGTCAACATCTCCCTGGCCCACACCGCAGCAGACTATGAAACAGCCCTTAGGGCATTTGAGCTTGGGGCAAGACATGTGACACACCTTTATAACGCCATGCCCGGAATAAACCACAGGGAGCCGGGACCCATAATCGCTGCCCTGGAGAAGGGAGCAGAAGTTGAGCTTATAGCGGACGGAGTCCATGTAAGTCCCGCCATGGTCCGCTTTACCTTTAATACCTTCGGAGAGGACAGGGTGATACTTATCTCCGACAGCATGGAGGCCACAGGCCTTCCCGACGGGGAGTACAGCCTTGGAGGTCAGGCCGTTACAGTTAAGGGAAACAGGGCAGTACTTACGGAGGAGCCCACAACCATAGCCGGGTCCGCCACCAATCTTTTTGACTGTATGAGATGTGCTGTCATGGAGATGGGAATACCTCTTGAGAAGGCTGTGAGAGCAGCCACAGAGAACCCTGCCAGGGCCATTGGGATTTTTGACCGCTATGGCAGCATAGAGCCGGGAAAGGCTGCCAGGGCTGTGCTTATGGATAGGCAGCTAAATATCCGGAAGGTTATTCTTTAACATTTTTTTGGCGAATGGTGTACGAAAATATGTTATTATATATTTAGCAGAAAACCCAGACCTATTAAAAAGGGGGACACATTCATGTTAAATGAGTACACCAAGATTCCGGCACAGATGAATTCAAATGTAGCACTTAAGATCATTCCGGGACACTATGCTACCACCCATTCCCATGTAACCCATTATATGGAGATTGGTACATTGAAGACCCGTTGTAATGAGGCTCATGGCGTTGCCAGCATTCTGGCACTGCATTATTCTCTGTCAACTCCTGTTGATACCATCGTCTGCGCTGACGGAACCGAAGTCATCGGAACCTACCTTGCTGAGGAACTTACCAAGGCGGGAGTTCTTAACTGTAACGCGCATAAGACTATCTATGTTCTTGCTCCGGAGTACGCACCCAACGGCCAGATAATCTTCCGTGACAATCTGCAGCTGGCACTTCGCGGCAAGCATACACTTCTTTTACTGGGATCCCTTACAACCGGACGTACCCTTGAGAGATTTGCAGAGGGCGTACGTTACTACGGCGCGGATATCACCGGTGCCTGTGCTATTTTCAGTACGGTAAAAGTGGTTGAAGGACTTCCTGTTATTTCTGCTTTCCATCCTGAGGAAATCCCCGGATACCAGTCCTATGACATCGCTGACTGTCCGCTGTGCAAGCAGGGAGTCCCTGTGGATGCCCTTGTAAACAGCTTTGGATACAGCGTGCTCAGATAAAAAAGAATTATTTTCCGTATTTAACAATGAACTGATCAATTGAAATCGGTTTTGAATAATGATATCCCTGAAGATAATCGCAGCCTATTTTCTTCATGATCATTTCCATGGCTTCGCTTTCAATGCCCTCGGCAGTGATAGAGAAGCCCATGTGTTTAAAGGCCTGTATCATGGAAGGCAGAAAATCGTCAGGGTCTTTGCAGTAGTCCCAGACAATGCTCATATCCAGCTTGATGTTGGAAAAAGGGCATTGTTTGAGACGGGAAAGATTGGAATAACCTTTTCCGTAATCATCAAGGGCAAAGCTGAAGCCCTCTTTTCCCAGAACCTGGATCTGTTTTTGGAGAAAAACGTCATCAACCATGGATTCTTCCGTGATCTCCAGATGTATCATCTCAGGGTCAATCCCATATTTTTTTACAATTGAACTGTAGCGGCTTGCAAGGTCGGAGCGCATGAACTGCATAGGGGACAGATTTACGTTGATAAAGGACAGCTTAAGGCATGTCAAAAGACCGTCCTGTATCTCCCGGCAGACTTTTTCAAAGATCTGTTCTCCGATCTCATTTATTTTGCCGTTTTGTTCTGCGATAGGAATAAAGAGAGCAGGGGAAATGTAATTGCCCTCGGGATCCTTGATTCTGGCAAGGACCTCTGCGCCGATGAGCTTTCCTGTCTCAGCACTGATAAGGGGCTGCAGGAAGGGCTCCACCAGATTGTTTTCCACAGCATAGTTAAGAGACCTTTTGATCTCAGCTTCCCTTTCATTTCCCTGTAATTCTATATAAGAGATTTCGATGGGATTTTCCTTGGCTTGGGTGTCCGCCTTATTCAGGGCAGAGATAAGAGTGCCTACCAGGGTGTCCGCTGAATCAATATGTTCCTTGGGATCGATGGTAGCAAAGGCCACATCCAGGTAGAGGCGGGCATCATCAGTGAGCCAGGGCTCTTTGAAGCGCTCCCGGATCTCTCTGGCCATCTCGTTGTAGTTCATGTTTTTATCCCCAAGGATTATGAATCTTCCGCTCTTATAGTAGAAGACATAGTCATTCTTATAGGTGGAGGTCAGATATCTTCCTATCATGACTATTACAAGGTCCATCTGAAAACTGCCGTAGACATCACGCATTTCATTGTAATTATGAATAATTATTCCTAAAATGCGGTGCTGCAGCTGGCCGTTATGCTCATCAATGTACTCCTTGAAGGCCTTGCTGTTGAAAATGATATTTCTTGTTTCCAGGTAGAACTCCGGATTCATGAAGGACAGATAGATGATAAGGATTACAACAAGGCAGAAAATATCCATGAAAAGATAAGCCGGCAGCAGATAACGGACCAGAAGTCCCGCCCCCAGTATCAGGTTATAAATAAAGATGACCATTCTTTCACGTTTTCTTCTTAACCTGTTCTTATACTTTGCCATGCAATACAGGGAAAGAATCAGATAATAGGCAAAGATCAGATATACCAGGATATAGAAGGGACCGTTTTTATAGCCGTTTTCGTCAAAGGAATAGATGAAGCCGAAAAACGGAGAAAGAGCAGCCAGAACAATGGCCAGTGTGTAGGGCATACGTATAGCCCAGGTTCTTAAAAAGTTTTTGTGGGAATCCACTCTGTAGAGGCAGCTGGTGAAAAAGAAGAAAGTAACGCCGCTTAGGAAAAAGGACGTAAAATAACCTATGTTCAAAAGGTGAATGAGCCATAGGGAATAATGCTGATAGTTACTATCAACATAGCTGGAAACGATATTGAAAAAAATGACCAGACTTTCAACCAGTATAATGCATAGAAAACCAAAGTTCCTTCGAATCTTAAGTCTCGGAAGAGACATGTAGAAGGCGACTATTATACAAAGAACCAGTAGAGTCGGTATTGAGTAGTTAATTTTCCACATAATAGTTCCTCGTACATTATCGTACAAAATAACGACAAATAATGTATTTATATTCATTTTATTTTATGGTTTGACCGATGGCAATTAACTAGGGATAAACTAAGTGAAAAGATGATAAAGATTCTGATTTTTAGGTTCGTTTTAGGCAACGGTTTTCTGCCGTCCCCCTCCATGTTAGCTTGACACAACAACAAACCCTGTAATATTATGAATTTGATTTTAATGAGGGCAAAGGAGCGCATTCTATGAGCGGCAGTAATTCTACTAAGTCTCATATGTTTAAGACCCTGTCGGCTGCATTTATCTGCATCTGGCTTCTTCTTGGCGTGACTTTTTCTGCCTTCTTTTTATCCAGGGAGTACGATCACCACTGCCATCTGGACGACTGTCCCATCTGTCAGACCATGGCAGCCTGCGAGAGCTTCGTACATGAGATTGGAAGCGCTGTTTTAACAGTGGTGCTTGCCATTGCAGGCTTTGTATTTGCAGCTCTTTTGCTTAAGCAGAGCTTCGATCTTCTGTGCATTTCTACTCCCGTCAGCCGCAAGGTAAGACTAAATAATTAAAGCATAAAGTCTATAGAGGCACATTCTGCCTTTTTTCTCAAACTAACAGAAACTAAAACTGAATACTTGCGCACAGACTTCTGTCATGGAGTGACAGAGGTATTTTTCGTGCACCTTAGGAGGACATTATGAAGAAAATTATTTCTGTGTTACTTGCTGCAACCATGCTTATTTTGAGCCTTTCTGCCTGTGGAAGCACGGCACCTTCCACCGCCACTATAGATGACGTCCAGACTGCCAAGGCAGCAGCACCATCAGGCATCAGCATCGTCACAACCATTTTTCCCGAGTACGACTGGGTGAAGAACATTCTCGGAGACAACCCCGCCGGAGCAGAGATCACAATGCTTCTTGATAACGGCGTGGACCTTCACAGCTATCAGCCCTCAGCTCAGGATATCCTTAAGATTTCCACCTGCGACCTCTTCATCTACGTGGGCGGCGAGTCTGACGAGTGGGTGGAGGACGCCCTCAAGGAAGCCGTTAACAGCAATATGAAGGTCATCAATCTCATGGAGGTTCTTGCAGATGAGATAAAAGAGGAAGAGATCGTTGAAGGCATGGAAGCCGAGGAAGAAGAGGAAGAGGGAGAAGAAGGAGAAGAGGAGGAAGTGGAATACGACGAGCACGTATGGCTTTCCCTCAAAAATACCAAGAAGCTCTGCAGCGCCATAGCAGGGGCCCTTGAAGAGATCGACCCCGCCAATGCCGGCAGCTACAGCTCCAACGCCGATTCCTACATAGCAGACCTGGACAGCCTTGATAAAGAATATGAGGCTGCAGTTGCTGCCGCTTCCAACGATACAGTATTATTCGGCGACAGATTCCCCTTCAGATACATGGTGGATGACTACGACCTCAAATACTACGCAGCCTTTGTGGGATGCTCCGCAGAGACTGAAGCCAGCTTCGAGACCATAGTATTCCTGGCAGGAAAGGTGGATGAGCTGGGACTTCCCGCGGTCCTCACCATTGAGAGCAGCGACGTAAAGATTGCCGAGACCATAAAGAGCAACACCCAGAGCAAGGACCAGCAGATCCTTTCCATGGACTCCATGCAGTCCACCACCGGCGCTGATGTGGAAAAGGGCGCATCTTACCTGGGAATTATGAAGGACAATCTTGAAGTGCTAAAGAAAGCACTTAACTGATTTTTTTAGATACAAAGACGGAGGAATACAAATGGCACTTATCACTGTTAAGGACCTTACCCTGGGCTATGAAAACAGGGCGGTAATAAGCGGGCTTGATTTTGAAGTAGAGAGCGGCGATTACTTATGCATAGTGGGGGAAAACGGATCGGGAAAAACAACTCTTATGAGGACACTTTTGGGCCTGCAGGAGCCCTTGTCCGGGGAGGTTCTTTTCGGTGATGGTGTCAGACAAAACGAGATAGGCTACCTGCCCCAGCAGAGCCTTGTGCAGAAGGATTTTCCCGCAACCGTCAGCGAAATCGTCCTGTCGGGCTGCGCCGGCTCCCTGGGAAAAAGATTTTTTTACGGCAAAAAAGAAAAGCAAAAAGCAGCTGAAAATATGAAGCGCATGGAGATTGAAGACTTAAAAAACAGGTGCTTCAGGGAACTGTCGGGAGGCCAGCAGCAAAGAGTCCTTCTGGCAAGAGCCCTGTGCGCCGCCCGCAGCATCCTTCTGTTGGATGAACCGGTGTCAGGTCTTGATCCCAAGGTCACCGCCGAGATGTACAGCGAGATAAAAAAGCTTAGCGACGAGGGCATCACCATAATCATGATCTCCCACGACATAGAAAGCTGCATCAGATACGCTACAAAGATACTGCATCTTGGGGACAGCACATTTTTCGGAAGCAAAGAGGAGTACGCCCGAAGCAGAATGGGCAAGGCCTTTATCAGTGAGGGAGGTGCCATAGCATGATAGAAAAGCTCTTTTTATATTTTCAATATCCCTTTGTGAGATATGCCATTATCGTTGGTGTTCTCATAGCCCTTTCCTCCTCCCTGCTGGGAGTGACCCTGGTGCTGAAAAGATTCTCTTTTATCGGAGACGGCTTATCCCACGTGGCCTTCGGAGCCATGGCCATCGCCAGTGTCCTTAAGCTGGCGGATAAAATGACCCTGATTCTTCCGGTCACTGTTCTGAGCGCCATAGTTCTTCTTAGAAGAGGGCATAACGCCCGGATAAAAGGGGATGCCATGATAGCCATGATCTCTGTGGGAGCCCTGGCCTTTGGCTATCTTCTTATGAATGTGTTTTCATCCTCTGCCAATATTTCAGGGGATGTCTGCAGCACCCTCTTTGGATCCACATCGATCCTGACTTTGACCGCAGGGGAGGTCATAGCCTGCGTGGTATTGTCACTGGTGGTGGTCCTTATGTTTGTCTTTTTGTACAACAGACTTTTTGCGGTGACCTTTGATGAGAGCTTCGCCAAGGCCACCGGGGTAAAGACCGACAGATACAACCTTATAGTGGCGGTGATGATAGCGGTCATCATTGTTCTTGCCATGAACCTGGTGGGATCCCTTCTTATTTCTGCCCTGGTAATCTTTCCTGCGCTCTCAGCCATGAGGATATTCGGAAGCTTCAAAAAAGTAACCGTATTTGCAGCGATCCTTTCGGTGACCTGCGCCCTG
>JAEEGF012215263.1_pt1 | contig 23017 bp, 10 predicted proteins | sample 9134171 | NCBI WGS metagenome assembly JAEEGF01 (sample SAMN16246542, study PRJNA631951) | gut metagenome | biome: gut microbiome; feature: rumen; material: AP-attached | host: Bos | place: Iran: Karaj | collected 2018-10
TGATGCGATTCCCGATGTTTTCCTCCATAAAGTGGATGGCAGCCTCCACGATATTCCCACTGATGGGGCTGGACTTGCGGAACTGCCCCAGAAAGCGCATGGATGCCAGGAAATGGTGCAGCAGACTGGAGGCATAGCGCAAGGCTTCGATGTCAACACCAGAATCCGACTCGTCAACATAGAGTGTCGACAGGATCTCCTCGAAGATGTTGATTCGATCGCGAATGCGTGAGTTTATGGCTACATTGATGTTCTGAGGTGTCTGCATCCCCTCCGCATAGATGGCGGCATGCTCTCCGCAGAAGTGCACCCAATAGATAGTCCACGAACCACCTTCCCTGGCGCCATAGATATGTGGTATGTTGGCTGGTAGGATGAAGAACTGGTTCTTCTCCACTTGGTACTCCTTATCGTTCAGTACATAGAATCCGCTCCCTTCCACGCAATAGATCAACACATACTGGTCAATGGGCTGCTTGCGGGCACGATAGTGGTTGGTGGCATTGGGGTAGTAGCCAATGTCGGTTACATATAGACTCGACACCAACGGGTCTTTCCGCTCCATTTCCACAATCACAGGGGGCAGCACAATCTGCCTCTCGCCCTTGAATCCGTCTTTCTGTCTGATCATCTTCTTCAGTCTTTAGTAATTCCCGGCAAAGATACGCATTATCTTTGAATTATGCAAGGGAATCGTAAAATTGTCCATTCATATTTCTGCTTTTATCTATACATATCCCAATCTTTCTTTGTATCTTTGCACCCAGATAACTAAGACAATTTATGAGAAGAATCGTTTTATTAGCAATCGTAGCCGCCATCGTATGTATGGCGAAGGCTCAGGACATCTTGCTCAATGGCGAGTGGCAGTTTTCAGTAGATAACCATCATTGGCAGACCGTCAATGTGCCCCATACCTATAATATTATGGAAGGGCTCGAGGATTATGCTGGCGAGGCTGTATACAAACGCGTCTTGCCCATTACTGCCGATATGAAGGGTAAGACGGTGCGCCTCCATTTCGAGGCTGTTTACCACGATGCCATCGTCTATGTGAATGGTCAGAAGGTGGGCGAGCATCTGAATAAAGGCTATACGCCGTTTTCGTTCGACATCACCAAAGCCCTGAACTTTGCTGGCGAGAACACCCTCGAAGTACGTACTTCGAATATCTATACCGATAAGGCCCTTCCCTTCAAGCGCCACTTCGACTGGAGTAATGATGGTGGCATCTATCGTAATGTCTGGCTCCATGTGAGTGGCAAGCATACCATCAGATATGTACATGTAACCCCCTCGCTCGATGGCACGACACGTTTCGACGTGCGACTTTGGGATGATCGTGTGAACAGCCTGAAAGGACAGCTCGTCATTACCAATCGTCAGACGGGTGAGAAGGTCTATGACTCAGCTCTGGCATTATCCAAGAAGAAAGGCGATCGCCATTTCTCAACTACCATCAGCATTACTAATCCCCAGCTTTGGCATTTCGACCATCCCAGCCTCTACGACTTCACGTTTACCATTCCAGGTAGCGATGCCCTGAGCGATCACTTTGGCATTCGTGAATTCAAAGTGGTGGGCAAACGTTTCGTGCTCAATGGCGAGGAGATGCGTCTGCCAGGTATCGAGACCATGCAGGGCAGTAATCCCATCTATGGTATGGCCGAGCCAGATAGTTATATCGACAAGACGGTGAAGATGATGAAGCACCTGAACACTACGATTACCCGTTTTCATTGGGTGCAGACCAACCGTATGCTTGACGATATGGATGAGATGGGTATGCTTGCCCAGGAAGAGCTTTCTTGGTGGCAACAGCCTTATAAAGAACTCTCGCCCGAATTGCATCAGACGGCATTAGAGGCACTTGAGGAGATGGTTGAGGCTCATTATAACCACCCCTGCATCTTTGCCTGGGGCATGTCAAACGAGGTGAGGGATAACCACAAGGAAATCCGTCAACTGGCTGATTTCGTGCTGACTCTCGACCCCAATCGCATCGTCGATGTGGCTTGTAATCATACCAACACCCTGTTAGACAAGGATCCCTCATTGGTGCTCGACCTTCCTACTTGGAATGATTACCTAGGGTCTTGGCATGGACCTGATCAGACGCTTCTACCTCAGCAACTGGCTCGTCTCGACTCTACCTTTGCTGGTCGTCCACTCTTTATTACGGAGGCCGGACTCTGCGAACCAGCCTTTACTGGTGGCGATGCCCGTCGTGTGAACGATATGTGTTATCACATCGGCGAGTGGCAGAAGCAGGACTTTATATGTGGATACATCTACTTCTGCTTGCAGGACTATCGCACCCAGATGGGCGAGGAGGGCTTATACAAACATCGTATCCGTCGTCATGGTGTCACAAAGGTCGACCTCACACCAAAAGCCTCTTATTACGTGCTCCGTCAGCTGATGAATCCCATTGATATCACAGAGGTAAAGCCAGCTAATGCTAAAAGAAATGAAGGCTCATTGGCTGCACAGTATAATGTAAGTAGCGATAATCCCGATGCTCAGATTAAGTTGCAGGTCAAGGCAACTATTCCTTGCTACACCCTTCGAGGCTATGAGCTAAAATACGAGGATTTCAACGGCGTGATGCAGACCATCGCTCTGCCAGATATGAAGCCAGGTGAGACTTACCCCCTGATGCTCAAGAACGTCAACGCCCGTTATGCCTTCGAAATCTTTCGTCCTGATGGCACCAGCGTGATAGAGTATTAAGCGTTATTTGATATTTCTCAGAATCCAATCCAATTGTTGACGGTTGGTGGCATCACTGGTCCAGTGTTCATTCACTGGGGTAATGAGGCTTTTCTTTTCACATCTCAGTAAATTCCACACAGCATAGCTCGTAGTGGGTGGACAAGTATTGTCGTTAAAACCCCAAGTCATGAAAGTCATGGCCTTAATGTAGGGAGCAAAACTGCACACGTCGAAATAAGGTAAGGTTTGCAAGTGTTGTTTGGTAAGAAACCCTTCTTTCTTAGAAAAGTGGGGATAGCCGTGGGTATGTCCTTCTTCAGCAGCTGCACTCATATCGCTCAAGGCGGGATGGTTGGCCACACAGAGTGTTACCCTATTATCGAGAGCGGCTGTAATAAGCGCTAATGCGCCACCTTGACTACCACCTTGAGTAATAACATTACGTCTGTCCCACTCTGGGAGAGAGGTAAGAAAGTCGATGCAGCGAATGAGTCCTATATAGACATGTTTCATGTAATAATGGTCGCGGCTATCAATGCCTTGATACAGGTAACCTTTTGTACGCCCATCAAAGGCAGAGCGCACATCTTCAAAGTAGGATTCCGGCATCAACGGATTCATACCATGAATCTCCATAATTAGTCGTATGACGCCATTCTCAGGATAATAATCCTTGCTGTTTGGCTCTTTGATACGCTTGACACCTGCACCAGGTGGACAAAGTACCACCGGATGACCGCCAACCTTGGCATTCTTTGGCATCATCAACAAGCCGTACATTGTCTGGTGTTGTTGGTTCAAATCAAAACGCACAAGATAGCAATCTGCTTTATCAGTAGTATACTCAGGACAGGGTGTCTTTGTCACCTTCAGCGGATATTTTAGTGATTCTTTTAAGTTCTCCTGCCAGAAGTTCAGAAAATCCTTTGGTTCCTTGTTGTAAGGTATTATTCTCTCAGGTGAGAAACCAATCTTAACGTGATGCTGATATGTGGTGCCGTCGAGTGACATGGTTAGTCTTATATCTCGGAAACAAGGTTCTTGAGCTGTTCCTGCTTTAATGATACCTCGTCCTTCCCTAAGTTTCAATACACCCTTTGTATCGGTCTCCATCAAATCATTGCCGATAGCGTAATACACTTCGCCATCGCATGGCATACCGTATCTGTAAAACTGAACCTCGATGGAAGCCTGTTCACCTGTCTTATATAGCCAGTTAGCATGGTCGGGCACGGTTACCCACAGATAATCACTCTTATACGGATAATTTTCGCCCTTCAGGCCAGTTACGGCCATTAGGGCGAAAATAATAATTAGCAATTGTTTCATATATTACCTGATTAATAACCAAGGTTCTGATGATACAAGCCTGGCGTGATGGCCATCTGATTGGCTGGGATGGCATAGATATAACGGCCATCTGCAACATTGGCGGCATCGGTACCAGCTTTGTTACCATAACGATTGAACATCGAAACGATGTCCTGCTTCCAAGAATTGTAGCGTACCTCATCGAACCAGCGAACACCTTCGCCAGCCAGCTCAAGACGACGCTCCATCTTTACTAACTTCAAGGCCTCGTCGGCAGAAGCGGCACTGACGGGATCGCATCCTGCACGCTCACGGATTTCATTGACAGCAGCAAGTGCACCGCTGACATTACCCTCGGCACATAATAACTCGGCATTCAGCAGCATCATGTCCTCAATACGCAGGATGGGGAAATTGCATGGCCAGTCGTTATAGTCTTTCAGGGCAGCGTAGTCCATAGTCAAACCAAGCTCATCCATCTTTGGCTTCGAAGGCAGTGGCTTATACCAAATACTTTGCACGTAAACACTATCGGTAGATCCAGAAATCCAATTGACTTGCTCCTTGGAATTTGAGTAGGCATTTGTATTTGCCTCTGCGGGATAACCATCGAGGAAAGTCCAACCCTCGCCACGAAGATCCTTGTTGCCCTTGCTGTACTTATGATCGAATTCGTAACGCAGTGTCTTCTCCACGAAGATGTCATTTCCAAACAAGCGTACACCTACACCTGCCGTATAAGAGGGAGGCAACGACTTCACGAAGTTGAAGATACCTGTATTGCCGGCACCACCTGTACGGTACTGGATGGCAAAGATAGAGTACTTGTTATTGTAGTCGGGTGTCCACTGCTTACGCCATTCTGTGATATCTGGTGCCCAGTAGTCGGCCTTCTTAGCCAGTACCTGATTCAGGTAAGTCTTTGCCTGAGTCTGAGCAGAAGCGTCATTATAGGGAAAGCCTGAGAGCGTCATGTAGACACGGGCCAGCATGGCAGCAGCAGCCGTTTTATCTGCGCGCCCCTGTTCTGGAACAGCCTTTCCTACGCCATTAAGAATCTTGCCCCTTTCCGGCAGATTAAGTGCTGCTGTTAAATCGGGTATAACAACCTCATTAATGATGGTCTTGCCGTCGCTCTGAGGAAGGTTGTTTACTGTAGAAGGTGATGAGGGCTCTGTAACCATGGGGATGTTACCAAACAGACGAACCAATTCGAAGTATGCAAATCCACGGAGGAAATGAGCTTCATTGAGCAGTTGCTGCTGAACATCGGCATTATCGTAAGTAGCACCGCTGATCTTCTGAATTGCCACATTGGCATCGTAGATGACCTTATACCACATGTTCCATGCGCTCTCAGCCATAATCAACTCTGATCCAGCACGGAAGGATCCGATATCACTGTAGTCGCGTTGACCATTAGTTTCTGGTGTTACCCAAACATTGTCTGATCGTACCTCAGAAAGATGGTAATAGGTTTGGTCAGTAGCATAGCGCAAGTCTGCGTATACACCTAAAATACCCTGATTAGCCTGTGCTGTGGTCTGGTAGAAACCATCCGATGACAGCAAATCTACTGGCGGCTTGTCGAGCAGGTCATTGCATGATGTCGCCGTGAGGAGCAATGCTCCAATATATATGATGTTTTTGAGTTTCATAATCGTTTGTCTCTTAATTCGAAATTATTAATGCTTAATTAGAAAGTAACGTTCACACCGAAAGTGAAGCTACGAGCCGAGGGATAGCCACCGTAGTCGATACCCGTTGAGCTAGCACCACCGGGATTGCTACCACCGGCATTGGCTACTTCAGGATTGAAGCCGTGATAGTAGCTGTGGAAACGGAGCAGATTCTCACCAGAGAAGTAGATACGTGCACGCTGCAGAATCTTCGTCTTCCAGGGAATCGTATAACCAATGGTGAGGTTCTTCAAGCAGAGGTAATCACTGCTCTCCAGCCAGCGGGAGTCAACCTGTCCGCCGGTGGTTGAACTGAAGATGTAAGGTGTTTCACCGTCACCAGTCTCCTCTTCACTCCACCAAGCATTTGTCCAGCAGTCCATGACATTACTTGAAGCACCCATTGAAGGACGGTCGATAGCACGTCCGAAACAACCAAAGATCTTACCGCCAGTCTGAGCTGTTAACAGAATACTGGCATCGAAGTTCTTCCACTGGAAGGAGTTGGTCATACCGAAGGTCCACTTTGGTGTAGGTTGTCCAAGGTATACACGGTCATGATCAAGATCGATGTTACCATCACCATTTACGTCACGATAACGGATATCACCAGGTTTGTTGGTCTTACCTTGGAAAGTTACTTTGCTTACACCACACTGTGCTGCATATGCATCAATTTCCGCCTGAGAATTCCAAACACCAATGGCCTCATACATATAGAATACGTTAACAGGCTGACCTACCTCCAATACGTTAGATGCATTGGCACCATCGCCTACACCATTCCATCCAGAGTGGATGGGGGTGTCATCTGTACCAAGAGAGATCACTTCGCTCTTGTTATAAGAAGCGTTGAATGAGGTATCCCACTTGAATTCACCAGTCAAGTTGTGAGTAGTCAACTCGATATCGATACCCTTATTCTGAATCTCTCCAAGATTACCCCAGATCGATGTGAAGCCACTGGCTCCTGCCGCAGGCACCTGATAGAGCAGATCTTTGGTAGTCTTGGTATACCAATCGAGCGAGAGCTGAATACGATTGTTGAATAGTCCGAAGTCGGCAGCAATATCCACAGAGTGGGTCTTCTCCCATCCCAGGTCAGCATTACCCAGCGAGTTGGCATTATAACCTGCTGCACCGGCATAGCTCACAGCTGTCAACGTAGCATAGGCAGCTGTATAAGAGATGTTGTTATTACCAGTCACACCATATGATGCACGCAGTTTAAAGGTGTTGAACCAATTCATGTTCAGATTCTTCCAGAATGGCTCGCTCGATACCATCCAACCAGCGCTGACTGCGGGGAAGACACCCCACTTGTTGTCACCGCCGAAGACCGAACCACCATCATAACGCAGCGATGCAGACAGCATATAGCGCTCATCGTAGTTATACTGTGCACGTCCGAAAACTGATGCCAAGTTGTTAGGTGTCAGTTCTTGAACGGTGTTGGCATTTGGCGTTACGAGATTACCGTTGAACGTACCCGTGATGGCATCGTTGGCAAACGGGGCCTTGTAGGTCTGATTGGTCTTGAAACCGATATTTCTTTCCTCTCGAGAGGCACCGGCCATCAGGCTAACACCATGCTTGCCGAACTCATGGTCGTAATTCACGAGTGCCTGCAGCAGCGTAGTCCAGATACGCTGTGTCGTATGACCACCACTCGACTGCATACCCTCACCCTGAGCCCAGTTGGCATTGGCGCTGGTGAAGTTGTAGGTCTGAGCGTCGATATCGTCATACGTAGTTGCCCCCGAGAGCTCAATCTTCAGGTCTTCAATCGGCGTGATGCGCAAGAAGCCATTGCCCAGGAAACGGGCGCGGTTTTTCTGATTGATGTTGGTTTCCAGTGCATATACAGGAGCAGAAACGGATCCCGCCCAATTGTATTTGTTGTTGGGCTGGGCATTGATCTGATAACCCACACCGGCTTCAGAGACGGGAGCCGCCGTCAGGATATGGTGAATCTTAGAGTCCTTACCATTGGCCGATCCTGCACCCTTATTAATAATATAAGAAGGTGCAAGACTGAGTCCGACGGTGATATATTTGTTGATTTTGCTTTCTACATTGGCACGTAAAGTAAAGCGCTTGTAGTCGGTACCTTTTACCAGACCCTCTTGCTGCATATAGCCACCCGAGATCAGGTAAGAGAGATTCTCCGTTCCACCGGTCACATTCACGTTGTAGCTCTGGATGATGCCCTTGCGATAAGCATAATCCTGCCAGTCGAGCAGGTCGAGCTGACCAGCATTGGCATCATAGGTATGAGCTGCCTGAATCTCAGGACTCAGATACTGGAACCAACGGTCATCGTTGATGTAGTTGTAGTTAGGTGCAGCCATTGATCCACCCATATTTTTCATACGAGTCTCATTGTCATCCTTGATGCTGGCATTGGTGATACCTTTGCTTGCCGCATTATTCAGGTAGTTCTGGTCAATCCAGCGCATCTTGAACTCCATCCACTCCGTAGCAGACATAATATCGAGTTTTTTCTCTGCAGTTTGCCAACCGAAGCTGCCATCGAAGGTAACAGTAGGCTTTCCACTCTTACCACGTTTGGTGCTTACGATAACTACACCATTAGAACCACGTGAACCGTAGATAGCAGCCGAGGCTGCATCCTTCAACACTTCGATGCTCTGAATATCAGAGGGGTTGATGCTGCTGATGTTGTCCATAGGTACACCATCAACTACATAGAGAGGATCACTGCTGGCATTGACAGATGCTGCACCACGTACACGAATGGTCTGGTCGGCACCAGGCTCAGCATTGATCGTACGAACGGTCACACCAGCAAGTTGTCCTTGGAGAGCCTGCTCGGCACGTGCCAGCGGACGATCTTTGATACCTTTGTCATCCATCTTGGCAACGGCAGCGGTCAAATTACGCTTCTTTACAGAGCCATAACCGATGACTACAACGTCATCAAGGGTCGTAGCATCTTCCTTGAGGATGATGTTGAACTCCGTTTTACCAGCTACCGGCAGTGTCTGGGTCTCATACCCAATATACGACACCTTAATCGTAGCGTTTTCATCTACCTTCAGCGTAAACTTACCATCGAAATCGGTCACCGTTCCGTTACCTTTTCCAGCAACTACACTGGCACCAATGACAGGCTCGCCGCTTGTGTCTACCACAGATCCCGTAATAGATTTCTGTGCAAAACCCATTACGCAGAACAGACTCATCATCAGAGTCAATGCGAATTTTTGTTTTAGTTTCATAATTACTTATTATTAGTTTGACTTAAATTAATTATTTCCTATTTTTTATTTCTCTCTTATGTCATCCTTGCAACAATCTTATACCTTAAAAACTAATCCTTTCAACATTACTACTAACTAATTAACCTTAACTGTATGAACTCGCTTGTTACACATAATAATTGGCAGCAAAAGTAATGCTTACGCGCGATATAAAATTGAATAATAATCCGATTAATTGTTTTTTTGTTCGAAAAGAAGGTTTTTTCAGTGATTTTTAGTATCTTTGCAGCAGCTAAGTACTTCGCAAATGACAAACTACAAACTATTACATATATTTATTACACTTCTGTTGTGGCTCAATTATGTTATGAGCAGTCATGCTGAAACGCAGTTGACTGGCAGGATTATCACAACAAAAGACGGCCTGCCTTCAAATCTTATCAATGACATTATACAAGATGATAGAGGTTATATTTGGTTTGGGACCGCCAATGGTCTTTGCAGATACGACGGATACTCTTTTGTGAATTACCAAACTGTCGGCTGCGGAAATGGAAAAACGAATGGACATGTTGGAACCTTCCATTTGGATCATGATAATGGCTTGTTATGGATAAGGACTGCCACCTTCAATTATGCCTGTTATGACTTGCATCAGCAGCGATTCGTCGACTATGCTGGCAACTGTGATCCTCAAAAGACCTTTGAGCGTTTCTATATTGAAGACAACGGTCTGTGGCTCTATGAGGCGATGGCAGGCATCAGGCACGTGACCTACGAGAACGGACAATTTGAATGTAGGGACTACACACAGGAGAATGGTGGTCTGCCTCCAGGAAAGGTAAATAGAATCAAGAGCGACCAGCATGGTAATATCTGGATCATGACTGACAACGGACTTTTAAGATACGAGAAACGCAAAGGCTTGAAAACAATCGTTAAAGTGGGGCATTTCCTGACGTGCGTCTTTTATGACGGAAAAAGCTTCTTTCTGACCAAAGATCGCCAGATTTTGACGTTCGACCATAAAGGAACTTTGGTTAGAAAGACAACAATCCCCACCGTTTTAGGTGATATGCAATCTGTCAACGTAAGCATCGCATGGCAAGGCAAATGGGTCATCATGACACGCAGTTCCATAATCACCATGGACTTCAAAAATTATACATTCGAGAAGCCAAAGGAACTACAAATGGACTATGGAATTCTTTTAGATGAGACGAACGGCCATTTTTGGATTTCAGATGCTAATGGTACCTTATGGTTATTCCCCACTAAAGGAAACGTCAGACAGTTCAAACTGCTAAAAGACAAGGGGTTTGTCATAACAAAAAAGCGCAATTTTTCTACAGTTCAAGGAAAAGACGGACTTTTCTATATTGCCACCTATGGAAACGGCTTGTTTGTTTATGATCCCGCAGCCGATAGGCTTGAACAATACTCAGCCAATGATAAGCGACCTATCATTGCCTCAAACTATTTGATCAACATCCATACTGACAGAGATGGGAACATCTGGGTAGGACATGAGGATGCTGGTATTGCATGCCTTCATAAAAAAGCGCAGCCTCAGACAAATCATATTTTACCTGAACCGGACATGCGAGGAGAAAAGACGAATTACATTACCAAACTGACGCCACAAAACGACGGAAGTCTGTTAGTCAGCACGCGAAGCCATCAAGCCTATAGCTATAATCCTGTTACCAACACCATCAGTCCATTTGGAACAGAACCTTTCGATAATGTTCGCATTGACAGTATCAAAGACGACATGGGGCGTACATGGATAGCCACATGGGAACAAGGGTTGCTTATGACCTTCACAGATAAAAACGGCAAACGGATTCAGCAGCAGTTCCTGACACATAGTACAACGGAAAGCCGTGTCAATACGCTGACCATCGACGATAAAAAAAGATTGTGGATAGCCACATATAATGGTATCTATATGACCGACATCCAACAGCAGACCTTTACCGACAATTCATTTGTTCATTACGGAACTCAGGAAGGGTTACCGGGTAATGAAATCAACTGTCTTTTGGCTGCATCAGACGGAAGTCTCTGGTTAGGCGGTCCGGGGACAGGAGTTGTCAGGTGCCGCCTTGACAAGAATAATCAGCTGATAATCACTGTCGTAACAACTCGACAAGGTCTCGCTATTAACGATGTCCATTCTTTGGCAGAGGACCATCATGGTTTTATCTGGGCAGGTACGGAAGATTATATCAGCCAGATCCATCCGCAAAGCATGGAAGTGGTCAATCATCAGTTAGGGTCAACCTTCCTAAATGGTCTCTATTCCAAACACTGCGCTCTTACACTTAGTGATGGGCGGTTGGTCTTTGGAACACATGACGGACTAACCGTCATTAACCCTTCTGGCATGACAATCGATACAAAACCTTACAATAAGGCGCTTATCACCAATCTATTCGTCAACGGCAAATCCATTTTCTATGACGAGAACCATCAATCGCTGAGAAATCTTCAAGGAGAAATATCGCTGCCCTATTCTGAGAATTCACTGACGATTCATTTTTCAAATTTCGATTATGCAGAACAAGGACAGGCCATGTACGAATTCTACCTTGAAGGCATTGACAAAGAGTGGAGGGAGTCGACAACGCAACATAGCGCAGATTATGGAAATCTGCAATCAGGAAGATATGTGTTCCATCTCAGAAATAGTGAGGATCAGGAAGAAACAACGTTAGGCTTTACCATCTGTCAGCCGTGGTATAACACATGGTGGGCTTGGACACTCTATCTCATTGTATTCGGTCTTATTGGCTGGGTATTCTACCGCCACAAAAGAGAACAATTCCAGCTACAACAGCAGATGAAGGTTGAGAAACAGGTCTCAGAGTTTCGCACCAACTTCTTTACACAGGTGGCTCATGAGTTCCGTACACCATTGGCCATTATCAGTGGGGCTGTGGACAAAATCGGAGATGGCACTTCCTCAAAGAAATCAATACAGACAGCTCAACGTGGTGTTAGACGACTTTCCCAACTTGTGAACCAATTAATGGAATTCCGTAAGATTAATACCGGTAATCTCCGTTTGCAGGTGGAACCCGGCGACATTGTAGGTTTTATTCGCGACATCTACCAGGACTTCTGGAACGCAGCTCAACAAAAAGAACTAAGCATCACATTGACACCATTCGCTAAGAGTTTCGATATGGTGTTTGACAGGCATATCATTGACACCATTGTCTATAACCTCATCAGTAACTCCGTCAAATACACGCCACAAGGCGGGACTGTCCTCATCAAACTCAATCTGGATGATGAAAATATAAGATTGATGGTGGAGGATTCCGGGCCAGGCATCGATTCAGAGCGAGAGCAACAACTTTTCCAGCCTTTCATGCATGGCTATGCCTCACAAGGAGGAATGGGTATTGGACTCTATACAGCTTATAAGATGGCTCTGGCGCATAAGGGAAGTCTGACATACAACCGTTCTGAGACATTGGGAGGATCAATGTTTACCTTGAGTATCCCTATAGACAAAAAGCTATATGGGGCCGATGAATACAAGTCAGCATCTTCCATCAACAAATCAAACTCTGATAAGTCGAACTCCTTACGAGGATACAACACAGAACAAATTATACGTGAGATGCTACCAAATTCACTCAATGAGCAGCATATCGTTATCATAGAAGATGATCCAGATATGTTAGAGCAGATCAAGGCGGAAGTTGGCGTTTATTTCCATGTCAGCGGCTATACTGATGGTCAAAGTGGAATTAATAGCGTTAAGAAGAATAACCCCGCCCTGCTTATCTGCGATGTGATGTTACCAGATACCAATGGGTATGAAATTGTCCGGGAGCTGAAGTCCGATGTGGAACTGAAAGACATCCCAGTTATCATGCTCACCGCCCTTGAGGATGAAAAGCATCAAATAAAAGGCTACGAAGTAGGGGCTGACGATTATATGGTGAAACCCTGTAACTATCGCGTACTCATTGCCCGTGCCATCCAACTCATTAAATGGAAGGGGGAAAGAAAAGAGTGGAAAGAGGAAGAGACTCCTCACGCTACAATCATCACTTCACTGGCTGATAAACGGTTCAAGGAGAAGGTCAATACCATCATTACCCAGCACATTAGTGACGAGGATTTCAACATCGACCAAATGGCGGAGATAATGCACATGGGACGTACAAAACTCTATGGGAAGGTGAAAGAACTGACAGGGATGTCGCCTAACAAGTTGTTGTCTGCTGAACGTATGCGCATAGCTGCTGAATTGCTTGAGGAAGGAGAACTGAATATCTCTGAAATAGGTTTCCGTGTTGGCATATCCGATGCCTCCTATTTCAATAAGTGCTTCAAGCAGCATTTTGGCATGGCACCCAGTAAATACAAGAAAGAAAAGTGATGGACCTTGGCCCATCACTTTATCTTTTCCAGAAATTCTATTTCTACTATACGGAGTTCTTTCTTGGTATCTCCACCATTCTTCGCCTTGAAGAGATCAAGTTCGCCAGCAGCGGGTTCTGCCACCTCTACGATACCACCAAAGGCATCCTTATCCTTGCCAGCACCCTTTAAGCGGATTGTTATCTCATTGGTTTTGACGGCTTTTGTGGGTTTCAAATGAACATAGCCTAAACTGCGTGCTGTCTCACCACTCCATATCAGTTGTTTGCCAGCATAGATTTCAAGCGGATAACTGCGTAGGCGCCAACCTGTCAGTTTCACGCAGATGTCATCAACCACAGCTTTCTTTGCTAGTTTGTAGGTAATCCAAGCCGTAGAGGCGCGACCATCGTTTTTCCACTCTGAGAGCTCGTTGTCATCAAAACTGTTGCTTGCATGTTCGCTATCAAAACCTGACTTGGCTGAAACGATGTCGATGCCACGTGCTTTCTCCTCAAAAGATGGTGATAGTGGTGTCTCACCTCTATCGAGTCTTGGCTTTAGAGTCAATGAAGGCAAATACTTTTCACTCTCCACCTCTTTACTTTTCACTTCTATATATGCAGGTTTCAGTCCTTTAGCACAAGCAGAAAGATGAATCTCACCTGCATTGGTTGTTGAGCGAACTAACACACGATTTACACCACACTCTACAGGTAATGCCATCTGTCCTACATAGTTATCTGATACGTTCTTGGTAGCAGCAGCATCCAGCAAACCAGCAGGACGATTGTCATCAGGACGCTGCATCGCCTTATTGTCATGAGTGCCAATACCACCAATCCACTTGGCCTCACCCCAGAGATTGAAAGTAATCAACCGATCATCAAGCGTACAACGATGCCCCTGTTTGTCGAGAACCTCTATCTCAAAGAGTGCCATATCTGCACCATCGGCCTTCATGCCCTCAGGATTATCTATCGCTGTAAGTCTTAACTGATAGGGTTCACTAGAGGTTTCTATCTTATAGTTGCTGCCATCAGAACCCTGTGCCTCAAGACTGCCTTCTTCAAAAGCGATGTTCTCGAAAGTATAAAGGAAGCGATAGCTTTGTTTGCCATGTCCTAACGATCTGCCGTTTACAAACAACTCTACATCATCTGCGGTAGATACGACATAGATATTCTTGGTTGTTCCTGCTGGATAGTTCCAATGGCCGATGATATAGGTCTGTTGATGCTCAGGCTCTACCCAACCATTCCACATCACCTGATGTACATAGAAGGCATCTTTGGGGATACGCATGGCATCAGTAACACCACTCATACGATAGTTTGACTCGCCACGATGGTGAGTATTAGTATCTGAGAATACTATCTTCACACCACCAGAAGACACACGTGTGCCAGTGCCAGGACGTTCCAGATAGTAGTCGTACCAGCGACGTACCATCTCTACGGCAAATGCATCCATATTGTGGTTATAGTCTGTAGCAGGCTTACCTCTGTAAAGCGGACCATCTCCCTCTTTATGATAGGGGTGACTTTGCTCGTCCCAATACTTACGCAAGCCTTCATCACGACAATATTCCATGGCCCACATGGGATGTTTCTTACTCTTGTTGATATAGAGCATCTCTCCACCATATTCGGCCTCATTGATGTCCAGCATCTCGCGAGAGCCAATAGCTCGTCCACCATAGGGATCGTATTTATCGCGAATGGCTTTCATCTCCAACATGTGCTCGCGACTGATGCTCTCATTACCACTTTCATAAAAGAGGATAGAAGGATTGTTGCGGTTATAGATGATAGCATCGCGCATCAGTGCTGTACGCTGTTGCCAGCGGGGGCCGTCAACATCCTTTTCCGCATCACCAGCAGGCATGGCCTGAATCAGTCCCACACGATCGCATGATTCGATATCCTGTTTCCAAGGGGTAACATGCATCCAGCGTACCAGATTGCCATTCGATTTAACGATGAGATCGTTACTGTAGTCACTGAGCCATGATGGTACAGAGATGCCTACTCCTGGCCATTCATTAGAAGTACGCTGGGCATAGCCGTGCATCATCAGCACACGATCGTTCAACCAAATCTTTCCTTCAGCAAAACGTGTTTTACGGAAGCCCGTACGAGTGATAACATCATCTGTAATGGAGCCATCATCTGCCTTCAACATGGTCTTGACGGTATACAGATAGCCATAACCCCACGACCAGAAATGGAGCCCTTCTACAGGTTGCTGAATCTTCACAATGCGCGTCTCGCCCGGTTGTAGAGTGATTCGTTCGCCATAAAAATGAGCAACCTCTTTTCCTTCTACATCAAGAACTTTGGCTTGTAAGGAGAAAGAACGTGGCATTGCGTCTTCATTCCTTACTTGCGATTCCGCATGAATCACGGCTTTATGATTGGGAATATCAAAGTCTGTGGCATAGATGTAGGTGCCCGTTGTTCCGAGATTGCTGTAGAGTGGGAGGGTTTGGTAAAGCTTATCTGTAATGTGCAAATATACATTCTTTGGTATACCTCCGTAGTTGGCATTAAAGTTACGGTCGTTCCATTGGTAACGACTGTTATACTCACGAGAATGATAAGTCCAACTGTTATCGCAACGTACAGCCAAAATGTTCTCACCTTCTATAATATATGGTGTCAAATCGAAACCACAAGCCATCACACCATTCTCGCTGAAGCCAAGGTGCTTGCCGTTGAGCCAGAAATCGGCTCCCTGTCGAACGCCCTCGAACTCAATAAAGACCTTCTTGTTCTGAATGTCCGCCATCAGGAAGGTTTTCCTGTACCAAACAATAGTGTCTGTAAGGTCTACAATATCCTTTCGGAATGCTTCATCACCATTAAAGGCGTAGGGAAGTGTTACTTGTTGCCACCGGCTGTCATCATAGTTAGGCAATGATGCCTCAGTCATGTCTCCGACGGCCAATCGCCAGTTTCCATTGAAGTTCAGTTTCTTGCGGTCTGTAGCACCTGCGGTCATGAACGTCATGACCAGTAGTATACCCAGACAGTTTCTAAGTAGTTTCATTTTTGTTTTATTTTCTTTTGATTAGTACTTCCTGCATATAAATAGCATCTAAGCTCCATAAGGCAGCATCGTTGGTATTCGACGTGCCATCGCCATGTTTCCAAAGGGCATCCCAGGTGGCGGCTGTACGCTGTGGATCTCGGTCTTGCCAGGCTGCATAGGCCTCTAAGCGACGAACGGGGAATTCGCTGTGACGGATATCGTGAGACATCTGCTTATAGCGGCGGGCAAAATCAAGCCAGGTGGCAGCAAATTTATCATCCCTCACCATAGGCATCAATTCGTTCACCACTTCAAATCCGCCCATAATCGTCATCAGGTGATTGGTACTTTTTACAGAAGAATCACCATCATAAGATATTCTTCCTGTTGCTGGATCATAGCCTTTTGCGAGATTGCCAGTAAAAATACCATCAGGCAACGCTGCAATACTTTGTAAACCTGTCTGAATCTTATCACGATATTTTGTTGTGCCAAATCGTTCCCACTCCGTCATCCAGTTGCCGGCATATGCCAACCAGTCAGGGCCTATGCGAAGTCGTGCTGGGGCTTGACAAGGATACTGACTACGAGGTTCTGCCAATCGCATGGGATCGATATGATAGAGTAATGTGTCGGCATCTTTTTGTTCGCTCATCAGGTCACCTGTTCGTTCATCGGTGGTTAGATAATAATAGAAGCGGTTAAAGGCAGCTTGACTGATACGAGCCTCTTTAGCTCCACAACCCCAGTGAGAGACATTATGACGACTACCAAGAGGGGCAAACTGTCCTATATGATAGGTGTCAACTTCACTGCAATGGCGTGTCATCGCTTCTGCCATACGCCAAATGTCGCTACGACCAGTACGAAGGAAATTGTACCAAAGCCACATGGGGGTAGCCAGTTCTGTATTATCCCACGCGAAACCACCCACGTCATAACGCCACTCTTTTCGTTCATCATCGTAGGTATGCATAATGTCACCATAGTTCCAGAAACCATACCATTTGTATTGTTCGATATGGCCCTGATAAGCCTTGATATAGGTTTCAAGCCGCTGCTCTACTTGATCAGATGAATCCTTAGGTAGCGACCAAATGCCAAAAGCTCGTTTCTCATGAAGATAGTCTGGGGTAGGCAACAAGTGGGGATCTGCTGTAAGCTGACTAGCTGACTTTGCGATGCCATCCATACCAGGATAGCAATTAAAAGCCTTCAGTTTCAATACACTAGTACGAGCGATGCCATAAGGTGAACTCATACCTTCTTGAACATCTTCATAACTGGCCAAAAGGTTATGGGCTATCGTATCATAATGACACAGATTCATCGCTTCAGCCTCAGGACTCCACAACCACATGGTTAGTTCTGCCTCGCTACTCCGTGACTTGTTTACCTCAATTGTAGAGGGATATGATTGCCAGAAATCCTTTAGACAAACCCCCATGCCACCACTCACATCACCAACAAAAGTGAAACCGGGACTACGAGTGCCAGTAAGTGTGCCTATCCAGGGACTCTCCGATGTGGCTCGTTTACGGATAGACCAAGCGTTATCCGTCAACTGTGAGAGTCGATAACCATCCCATTGGGCCCAGTGGTCGAGCAAAGAACGATTCTTTTCATCAAACTCTTCATAATCAGGAATCCGCTTACCCTCCATCTGCTCTGCTTGGAGGTTACGATGCTTGTCATTGCCAAATGTGAGTCTACGACGACCATCGAGTGGTTGAACCGGTTCTGTCCAGATGCCCTTCTCTGTGGCAAAGGCAATATAGCGATTATAGGTGGCCTCTCGCATAGGCACTTGGAATCTCAAACCTATAGAACGAATCTGGTCACGATGCGCATCACCATTATAAACAAAGGTATGAACAAGATTCATCTGGTCGCTACCTAAGTAGAAGTAAAGACGCACGGTGAAAGGCAACCATTCGCGCCCTTTCTCACTACGATGTACACCTTCTGCCTTGATGACAGCAGAAACTTTTCCCATGCGTTCCACCTCTACTTTCGTTACTTTAGATTGGAAGGCTGCCGCATCTGTTGAGGCTATCAACGTGGCTACACCACCAACTCTTTTTCCATCGATACATAGACTATCAATGAGATTTTTGCCATGTTTAGGTATACAAACTACTAGCTTACCTGTATTTATAGTAATGTGATTTTCATTATCAGAGACAATGATCGACAGACTATTCTTCTGAGTTTTCTTTTTCTTTAACGTCACTAATGGCGTATCGTTCTGTGCAACAACTGCAGAGAGTCCTGCCCACTTAACTGAACCATCGGGCCATCGGGCATTTACCCATGCATCCAAAGGCGTATCATCCGAAAGGGCCAACATTGACACTTCTTTTAATTCTCCTTGTGCAAAGGGTATACCAAAACTTATAGGAACAGACTCTGTGGATTGTTCGCCTACCCAGTGAAGCGGAATGCCAGTTGTGGCATATGAATATGAGACAGTCTGATAAGCCTTGAAATTTGTAATTCTGGTTCTGGAGAGTGTGGTACGGAAACCAAACCAACCTTCTTTCAATGGTTGAGGGTCCAGATAATCTACGATACATTCACCATCGATATAATAACGTGTGCGCCCAGTAGCTGTACTTTCTATCTTGATATGGTACCAATGGTTGGCTTTTAGCAAATGAGCGGTATCAGTATATTCCTTTAAAATAGCAGGTCGTTTTGAGGCATCTTCCACACCAGCCTCATTGCCATCATAACGACGGAAACGGGTTGTTGAATTATGGTTACCACCATAGCCTAGATAATACATCTGGAGAGTATAGCAACGGGTAAAAATACCACTACGCCATTGGGCTCTCGAAAATAATCCCATGGCATGGGAATCAGAAGCTAACCAGAAACAATTCATATCGCTCAGACGATCGCCTGGCTTTTTTTCGTCCACCACACAAGCATCATATTCCACCGTCATACCCAGTCGCATTTTCTCTTTACGCCAGAGTGTTAATCCTTTAGGTGAGAGAATCTCACAGGTGTCACCAGCAAAGGTAACCTTATAGTCGGGCGATTCAGACTCCACTTGCCAGTACTTGGCAAACTGTCGTTTGTCTAAGCCCGACTGTGCCTGAGCTGTCAAGCCTATCATGAGCATCATGAATACTGCAAATTGTTTCATCTTCTTACAGGTCTTAGGAAAAGTTTGGTGCAAAGATAGGAAGAATCCCACACATTATCTTCTATTATTATTCAAAAAATAGAAGAATTGTTCATTTCTTATGCTTCAAATCCAAAGACACCCCTGATACTCAAGAATGTCAACGCCCGCTATGCCTTCGATATCTTTCGTCCTGATGGCACCAGCGTGATAGAGTATTAAATGATTGGTGTTCTAAAATGAGTGTGTTTCCAAGAAGGACTTGAAAGTGGGGAGGTAGCCTTCTGGAATGTGGATAATCTCGTTACCGATATAGACACAGTCGTTGCGATCGACTTTCTTGATTTTGTCGACATGGACAATGTAGGAACGATGGATGCGAAGGAACTTGTCTTTGGGCAACATTTCTTCTACAGCCTTCATTGTCAGGTGAGTAATCAGTGCCTTGGGCTCATTGTCAAGGTAGAACATCACATAGTCCTTCATGCCATTTACATAAGTAATCTTGTCGATAGCGATGTTGCGCCATTCTCCCTCTACACGGATAAAGAGAGAATTTGGTTGTTGTGGTTGTGGAGCTATCGGCTGTTGATATAGCTTCTTGGCTTTCTCGACGGCAGCAAGGAACTTGTTATATCGGATGGGCTTCAGCAGGAAGTCGAGCGCATTCACCTCGTAGCTCTCGAAAGCATACTCCTTGAAGGCGGTGGTGAAGACGACACGCGTCTCTTCAGGCAGACTATGGGCCAGCTCCATCCCATCGATGTTCGGCATCTGAATGTCGAGGAACAGCAAGTCGGGCTTCCGTGCTTTGACAGCATTGATGGCTGTGATGGAGTCGGTGAACGATGCCATCAGCTCCAAGTCGGGAGTCTTCTCAACGTAAGATTCCAACAGACGGACGGCCAGAGGCTCGTCATCAACAATCATACAGGTCATAGGGTTCATAACTGAAGGGTGATTTTGACGTGATAGATATTCTCTGGCGTAATGGTCTGCTCCCATTGGTATCGACCAGCATAGAGCAAATCGAGACGGCGACGGGTATTCTCCATTCCGATGCCAGAGCCGCTACGGTCCTTGGTAGGTTTTGGATTGTTGGAGTTGTCGCAATTGAAGACGAGCGTAGCGTCTTGCTGCACGAGGCTGATGTCGATAGTTGCAGGGGCATTGCTGTTTGCACCATGCTTAAAGGCGTTCTCAACCAACGAGATAAATATAAGTGGCGCCACCAGCACTTCACGATTCTCTATCCTTGTCTCGAACTCCACCTTCGTCATCTCATTGCAGCGAAGTTTCATCAGTTCGATATAGTTTCGCATAAACTCCACTTCGCCCTCTAATGGCACTTTGGGTTTGTTGGTCTCATACATCGCATAGCGCAGCAGGTCGCTCAACTGCATCACAGTATCTTGGGCTTTGTCGGCATCTATCTGCGTCAGACTAGAGATGTTATTGAGGGTATTAAACAGAAAATGAGGATTGATCTGGTTCTTCAACCATGCCAGCTCTGCCTCCACCTCTTTCTGTTTCTTCTCGCTCTGCCGCATCACGTAACGGATACTCAGGGCGATGAAGACGGCCATCAGATTGACAAGAAGTGAAATGATTAAGAACGATGAATAGCCTGCGATGAAGTTTTCTGGCAGCGTATTGATATCTTTGACCAAAATGTGACTATTGCTAACAATAATGAGAAATATGTTAGCAAACACAAATTGCCAACGTCTATGGCGAAACCAGAGCAGGGGAACAAACAAATAGAAATTGACGAGATAAACCACTACCGCAGGAGCCAGCCAATAGGCAGAAACCGTCAAAGAGTCCCACACCGTTTGGGGATCGTGGGTCGTCACATAACTGATAAGTCCTGGCGACAACAATACTAGCGACAACAGTAGAACTTGCGCCACAAACAACCACACATCTTTTATCTGTATTTTCTTCATCGTCGGCAAATATACGCATTATTTCTGAAAAAACAAAATCTCTCCCGCATAATCTCTATGCGGAAGAGACATTTCTCACTTAAGTATGTATCTGTGTTCTTATTTGCTGGCAGTCTGCTGCATCATGATGCGTTCGGCAGTGTTCTTAACCGTCAGATTGAGGGTGTTTACGTACTTCTCGTACTGTTTCTTGCTGAGAATCTCCTTCATCGTCTCCTTATGACGGGCCTGAATCTTCTCCCAAGTCTCACCTGCTTTTGAGGCATCCTGCAGCTGATAGTAGGCCTCCATCGAGTTGTCGAACTGAGCCATAGCCTTCTTCACAGGTTCTACCTGATTAACCGTCAGTTCCAGATAGTTGGATAGCTGGTTGAAAGTCAGCTTGCTGTTGTTAATACTCTGAGCGTTAACACTCATTGTCATCATCACCATTGCCACGAGGGCGAAAATCATCTTTTTCATACCTTTTTTTATTTTAAATTGTTAATACTTTGTTTCTGTCGTTTTATGACTTGTTTTCGTCTTTTGACAGTGCAAAGGTATGAAGAATAAGAGCAGATTTCAAATCACTTTCGACGTTTACCCCCATGTCTTTCGACGTTTGCCAGAAAATGGGGGCGAAAAAGCAAAAAATATAGTTAGGTTTCATCATAAATGCCTATCTTTGCACCCACAAACAAACTACTGATCAGAATATGAAACAACGATTATTTTTGAGTCTGGCATTAAGTCTCTGTATGGCAAGCATGCTGGCCAACGGCATTTATTATGTCAAAGACTTCGGTGCCAAGGGCGATGGTAAGGCGCTCGATCACATAGCTATCAACAAGGCTATTGAGGCAGCTACGAATGCTGGTGGAGGACAAGTAGTGCTATCCCCTGGTACTTATCTCTGTGGAAGCATTCGTTTGAAAAGCAATGTGGACTTGCACTTGATGGCTGGTGCCAAGATTCTTGCTGCTCCAGGAGAGATGAAGGTCTACGACGAGAGTGAGTCGTTTGGCGGATTTCCAGAATATCAGGATGGAGGGCACACCTATTTCCACAATTCCCTGATCTGGGCTGAGGGCCAGCAGAACATCAGCATCACAGGGCGAGGTATGATAGATGGTGAAGGATTGACGAAGCACGATACGGAAAATGCCGGCAACGTGCAAGGAGGATCGATTGGCACTGGTGACAAGTCGATTGCCTTGAAACTCTGTCGTAACGTCACCATCCGCGACATCACCATCTATCGAGGAGGGCACTTTGCCATTATCGCCACTGGGTGTGATATCGGAACAATTGATAATGTAACCATCGACACCAATCGCGACGGCATTGACATCGACTGCTGCAAGTATTTTACAGTCAGCAACACGAAAGTTAACACCCCTAACGACGATGCCATCGTACTGAAAAGTTCGTATGCGCTGAAGAAGCCTGTGCTCTGCGAACATATCCTCATTACTAATTGTATTGTGACAGGCTATAAGCTCGGCACTTTCCTCAGTGGTGAGTATATCCCGGAGAAAGTGAACTGGGTATGTGGACGCATTAAACTTGGTACGGAGTCGAATGGTGGCTATCGTAACATCACCATTTCCA
>JAEEGF010986656.1_pt1 | contig 23015 bp, 21 predicted proteins | sample 9134171 | NCBI WGS metagenome assembly JAEEGF01 (sample SAMN16246542, study PRJNA631951) | gut metagenome | biome: gut microbiome; feature: rumen; material: AP-attached | host: Bos | place: Iran: Karaj | collected 2018-10
TGGGTCTATCTGGACGGCTACTTCGGCATGATGACTTTCGAGGGAGATGAAGCCAGTGTCGATTTCCATTACATCCTGAATGCGGAAAGCAGCTATTATTCCGACGAGAAGGAAGAACTGATCTCCTCCATTTCCAAATATGAATCCTTCCATACGGTCACGCCCGACGCCTTCTCTGAAGACGGAGGCGTACTGGCCTGTAATCTGGAAAGTCCCGATATCACCGGAGACCCCCTGTTCCGGGCGACGGACCGGCTTCCGGACACCGGGTGGCTCGACACCTTCCTCAGCGAGGAATTTACAGGACTGAATTACAAAGGCTTCTGGTTTATCGATTCCGATTACATTCCTGAAGCAGACGATCCCACACCCTACGTGGATTTTTTCGCTTTCAAGGACGACAAGTCTCTGATCTTCTCCTTCAACACGACGGAACCGGTGGAATTCACTTCTAGGAGAGACTTTGACGTGGAATGCGAACTGCTCGATCCGGTGACCTACGAGTATTCGATCCTGGAAGAGATGGAGATTTCCTACCGGCCGCTCGGCGGGGCCGGCGGCTATTCCAGCTATACCCACACACAGCAGCCCAAGGACGGGCACATCCGCCTCCTCATCCGCGAGGACGGCCTCTTCGTCTATTCCGACGTTCCGATGGGGCGGCCGAACCTGTACGAGTATCAGGAAGGCGGCAAATGACCCATCGTAAAATGGCCGGGGAGCTCATAAGCTCCCCGGCCATTTTGATTGCCTTATGTTTCTCAGTTCGCGTCGATGATCTGCTTCGCGAGAAGCACATTTCCGAAATCGAGGATGATCCAGCCCTCCGGAAGTTCCTTCGGATCAAGTGCGGCAAAGCGTTTGTTCAGCGCTTTCGCGGATCCGAAAGGATGACCGACAACGAAACTGCCGGCCGTGCTCAGAAAACTGATGGTCAGATCCGTTTTCCGGTCCGGCTTTGCGGTGAAGGCCGCCCATTTGTCCTCTTCTTCTCAAAAAACACCGGAATCAAAACGAAAGCCGAAGGATCTCTCCTTTTCAAGGAGCGGGATCTCCCGGATATCCAGATTCTCGATCCGGATGTAACTGCTCTGTTCGATCGTGAGGATCACCTGCTCGATCTGCTCTTCCGTGCCCTGGATCTCCATCGTGACGGTCCCTTCGGCGTCGTTCCGGACCCAGCCCGTCGCGCCGTAGCGGTCAGCCGCATGCTTCGCGCGGAAGCGGAAGCCGACGCCTTGCACCCAGCCATAGAAAACGATGTGTTTCCGGACGATCTCTTTCATCGACACCGCATTACTTCCAGCCTTCCAGCGTGTATACCGCCGAAACAGGCTTCTTCTTTCCCAATTCTTTCGTGCTTCCGCCGTCCACCTTGACCGTTTCTCCGTCATGAAGAAGCCAAACCGGTTCCGCGGAAGGATTCGTCACCATCTTTTCGTCGACGCTCACGATGAGCCCTCTGACCGCCGTGACATAGCGCTCGATCTCGCCGTTCGTGGCATACCAGATATCTTTCTGACGGGACACTTTCCGGCAGAAATCTTCCATGAGCCCCCAGGTGTCGTTGCCGTCCAGTTCATAGGCGTGTCCCCAGACGTAGAGGATCGGAAGCCAGCTGTTGTCCGGATTGACCATCAAAGGATCCAGGAAGCCCGAGACGACACGCTCCATCCGGTCATCTCCAAAATGGATCGTGGGATGCCAGAGGAGGAAGTCCCGCGGCGCCGCATAGGTCCAGGTAGCCTCGGTCGTCCGGCTGTAGCGGATGCCGCATCTTCTCAGTTCCTCGAGGACGGTCTCGTCATAGGTGCCGTAGGGATACGCCATGCCGGTGACTGGATATCCGGCGATCTCTTCCAGATTCCTTCGGTCTTCCATGACTTCGTAGGCGATGGTCTCTCTGTCCAGATACTGAAGCTTCGGGTGCGTCAGCGTATGGACCGCGATCTCATGGTTTTTGTACGCCTTCAGGACCTGTTCTCTGGTGAGCCGGTCGTTCCGGACAGGATTTGGAAAATCATTTCTCGAGGCCTTCAGTCCGAACAGGCCCGAGTTCAGGTTAAAGGTGCATTTGAGCCCGTAGCGATCAAACAGTTCGATCAGTCTGAGATCCTGTGTGACGCCGTCGTCATAGCTCAGTGTGACACATTTGGTCTTCCCGTCTTTGAATAATGGTTTCATCGGAACCTCCGGCAGTGTTTTCGCGGGATAGCAGATCCCGGCAAATGGTGTTATTATGATAGCATAAAGCGGCTCTGCATTCAATTTGCCGTGCGCATTTTCCCCTCCGCAATCAACGCTTGCGTGACATCGGCGCCGATATTTCGTATAGTGCGGCTGTAAAGGAGCTTTGGATGATCGATTTTGTCCGGGTCGGAAAGAAAATACAGGAAGAGCGTCTGAACCACGGCATGTCTCAGGACATACTGGCGGAATGCCTGTCCGTGACCAGACAGGCGCTGTCCCGCTGGGAAAACGGCCTTTCCGCGCCCTCGATCGATTCACTGATCATCCTCTCCCGGATCTTCGGGGTGTCCTTTGAAGAACTGCTCTGTCTCGAAGACGATCCGGAGATCGATCCGGAAAACATTTTCGCGGGACACGACAGAGACTTCATCATCCAGGGGATCCTGGACGGACGGATCCATGTGGATCTCGAAGATGTCTTCTATCAGTTCTCGCCCAGCGAGCGCATGCGGATCCTTATCGCCATCCGGGACGGGAGTTTCCGTTATCCGGTCTCTGAAGACCTGTACAGCGTGCTGACAAGCGGCGAGCGTAAATTCATGAACGGAGGAAATGAACATGTGTAATGAAGAGAAGAATGAATTTCAGGAAGAGCTGAAAGAAAAACTGGAAGCAGCCCGCGAAGAGGCGGAGGATCTGATCCGCGGCGCGGTGGAGGATGCAGAAGAGATCATGGAAGACGCCATGGAAGCCGCCGAAGATGCCAAAGAGGCCTTCGAAGACGCCTCGGAGGAAAGCGATGACGCCGAAAGCACCGTCCCGCGTTTCATCCATCGGACGCCCAACGGTTTCGAAGTGGACACTTCCGAGATCGAGAAGGCGCTTCAGGCTTTCGGCGAGAAGATCTCCGAGGCCGTGAACAGCGTGCAGAAAGGCGTGCAGGACAGCCTGAATGCGGCGCAGGACCGCGCAAATCAGCGGAAGAAAGCCGACAAGCTGGCCAAGATGCTGCCTTTCCTGGACGACACCGAGATCCACGAGATCGCGGAAAAAGTGCTCGCCGGGGACGAGAACTACAAGGGTCTGGACATCGAGTCTCTGATGCCCTTCATGAGCAAGGAAGACTGCGGCGTGCTGTTCGAGAAGTCCCTCGAAGCCAACGACAAGGAGCCCGGCGTGGACGGAAAGCTCTATCTGAAGTGCGTGCCCTATGTGGACGAATCCGTTCTCTCGAAACTGGTGGACCGCTATGTGGCCGGCGGTTTTGAGAACATCCGTATGGACAACATTTATCCTTATCTGAGCTCGGCGGACGTGAAGCGGATCTTCTACTACGAACTGAACAAATAAAAATCCGCTTTCGGATGACCGCCTGCCGCATCGTAGGATGCGGCAGGCATTTTTTCGGTCTTGAGGCGCTTTGTCCGTCGTATTTAAGGCAGCGTTTTCTTGTTCGCCAAAGGTCTTTCTGTTATAATGCAGAAAATGACGGAACACAGTGAGAGGAGGCGTCCATGCAGTACGAACAATACCTCAAGGTGATCGACGAGAAACAGCCGGAGATCGAAGCGCTTTCAGACTACATCTGGGAGCATGCGGAGCCGGCCTATCATGAATTCAAATCTTCGAAACGGCTTTCGGATGAACTGGAGGCGAACGGCTTTACGGTGACCCGCAAACTCATCGGCATGCCCACCGCATTCAAGGCGACCTACGGAGAAGGCCATCCCGCCTTCGGCATCCTGGCCGAATTTGATGCACTGGACGGTCTTGCCCAGGAAGCAGGCGCGCTTTCCCCGAAACCGCTGGAAGGCAAGCGCTACGGCCACGGCTGCGGCCATAACCTTTTCGCAGGCGGCTCCTTTGCCGCCGCGATCGCGGTCAAGGCATTTCTGGAGGAAAGAGGCGCCGGCAGCGTGACGCTCTTCGGCTGCCCCGCGGAAGAAGGCGGCGGCGGTAAGGCTTTCATGGCCAGAGAAGGCGTTTTCAAAGGCATCGACGCCTTTGTCAGCTGGCATCCGGAGCGTTTCTTCATGCCCCGTACGCGCCCCTCTCTCGCGGCCGTTTCCGTTGATTACAGTTTCAAAGGCATCGCGGCGCACGCCGGCGGTTCTCCCCAGCGGGGAAGAAGCGCGCTGGACGCGGTGGAGCTGATGAACGTCGGCGCGAACTATCTCCGCGAACACATGGATTACACGAGCCGTATCCATTATGCCATGATCGATTCGGGCGGCACCGCGCCGAACGTCGTTCAGGCGCATGCCACGGTCCGCTACATGATCCGCACCGTAGACAGCGAGTCGCTTGCGGCTTTGGTCGCGCGTGTCGACAAGGTCGCGCAGGGCGCCGCGCTCATGACGGAGACCGAAATGTCGAAGGCGATGCTTCCGGCCTATTCCAATCTCATCACGAACTCCGTGCTTCAGAAGACGGCGTACGAAGCCATGTCGGACATTCCCGTCCCGCAGCCCGATGAAAATGATCTCGCTTTCGGAAAGGCGCTTCAGGAGACGATGAACCTCTCTTCAGCTGATAAGAAGCTGCCGCTCTATCAGTCCTTCGTCGTTCCGCCCGCGCCGCCCAAACCGCACGGCGGCTCCACGGACACCGCGGACGTCAGCTGGAACGCGCCTACCGTCCAGATGCACATCGGCAACTGGGTCACCGGCACGCCCGGCCACAGCTGGCAGGCCGTCGCGCAGGGCAAGAGCCGGTACGCGAAGGCGGCCATGCTCTATGCCGGAAAGGCCATCGCCGGAACGATCTTCCGTCTCTATGACGATCCCGCGCTCCTTCAGGAAGCGCAGAAAGAATTCCTGGAGAAGACCGAGAGCGGCTATGTCAATCTGAATCCGCCCGAAGTCCAGCCGCCTGTCCCGCCCAGGGAAGAATGGCCGGAGGATTACCGCTGAACAAGAAAGCCGGCGCCAAAGCGCCGGCCTTTCTTTATGGCACGGATCAGTCCAGATGCCGGAGAACCTCCAAAAGTGCCTTTATTTCCGTGGCTCCTTCGATCGCGGGTTTATTCTTGTTGTTGAACCAAAGAGCCCGCATACCGGCCTTTTCAGGCCCCAGAACGTCTTTCTCGTACACATCTCCGACAAACAGACACTCTTCAGGGGCACAGCCGGCTTTCTGAAGCGTACGTTCGAAGATTTTCGGATCCGGTTTTTCGACCCCGGCTTCCGCGCTGGTCACGACAAAGTCGAAATATTTTTCCAGCCCGAGTACCCGGAGTTTCTTGTACTGAAGTTCCGCGGTATTGTCCGAGCAGATCCCGATGCGGATGCCGCGCGCCTTGAGTTCCCTTAGGAGTTCTTCCGCTCCCTCGTAAGGAACGATCCTTTCAAGCATATTGTCCCAGTAGAGATGATACATGTCATAGGCGTAGGGTTCCGGCGTAAAACCCTCCCGTTCCGCCATCAGCTGGTAGCGGATGATGCGGTCGCGGCAGTCGCCGGTCGTGCCGGAAAAGGCCACCAGTTCATCCGTCACTTCATAAAGGCGCCGGTAATACTCTTCCACGGTCCAGCCGAAATGCGCTTTGACATAGGGTCCCATGAAATCGTGCACGATCTCGGGATCCAGGGCGGCCCACTCGTATAATGTATCGTCAATGTCCAGAATGACGGTCTTGATCATTTGTCTGTTCTCCTGTGTTTCGGATGTTCTATCTCAGGCCAGAAGCTCCTCCATGACGCGTCCGTCCGTGTCAGGGAGCGAGACGCCCAGGATCCTTGCATAAGTCGGCGCCTGATCCTGAAGACATGCGGACTCCAGCACGGCGCCCTGTTTAAACGCAGGACCTCTGCCGATGAAGGCCATCTTCGGGCCTTTGTCCGGGTGATAGCCGTGGCTTCCGTAGAAATATCCCTGAAGGAAAGCCTTGTCCGGCGTCATGTACTCGCCTGTCCAGTCGTCCGAAAAATGGGTGACGCCATCGGTTTCCAGAACGAAAGAGAAGCCACCCGAGAGGTGATCGCGCGCCTTAGTCTCTTCCACCGTGAGGACCTCGGAATAGCCATAGGTCCCGTCCTTTACGATCTCCTGAAGGAAGGCATAGACTTCATTGTAAAGCGCCTGATCCGAAGGGTCCTTAAGCCAGATCTGCACACTCATCCCGACGGCCACCGCATAGGCGCTCCAGTCCGTCACCCGTTCTTTTTCATCGGTCTTGATAAAGCCCTTTTCGCGAAGAAGCACGTTCGGACAAGCTTTCCGCCTGCAGTCCAGCTGTCCGTGGTCCGAGGTCAGAACGATGTTGCAGCTCTCAAGGTCTCCGTTGGCCCTGAGCGCGTCTTCGAGTTCCTGAAGATTCTCCGCAAGTTCCGCGGCACCCTTCTCGATCAGCGGCCCGTGAACGCCCATTTTGTGCCGGTAATGGTCAAACTCGGCCAGATGGAGCGCCAGAACGTCCGGGCGGTATTTCCGAAGGATCCCGGCCGCGATCCGGGTGTTGAAGATGGCGGTCTGTGGCTGTGTCCTCGGAAGCCGGATAGGCACCAGAGGCTTCACGATCTCTTCGAAAATCTCTTCACTGGTGCCGGAGCCCAGGATCACATCTTTCAGGCTTCGCGGGGACATTTGCTCCTTGGTCGGCCAGATCTCATCCACGAGATAATCGATGGAGGGGTGATTGCCGGTGACCGGCCACGCGACCGCGGCGGTCGTAAGCCCGGCCTCCTTGCAGGCGTCGAACAGATCCCGGCCGCGCTGCGCGTCATGATAGAAATTCCAGGGGATCGGCTTCACGCCTGGGCAGAGCGGGGAGTTCGCCGTGACGCCGTGCCGGTCCGGAAGCAAGCCGGAGATCATTGTTGCATGACACGGGTAGGTCAGTGTCGGATAGATGCTCCGCACGGCCTTCACCTGAGCACTTTCTTCAAAGAACTCCTGAAACACGCGGTGCTTTGCGAGGATCGGAAGATCCTCGGCAATCATGGCGTCCAGTGAAATGATGACAAGTTTTGTACCCACAGGCACCTCCAGTCAGTCGTTTATAGTCCCTCTTCTTTCACAAAAGCATAGATCTCGTCTTCCGCTTCACGGTCTTCCTTGCGGATCGTTCCGACCGGCATCGCGTAGAAAACGGTCTCCTCTTCGCCGTCCAGACCGAATGCTTCATTGGCTTTCCCCGGATCGACCGCGGCAATGGCACAGCCGCCCAGGCCGATGGCGGTTGCCGCCAGGTAGAGATTTTCCGTGACATGGCCGCTGTCCATCAGGATCGGCGCATGCGCCCAGACGCCATAGCGCCATTCGGCGCGGTAAAAGACACAGCTGAAATAAAAGACCGCGTTGGCCTTGGCGGCCCATTTCTGCTCACACACGGACTCGCCGATGAATCCGGAAAGGTCTTCCGGACAGCCTAAGAATTCAATCTCGTGCGTCATCGGAAGATAATGATACAGCCCGTCCTCAAGTCCTTCCACCTTGTGAAGCGCAAGATAACACTCGAAAGGATGTCTCGCGCCTCCGCTCGGCACGGTGCGAAGCGTCGCATAGGCTTTCCCGCGGATGGATTTGACGCCCTGGGCGCACCAGAGAAGGAAGGACAGCTCTAGGAGGGACATTTTCTCTTCCGTAAAGACCCGGTGGCTCTCCCTCTGGCTGATCACACGAAGGAAGTCATTGTCGATCCGAAGCGCTCTGAAATCTCTCGGGAGCGGGACCGCATGGTCTGTCATGGGCGCCTTTGCGAGCGGTGGCTGAGGCTTCTTCTGTTCCTGATCCGTCAGATAGTCTTCCGGGATCCCTTCTTCATCGCCGAATTTGTTGATAAATGAACGTCCCAAAAGGATGCGTTTCTGAATGCTGTCTTCCATCTGATCCCCCCTGTATGACCGGGCGCGCATTCGTTTCGTTACCCATGAGTGTAAATCAGATCGCATCCCTTTTCAAGAAAGTTTTTCAATGCCGGAAGAAGAAATGATTTGTCCCGTTTTCCGGAAACGTGTATAATAAATGGGTTCCCGCCGGAGGTGTTTTCATGAAGACCATGATCAGGGATCTCACAAAAGGCAAGGTCGTGCCTCAGCTTCTGAGGTTCGTTCTTCCGCTGTTCCTGTCTAATGCGCTCCAGGCTGTTTACAACCTGGTGGACATGATCGTCGTCGGCAACAACGTCGGCAAGACCGGCATGTCAGCCGTCTCGATCGGCGGCGACCTCCTGCATCTTCTGACTTTCATCGCCATCGGTTTTTCTTCCGCGGGGCAAGTCATCATCGCCCGGGCGGTCGGCGAGAAAAAACAGGACGAGATCAAGAAAACGATCGGTACCATGTTCAGCTTCCTGACGCTCGCGTCGATCGGCATGGCCGTGATCTGCTTCTTTCTCCGTGAGAAAGCCCTCGACTGGCTGAACACCCCCGCTTCCTCCCGCGCCTTCGCGATGGACTATTTTGTGACCTGCATTTTCGGTCTTCTGTTCATCTACGGCTACAACATCGTCAGTGCCATCCTGCGCGGCATGGGAGACAGCCGCCGCCCGTTCATTTTCATCGGTGTGGCCGCCGTCCTCAACATGATCCTGGACATCATTTTCGTCAAATACTTCCCCTTCGAGCGGAAGGTCTTCGGCGCGGCGCTCGCGACCGTGATCGGCCAGGGCGTCAGTTTCGTGGCATCGATCATCTACCTGTATATCAAGAGAGAACACTTTGGATTTGATTTCAAACTGAAAAGCTTCAGGATCGACGGAAAAGCCTTCAAGCGGCTCCTTGGCCTGGGGATCCCGATGGCGATCCAGTCCGCAGCCATCAATCTTTCGAAGATTGTCCTGATGTCCTGGATCAACCTCTTTGACGTGGAATACTCCGCGCTTGCCGGCATCTTCAACAAAATGAACGTCGTAAGCGGCGTGATCTCCCAATCCTTCACCACCGCAGGAAGCACCATGGTTGGGCAGAATCTCGGCGCGCGGGAATACCGCCGCACCGTCCGGATCCTCGCCACCATCCTCTGCTTTGTGCTCGGATTTGCCACGCTTGCTTCGCTTGCCCTCTTCCTGTGGTCAGACCGGATCTACGGTCTGTTTACGAGTGACACCGACGTCCTTTCGATTGCCGGCGTCCTGACGCTGCCCATCATTCTGAACTTCTTCGGCGCAGCGACCCGGAGCGGCGCATTCTCGCTGATCAACGGCTCCGGACGTCCCAAACTCAACCTCATGGTCGCCATCATCGACGGCGTCATCGCCCGCATCGGCCTCGCCGCGCTTCTGGGCTTCTATTTCCATATGGACTGCAAAGGTTTCTGGCTCGGCGACTCCCTCGCCGGCTTCATCCCCTTCCTCATCGGATTGACATTTTTCCTGTCCGGAAAATGGAAGGACACCCGTCCGCAGGCCGTTTCGGCCTCTCAGAAGGACACCTGCACGCCGCCTGATTCCGGCTCTCAGAAGGACACCCGCCCGTAGCCCGTTTCCGGTTCTCAGAAGAAATAATGATTGACCACGCGTTGAACGTCGCGGATGTTAAACGGCCTCTTCTGCGTCTCAGCCGTCAGGATCAGATCCTCGCCCGGGAAAAAACCATTCTCCTCATACAAAGCAATCTTTCCCAGAAACTCATTGCGGTAATCTAGGTCATCGATCATTCCGGCATGCTCCCACCGAATCTCTTTCCGGTCAGTCATCCGTAGAACTGTAAAATCTGAATAGACGATCTGGCTCCCAAGCATGACCGGGTATTCATAGCGGTAATCGAGACCTGCCTGACTCAGCACATTTGCAATCATGACCTCCGATTTGGACCGCACCCGCTCCCCTTTCAGCGTATAATGTTCCGCCGCCCCTTCTCTGAACTCTTTCCCGCTGTACTCGAATGCCCGCCACCTTGCTCTGAAATCCTCGTCCGGCAGCTCCGCCGCCTGGATGAACTGCTTACGCACCTCCCCGCTCTTCGCATAGATCCGCTTTAAAACATCCGAATCATACTTGCTCAGAAAATGATCGATTAAGGCGAGTTGTTCGCGGCACACGGCAAGAATCTTCAAGTCATACTTCTTTTGGATCAAGGCACGCGCCTTCTCGAATTCACTCGCCGGGATATAGACACCGCTCTTCTCTTTTGGTTCTCTCCTATGGAAGAACTGATATCCGTTTCCATGTTTGATGATTCGGACTGCACCTTCCGGAGCAACTTTCAAACGAGCCTGGGTGCTTTGTATGAAAAGTTCCAGTTGCTTCTTGCGTTTGACAAGCCCCAACAAATCACCTTGTCTGAAGTTCATTACCTTTTCCCCCTTCTTTTGTCCCGATTGCTAGTCATTTTACACGTTTTCAAGATTCGTAGATGCCTTCCCCCCCCCACTAAATTGCGCTTAGCGAAGAAAATCGAGCTGATGAGTAATTTCGTATGCCTGATTTCCCTCCAAAACGATTTGCCCAGCGAAGAGATTCTGGCAATCAAATGATTTCGTATGCCTATTTCCCCCGTTTTGATGCTTTTCGAGCGAAGAGAAATGAGCAAATGAGTGATTTCGCATGCCTGTGTCTCTATTAGCTGCACATTTCTGGCGAAGATAATCAGGCTAATCAATAGTTTCGTATGCCAATCACGCTTCTACCAATATCCTGGAGCGAAGAGAAATGAGTTGATGAGTGATTTCGTATGCCTCTTCCATCTCTGGAAGAAGCTACGATGCGGTGAGTTTTAGGCAAATGAATGTTTTTAGACGCCCGAGAAGACCTTAGGCCTAGAATCAAGTCTTCCCAAGGCAAGATATCTGTCATTTTGGCGGGGTCATCATCCCCCGTCAAGAAGAAAGGACGGTGAAAGCGGCCCTCCGCCGCAGAATTCACAGAAAAAGGGGACAAAGCCAGTGCTTTGTCCCCTTTTCTGTAGTGGATCCCTGCGTCAGCCTTTACCGGCTGACAAGGACTTGCTTGCGTCACCCTTTACCGGCTGACAAGGACTTGCCTGAGTCACCCTTTGCCGGCTGACAAGGACTTGCCCTTTCCATGTCCTACGGTTGCTTTTTTCTGTTCGAGTCCTGTGAGATGCCTTCGGAGGCGTCTGAAGATGATCAGGAAACAGATGAAGTGCGTGATGGCGGTGATGCTCCAGGAGATCGGATAGACGAGGTAGAGAGATTCCAGTGTGTGGTACTCAGAGAAGACGGTTGCAATCCAGATCAGTCTGAACACACAGCAGCCTGTCAGTGTCACGATCATCGGGATGAAGGATGCCCCGAGGCCGCGGAGGGCGCCGACAAGCACGTCCATCACGCCGCACATGAAGTAAGGCATGCAGAGATACTGCATGCGGAGTATGCCTTTTTCAATGGCGGCAGGGCTGTCGGTGTAGAGTTGGAGAAGCCAGGGCGACAGCAGATACGCAGCGTTTCCGAGGACCAGTCCTATGACGGTCACCATGATGAGCGACAAGCCCAAAGCCTTCCAGACCCGGTCATATTTCTTTGCGCCAAGGTTCTGTGCCGTGAAGGACAATGTCGTCTGGTGCATGGAATTCATGGCGTTGTGCACGAAGCCTTCGAGATTGGAGGCAGCGGTGTTTCCTGCCATGGTAATGTGCCCGAAGCTATTGATCGAGGACTGGACGACCATGTTCGACAGGGAGAACATGGTCCCCTGAAGACCGGACAGAAGACCGATCCGAAGAATGCCGAGAAGCTTGTCTTTCTTGATCCGAAGTTCCGCCTTCCGGAGCCTTAATGAACCGTTGTTGCGCGCAAGGCAGCGAAGCACCAGAATGCCCGCAAGCAGGTTGGAAGCGACCGTGCCGATCGCGACGCCGGCCACGCCGATCTTCACCACCAGGACGAAGAACAGATTCAGGAGCACATTGGCGACACCGCCGATCGAAAGGAACAGAAGCGGCCGTTCCGTGTCTCCCACCGCCCTCAGGCAGGCGGCGCCGAAGTTATAGAGCAGAATCACCGGCGCACCGGCGACATAAATACGAAGGTATAAAACCGCTGCGTCCAGAACACCGTCCTTCTCCGGTGTTTTCATGAGAGAAAGCACCGGTCTGGCCAGCATGAAACCAACCCCCGCCACCAGCACACCGAAGATCACCGCCAGAAAGAGTGAGGTGTGCATCGTCTCGTTCATGTCGTCGTAACGCTTGGCGCCATAGAAACGGGATACCAGCACATTTGCGCCGACCGACAGGCCCATGAAGAGGCCGATGAAAAGGTTGATCGTGGAGCCGCAGGCGCCAACGGCGGCGAGCGCTTCCTCACCGACGAAGCGGCCGACGACGATGACGTCGACTGTATTGAAGAGAAGCTGCAACATGCCGGACAGCATGACCGGGATCGCGTAGCTGATCAGTTTCTTGAGGAGAGACCCCTCCGTCATGTTCATTTCATGTATTTTTGCCATGCTGTCACACTCCAAGCTGCTTTAAAATGATCTGAACGATCCCGAAGAGGAACATCAAAGCCAGTACGCCGACGGCAAGGCCGATCGAGCGTCTCAACGTAAACTTCTCCTTGAAAACGACAAATGCCAGGATGAGCGCGGCCAGTGTTCCGCCGCCGTTCAGGACCGGGAACAGGAATGCCGCGTCAAAGGCGCCGGACAGATACAGATTCAGCACGTTGATGAGACCGGCCGAGACGCCGGCTGCCAAAAGAACGAGAAAGACCTTCGGCATTTTCAGCGGTTTCGCGCTGCGGACCGTGCCCTTCTTTCGAAGAATCATCAGGTATCCTGCGGTGATCAGCGCCATGAAGAAGAACATGATCAAGAGATACTCATTGCTCTCATGGGCGTGGGCCGAGGCCCGGTGGATCTTCTGAAGCACGCCGATCGTGCCGTTCATCAGGAAATTCAGAAGCGCGTAGCCGAGCCACCGGAGGCTTGCTTTCTTCTTCTCTCCCTGGGTTTCCACAGACAGAAATACTGAAATCAGTATCAGCACCATTCCGATGATCTGGAAAACCGTGATCTGTTCGCCCAGGAAAATGCGTCCGTACAGGACGGGGATGATGCTGGAGGCGGCGGCGATGACAGAGGTGTAGGCCAAAGGCCCCAGAACCAGCGCCCGCGTCGCGGTGTAGGTGTTGATGAAGGACACCGCTGCGAACAGGATCGCCAAAAGAAAGGTGAACCAGGACACGCCCCGGAATCCGTCCAGAAGGACGAAGACCAGCACGACGATCAGTGAAAGCGCCGCGGAGCACAGTGTGAAGAAAGCCGTGTCCGCGGTGTTATTGGTATATTTTTTGGAATAAATGTTCGAGAAACAGCGGACCCCCGCCGTGATCAGGATAGAGGCCGCCAGAATGATGTACGGTTGGTTGAGTGTTTCAAGCATGACGTCTCCGTCTTTTCGGCTTCACACACCGATTAAGGGTTGATTCACAAATCTGAATACTTCTGCATGGCACGGATGAAGTCCTGGATCTTCTCCTGATCGCCGTCTTCAATGGCATGAGCGATGCAGTGCAGCGTATGTTCTTCGATGATCTCTTTGCTGAGACTTCCGACAGCAGAGCGTACCGCCTTCAGCTGAATCAGCACGTCCGAACAGTCTTCATCCGCTTCGATCATCTTTTTGACATGTTCCAGATGGCCGATGATCCTGGAGACGCGGTTCAGTTGTTTCTTTTTCTTCTCCGGATCATGCACATGCGTATGCCCGTGACCGTGCTCTTCCGAATGCTCATGCAAGTGTTCCATCATCTCATCCCTTCCGAATCTTCGGCAAAAAACCTGAATGCTTTACCTATACCATTTTCCGTAAAAATCTTCAACTTGATATCCCCCTGGGGGCTTAAAAGTATTACGAAAATGGGCTATAATGGCCGGGATCATCCGAAAGAAGGGGTGCTATTTGCCGAACAAGAAGAAAACACACTCTCTCATATTGATCCTGATGGGCGTTGGAGTACTCCTCCTCGCCCTTGCTTCCGTCTTCATCGGCTCGTCGCACATGAGTCTTTCTGAGGGCTTTGCGGCGCTCTTCCGTCGCGGCACAGCCGCTCAGAACCGGATCATCTGGAACATCCGGATCCCAAGGGTTCTGGCGGCGGTCATCGCCGGCGCGGGGCTTTCCCTCTCCGGTCTCATCATGCAGACGACGCTTCGGAATCCCCTGGCCTCGCCTTCGGTTCTGGGCGTGTCAAATGCGGCCGTTTTCGGTGCAAATCTGTCGATCATTGCTTTCGCGGGCGGCTTCCTGGTGACCGGGAACAATCCCCGGGATTTTGCGCTGGGCGCCAACCCCTATGCCACGTCCGTGATGGCTTTCCTCTTTGCGGCGCTCTCGATTCTTCTGATTCTGGCGCTCTGTCGCGTCCGCTCTTTTTCACCAAACGTCGTGGTGCTGGCGGGCGTTGCGATTGGTTCCGTCTGGACCGCGCTGACGACGATCCTGCAGTTCTATGCCACGGACGTCGGGCTGTCGGCCGCGGTCATCTGGAGTTTCGGAGATCTCGGACGCGCGACCTATGAGACCGACCTCATTATGGCGGTCGTCATCCTCGCCGGCATGGTCTTCTTCTCTCTCTTGAGCTGGCGCTACAATGCGCTTCTTTCGGGAGACGACACCGCACGGACGATGGGTGTCCGGGTGGACCTACTCCGTTTCTTCTCCCTGCTCTTCGCCTCGCTGATCACGGCGGTCTGCGTCTCATTCTTAGGCGTCATCGGCTTCGTCGGGATCATTTGTCCGCACGTCATGAAGCGCATCCTCGGGCAGGATCACCGCGTCTCGATCCCGGCGAGCATCCTCGCCGGCAGCATTCTCCTGGTCCTCGCGGACACATTTTCCCGCTCGATCGGCAACGGTTCCGCACTGCCGGTTGGCGCTATCACATCCATGCTCGGCGCACCCTTCTTCCTCGCAATTATCTTTGGAAGGAGGCCGCACGCATGATCCGCATCGAAGGACTGACATTCAAATACCCGGGCGGAAAGGATCTCGTGCTTCGGGGCGTCACGATGGAGCTCCATGGCGGCGAGACCGGCATCCTGATGGGACGGAACGGGGCGGGCAAAACCACGCTTTTCAAGGTGATCCTGGGGCTTCTGAAGCCCTCCGCGGGCACGGTGACATTTGACGGAAAGGACATGCTAAGGATGTCCCGGCGGGAACGGGCGGCGCTCATCGCCTACGTCCCGCAGCACATCCATTTCGGCGAACTCTCCGTCCGGGATTCCATCCTGGCCGGCCGCATCAGCCGCTTCGGTCTGAATCCCGGAAAAGAAGATCTCCGGGTCACGGAACAGATTATGGAAGACATGGGGCTTCAGGACCTTGCGGACCGCATCGCGGAACAGCTCTCCGGCGGCGAACAGCAGAAAGTCGCCATCGCGCGTGCGCTCGCGCAGGAACCTCGGATGCTGATCTTCGACGAGCCCACCGGCAATCTGGACCTGGCCAATGAGGAGCTCATCATCGAGGAAGCCCGGCACGCCGCGCATGACCGGGGCATCGCCGTCCTGAGCTCCATGCACGATCCCAATCAGGCGCTCCGCATGGGCGACCGCTTCTTCTTCATAAAAGAAGGGCAGATCCTGTACGCCGGCGATCAAAGCATCATCACGGAAAACATTCTGGACGAAACCTTCGGGATCCATTCCCGGATCGTGGAGGTGGAAGGACAGAAAATCATATTAGGAGGAAGTAAACATGAAGATTAAGAAATGGGCAGCGTTATTCCTTGCAGCGCTGATGGTGCTGAGCCTTTCAGCCTGTCAGAAGCCCGAAACCCCGACCGAAAAACCCACGGAAGCCCCTACGACGACTGCCGCCCCCGAAACCACCACGGCCGCGCCTGAAACGGACGCGCCGACCGACCCTGTCCCTGCGGAAGTGACGATCACGGACATGATCGGCCGAGAACTGACCGTGATTCCGGGCAGTTACAAGCGTGTCGTCTGCATCGGCGCAGGCGCGCTCCGGATGTACAGCTACATCGGAGACGCCGCGCTTCTCGCCGGCGTGGAAGACATTGACAACACCACGCTTTCCGAGCGTCCCAAGATGTTCGACGCCGTTGCAAGGCCCTACGTGCTGGCCTACGGCGAGACCTTTAAGACGCTCCCCTCCTGCGGCGTGGGCGGACCTCAGGCACAAGCTGCGGAGGCCGAGAAGATCCTCTCCTGCGACCCCGACATCGTCATTTCCGAATATGAAGACGTGGACAAAGAAAATGCGCTTCAGGAGCAGCTGGGCGTTCCGGTCGTTACGATGAAGACCGGCCCTCAAGGCGTCTTCGCTGAAGAGTTCAAGGGCAGCATGCGGCTTCTGGGACAGATCTTCGACCGGGCAGAAAAGGCCGAAGCGCTGGTCTCCTACGTGGAAAAAGAGGCCGAAGAGATCACGAAGCGCACCGCGGACATCAAGGACGAGGACAAGCCCTCCGTCTATATCTGCGGTCTCGGCAACTGGGGCACCACGAACCACCTTATGACTGCCCAGAATTACATTTCCTTCAAGGTTGCGAACATCAAGAATGCCGTGAAGGATCTGGCGAACCCGGGCATCCAGGCCATCGAGGCGGAAAAGTTCGTCGCGATCGGCGAGGACATCGACATCATGATCATGGACGCCGCGGCGGTGAAGAACATCAAGCCTCTTTACCAGGCGGACAAGACCATGTTTGACACCGTGAAGGCCTGGCGGGACGGAGAGGTGTACCTCGAAATGGCCTACAACGCCTATTACACGAACTATGAGATCGCGCTCGCGAACACCTGGTTCATCGCGAAGACGGTTTATCCAACTCTCTTCGAAGACATAGACATGACCGCAAAGACCCATGAGATCACGCAGGCTTTCTTCGGGATGGATCTTGCGGACGCCATCTTCGGCTGCCCGCAGAGTTTCGGCGGCTACCAGAAGATCGATACTGCCACGTTCTTTGAATAATCAAACAAAGCGGCGGTCCATCCTGCGGGCCGCCGGCCTTTTCCTGACCGATATGAACAAAGCTGACGTCAAAACCTTTTTCGACAGACTTGCGCCGTCCTGGGACGCGGAAATGATCCGGAACGACCGGGTCATTCAGACCATACTGGACAATGCCAGAGTCACCGAAGGCTCCCGCGTGCTGGACGTCGCCTCGGGCACCGGCATGCTGATCCCGGACTATCTCAGGCGGAACGTCGCTTCCGTCACCGCGATCGACATTTCCACGGAAATGATCCGCATCGCCCGTGAAAAATGCAAGGACCCGCGGGTCACATTTGTCGCCGGAGACGTGGAGACTGCAGAGCTTCCGGCCGATTTCGACGTCATCGTCGTCTACAACGCCTTCCCGCATTTCCCCGATCCCGAGACCCTGATCCGCCGACTCTCCTCTCTTCTCAGAACAGGCGGCATGCTGACCGTCGCCCACGGCATGAGCCGGGACGAGATCAATGCGCGGCACCGGGAGGAAGCGAAGCAAGTGTCTATGGGACTCATGGACGCTGAGGAATTGGCTGCTATCTTCGCGAAGTATCTCGAAGTGAGAACTGTCATTTCCACCGACAAAATGTACCAGGTGGCGGGGCTCAAAGCCTGATAACCTTTCCCGCAAAGAAAGACCGCGGACCAGTCCCTGGTCCGCGGCTTTTTTCAGGCAAATGAATGTGGCTTAATAGACCCTGTTGCCCTCATCATCATACTCAAACCATTGGGTACTGAGAGGTTCAGGCCTTTTGTCGTAGCCATTTTCCAGAGGATCGGAAGCGCCTTCTCCATACCATTCCTTGATCCGGATATTTTTCTTATACGAAAAGATATTCTCATACTCATAATAGTCAACATCTGTATCGAGAAATGCTCTTACGACAGCCACATATTTCTCACCGTCCCGATCCACGACGTGCTCGGGCCAATGAAAGAGCACAACCGCGATAAACAGATAATAAGAGGAGATTGCGATCAATAGAGACGTAAGCAGAATGAGGATCACCTTCAGCACTTTGATACGTATCAAAAGAATCAGAAGAATGACCCCTGTAACCAGGCAAAGAAATGTCGCTGAGAGCAATGTATCACTGACCCAGTTCCTGAGGATCAGTCCTCCTTGTTCGCAGAGATGACCGGCAAGTCTCCAGATACCATAAGAAAGTGCCGCTCCTGCCAAAAGAAGAAGCGGGAGGAGCACTCGGAGTTTATTCTTTCTTTCCTTTTTATCTTCCATATTGTTCTTTTTCATCCTTTTTCAATTCATACTCCCCACACCGTGCTCGAGTTCCTTCGATGCGTACAGGAACAGAAGCACGACGGGGATCATGTAGATCATGGAGGAGGCGAAGGAGATGCCGGCGGCGTTCTCGCGGATCATGGAGAGGTAGACCGACAGGGGATACTTCTGCGCGTCCGAGAACATCATGAGGGGCAGTTCCACCTGATTCCAGGTGTCCACAAGGACCAGGGTCGAGAGCGCAACGAGCTCGCCCTTCACGGCGGGCAGCATGATGTGTAAATAGAGCCGGAACTCTCCCGCCCCGTCGAGCCTTGCGGCCTCCAGGGTCTCCTTCGGGACGCGCTTCATGTACTTCGTAAGGAGGTACACGGAGAAGGGCGAGAAGATGCCGGGGAGCCAGATCGCGAAGTTCGTGTTGAGGAGGCCGAGTTCCTTCACTGCGTAATAGTTCGGGATGACCGTCACCTGTTTCGGGAGCATCATCAGCACCAGGTAAATGAGAAGCACGGCGGAGAAGAATTTGCCTTTTCCTTGCGAGAGACCGTAGGCGGTCAGGGACGACAGGATCATCTGGAAGATGACGACCGGCACGACCAGCGCGACGGAGTTCCAGAAGCGGAAAAGATAGTCCGGCGAGGCGATCAGGACGTCCGTGTACTGCCCGACGGAGAAAATGGAGGTGATGCCTTCCGCGTCTTTCGCCGCGCCTTCCAGCGTCCCCGAAAAGACGCTCTCCGCAAAGAGCTCCGACACGAAGGAACCCGCGAGGTTCAGAAGCACCGGAAGGAGCGCGAGGAAGGACGCCACGATGGCGAATACCGTATAAAACACTTTCGACGTCTTCTTCATCGCTCCAGATCCTTTCCGCCTCTCCTCTCGACGAAGATCAGCACGACTGACAGGAGGATGACCAGGAGCATCACAATAAGCGCCGCCGCGGACATTTTCGAATAGTTCGTGTTCAGCATCGTGTTATGCAGAAAATGTGAGATCAGGTAGACGGCCTTGGGCGGATGCTCCCCGTACATGAGATAGACTTCCCGATACATTCCGAAAGAGCTCATGACGGACAGAAGGACCGCGAAGAGGACCGAAGGCGAGATCGCACGGAGCTTGATCGTGAAGAAGATCCGTGCGTTCCCCGCGCCGTCCATCCGGGCGGCGTCCACCACGCTCCGGTCCACGTTGATGAGGCTTCCGGAGAAAAGAAGGACGAAGTAGCCCGTATGCTTCCAGAGGAACAGGAACAGGACGAAGTAAAGGGCGTAATCATTCGAAAGTCCTGAACTGCTTCCGATTCCCAAAGCCGTGAAGAGTTTCAGCATGATCTCGCTGTGGTCCACGAGTAAGAGAAAGACCAGGGCGACGCAGGCAGCCGGCATGACGAAAGGAACGAGGAGGATCGTCTTCAGGACCGAACTGAACCATTTTGCCCTGACCATGAGTTCCGCGATGAAGAGGGACAGGGCGATGAGAAGGACCGTTCCCGCGGCCGCGAGGAAGCCGGAGTTTCCTAAGGCTCTCATGAATGAAGCGTTCTGAAAGAGATCCGAGAAGTTCTTGAGGCCCGCGAAGTTCTTCGCATAGGCATTGTCCACGAAGGAGAACTGGACGACCGTACCGAAGGGCTTAATGTAGAACAGGATGAGGCCGATAAGCGCGGGCAGCATGAAGAGGAAGAAGGTCATGTTCTTCCGGAACGTCCTTCCCTTCTTCGAGAGCGTCCATTTCGGGAACAGAGGCATTCCCGGGATCCTCTCCCTTGTCACAATGTCTTTGGGTTCCTCATTCCTCATGGTTCTGCCTCCATGAGGGGTACGACGATGTCCCCGTCCTTGTATTCTTCTCCCTTGATCTCAATGACCTTCCCCTGGAAGCCGATCGCGGAATCGATCGCGCAGGTCTTCTTCCGAATGTCCTTTTCAAGGACCAGCGCGCCGACCTTGTTCAAATAATAGCGCTTCCCAAGCGGCGTATTCCGCTCCACAAGCTCGAACACACAGGCATTTCCATTTGCGTCATACGTGACCGCGGAGAGCGGCACCACCTTGTTGTAGAGCGTGTCCCCGAAATAGTCTGAACGCACCTCATACACTTTCACATGAGGAACACTCGCCTGAAGGATCTGGTTGGAAAGGAACGTGAAGACCAGGAGCGCCGCGAGATAGCCCACAAGCACCCACAAGATCCAGGTCTTCCCTTTACCTTCCTTCTGGGCGGCCCGGCGCTTCCCTGCGGACAGCGCCTCCGTCCCGGCCATTCCCTTACTGTTCATCCCGATATAGTTCTACCCTTTCCGCGATGTTTCGCGCAGCCTCTTCCGCTGTCTGGCGGCCGTCGCAATACTTTTCGATCTCTTCGGTGACGATGGCTTCCACGTGGGGATCGACTTCGTCTACCTTCGTAATGTCCGGAAGGAGGTCCATGAAAGCGTCGACCATCCACTGCTGGAGGGCGGGATATCGCCACAATGCTCTGCGCTCTTCATACAAAGTCGATATGTCACCAATCACCTGCGATCTGCAGGGATCAACACTCTCATCCTGATATTCGATCTGCTTCTCAACCAGATGCTGAAAGGCATTTCTATTGACGGGAATCGCATAATAGGGAATATCTTCTTGAGACTGATATGCTTCCGCCAAGGTACATTTCAAGAACGCCCATGCCTCTTCCCGGGCATCCGTTGCACTTGGGATGGAAAGTGTAAACTTATTGATCACCGCACTTCCGCATCCTTCTTTTACCGGGAATCCGGAATAAGTGATTCGTGCCCCAATACTTTGGAGATATTTTGTAATCCCCTCTTCTGATTCAAAACGCATTCCAAAGGCGTAAGGTTCATCGAATACCGCTGAGGCCTCACGGAGAACCCGAAAATACCCATCCTCTGTCCAATACCATCTGTTAAAAAAGCGGATATTGCCAAGGAGATAGCCTTTATACAGGTGCTCTAATGCCTCAATGTATTCTTCGGGCAAATGATCGTAGGTGTCACTTGGATCATAGCCTGAAAGCTTACCGGCAGTTTCAATATACCGCATCAATTGCGGGATGTCATACAATGCTGCATCCTGATCTCTGAAATCTCCCAGTGAAAAAACGAGAAGATCATGAATGAACTGTGTGCGATTGTAGGTAAAGCCATACAAGGATGTCAACGGTTCGGTCTCGAACAGAAGGTCTTCATCGATATGCGTGGTCTCTCCAACGTCATCCACCCTCCCGTACTTTGTGTTCAGTGAGAAGAAAGGAACAAGGCGGTACAGTTTTCCGTCTGTTTCATTGACACGGAAAATGTCGGTGAAATAGTCTTCCTTGTTGAACTCCGGATCATTGTCCATCAGTTCGTAAAGATCGAGGACGAGGCCTTTCTCCAGCAGCGCCTTTCCGCCGCCTGCAAAACTGATCCCGTCGAGACATACGATATCCCCTGCCGTCCCGTCCATGAGGTCTGAGTTCAGGCGGTTCAGGGCGTCGGTCTCTGAGGTATCCACAGCGTACTTGTCGAAGTATTCCTTGATGGTAATCTTGTTGTCGGGATGTTCATTGTTGTACTGATCGACCGCATAGCGGATATAATCATTCTCCTTCAGGCAGGCTAAAACCAATCCTTCACGGACCTTCGTGGTGCGGGGCTTCAAGGCGATCTTCTCACCTTCTGTCTTCGTTCTTCCCATAAGGAGCATGGACAGGCTCCCGTCCTCATGATCTTCGATGTTCTTTAAGATCGCGCCGTCGATGCCAAGATCAGAGAAGGCCAACAGTTCCCTGATTTCAACTGTTTCACCCAGCGTCACGCCATACACGCTCTTTTCGGTCGCGGCGAGCGCATCGTACGTCGTGCCCGGGAAAATGTACTGGACCCTCGGAAGTCCTTCGATTACAAAGGCTTCCACGCTGCCGGTCTCCGTATTCATTTTACTGAGACGAAGGCCGTTCTCGGTCTTCAGGCCGCCGAGCAGTTCATCCGTGTTTCTTCCACGCATGGCAGTACCCTGAAACTCTTCCGGAATCGGGAGTTCCTTCCGGACCTTGCCATCCGATTCAACGCAGTAAAAAGCCTGCGCTTCGGGCAGGCGTATCCAAAGCGCTCCGCTCTGATCCGTGCATGCAGTCACGGAAGTGTCGACGACCTGATCGGATTCCAAAAGATCCGCAAGCTTTGCCTGCAGCCGGAATTCGCCTTTGGTTGAATAAACGAATAACTCTGTCTCATGTGTCGTTGTCTCAGCGGCTGTGTCTGACGGCCGTGCCAGAAGGTATATCGAATCGACGCTGACCGCCATGCCGGACAGTTTGTAATTATCCGGAATCTCCGTGCAGGCAAAGTCTTCCTCTTTCAGCCCGGAGATTTTCCGGATCATGTGCTGAAGTCCGACGCCATTTGCGTTGACCAGATTCCAGTAGGCGAATATAACGCCGTCCACATCCAGCACATCCGTCACGGAGCCCGACACATAGCCCTTCGGATAGGAGAAGTTTATCGTCCCCTTCTCATACGCGCCTGGGTAGTACTGTCCTTCCGTCCACTCGCTCTGCTGATCGGCAAGGGTGCGGATGAGTACCTCGGCAGATGCGCTCGTCCCCTGTTCCGACGACGGCTGTTCGGTAGTCTGCCCGGGCTCCGTGGTTTTTCCGGGTTCCGTCGTCCCGTTGGGACCCACGCAGCCGGAAAGAAGCAGGAGCACTGCCAGCATCAGTGAAAGTGC
>JAEEGF010701688.1_pt1 | contig 23006 bp, 22 predicted proteins | sample 9134171 | NCBI WGS metagenome assembly JAEEGF01 (sample SAMN16246542, study PRJNA631951) | gut metagenome | biome: gut microbiome; feature: rumen; material: AP-attached | host: Bos | place: Iran: Karaj | collected 2018-10
CCCGGACGGCAAGTTCGAGTTCGAGGCGGCGCACGGCACCGTCACGCGGCACTACTATAAGTATCTCGCGGGCGAGGAGACCTCGACGAACCCGATGGCGACGATCTACGCATGGAGCGGCGCGCTTCGTAAGCGCGGCGAGATGGATGGTCTTACTGACCTCGTCGACTTCGGCAACAAGCTCGAAGAGGCCTGCGTCGAAACGCTGAACGACGGCATCATGACGAAGGACCTCGTGAACCTCGTCGAGGGCATGAAGCCCACCGCGGTCAACACGATCGACTTCATCCGCGCGATCCGCGAGAGACTCGAAAAGAAGCTCGGCGCATAATCCCCCGCAAACCAAAACGAGCCCTCCCGATTCGGGAGAGCTCGTTTTTTGTTCGTTATTCCGCGTCCGCTCCGGCGTCGAGATCGAGCTGACCTCGTCGGTACAGCAGCAGTACGGCGCGCAGATCGAAGCCGTGATCCGTGAAACGCTCAGGGAGCTCGGCGTAGAAAACGCGCGCGTCGTCGCGATCGACAAGGGCGCGCTGGACTGTACGGTCCGCGCCCGAACGCAGGCGGCGGCGTTCCGCGCGGCGGACAGCACGGACTATCCGTGGAAGTAACTCAATGAGAAAAGAGCGGATCTCTTCCGACGAGGGGATCCGCTTCTGTGTATCTTACGGTGCAATAACGCATCTTGCGTTCCCGGCGGTTGCAAAGGGAAGCGGACGCGGCTACAATACGAATCGAACGACAGTTGATTTTTGCAAAAAGCTTGTACCGCAGTTTGCGGCGTGATACAATAAAACCAATCGCGGACACGCTTTTGCCGAAAACGCGCTGCGACCGGATCCCGGACGCGTCCGCATCAGATTTTCAAAGGAGATAAACGTCATGGATTTCGAAAAAGCCGCCGCGCTTCTTTTGTCCGTCAAAGCCAACATCGGCAAGGTCATCGTCGGAAAGGATGACGTTGTGGATCTGATGCTGACCGCCCTCTGCTGCGGAGGACACGTTCTTTTGGAGGACATGCCCGGCACAGGAAAGACCGTGCTCGCAAAAGCCCTCGCTCGCTCCGTTGCCAGCCAATTCCGCCGCGTCCAGTTTACGCCCGACCTGCTGCCGTCTGACGTGACGGGGCTCAATTACTACAATCAAAAGGCAGGCGAATTCGTTTTCCGACCGGGTCCCGTTTTCTGCAACATCCTGCTTGCCGATGAGATCAACCGCGCTACGCCGAGAACACAGTCCAGTCTTTTGGAATGCATGGGTGAACGTCAGGTCACGCTCGACGGCGTTACGCGTACGCTCCCCGAACCCTTCCTTGTGATCGCCACGCAGAACCCGATCGAGACGGCCGGCACCTTTCCGCTGCCTGAAGCGCAGATGGACCGTTTCTTTATGATGCTGTCCATGGGGTTGCCCTCGCGTGAAGAGGAGATCACCATCATGGAACGGTTCATGCGGGACGATCCGCTCGCCGAGCTCGAACCGGTCTGCACGCTTGACGATCTCAGAGAGTTGAAAGAGCTGAGCAAAACGGTCTTCGTTCATCCGTCGATCCTCGGCTATATCGCCGATCTTATTTCAGGGACCAGGAAAGAGGAAAATGCCGTTTCCGGTTCGAGCCCCCGCGGCACGCTCGCGATGCTCAACGCGTCGCGCGCATACGCAATGCTGAACGGACGCGCTTTTGTCACGCCGGAAGACGTCAAGCTGCTTGCCGTGCCGGTGCTGTCCCACCGCATCGTGCGTGAATACGGCAGCATGGACCGCCGCAGCGGCGAAAACCTGATCCGAACGCTTTTGAATCAGATCCAGGTGCCCACCGAACGATTCGGTGCATGAAGACGACGCACGGCACAAGGAGGTGATCCCTTGCTGATCTTTTGGATCCTGATCGGATTCGGCTTGCTTGTCTTGCTGCAAAAAGGGATCTACTCAAGCTGTTGGGACAAAAACGTCAACGTCGCATTCCGGTTTTCGAAACGCGCGGTCACCGAGGGAGAGACTGCGGAGATCATCGAGCGCTGTGAGAACCGCAAGCGGCTTCCGCTGCCGGTCTTCGGGTACACCTATACGCTGGTCTGCAGCTATGCTTCCGTTACCAAATCACAGGAACAATCGGCCACCATGCAGCGCAGATTCGCGCTTGCGGGTCGGCGCGCCGTAACAAATCGCGCAAAGATCGCCGGTCTGTCCCGCGGCGTTTACAGCATGGACTTCGTGCGGGCGACCTCGACGGACCTCTTTCATCTGTCACGACTGGAATGGAACATCCCCTATTCTTCGTCCCGATTGGCGGTTTATCCCGCAAAGATCCCGGTGCAGAGATTCAGCTTTCCCGCGCGGCTGATTCTCGGCGCGGTGACGACCCGGCGAAAAGCACAGGAAGACCCCTTTGCGCTGCGGTCGATCCGTCCCTACGAGATTTACGACAGTCCGAAGATCATCAACTGGAAGGCAAGCGCAAAGACCGGAGAATTAAAGGTCAACCAGTTTGAATACACCACCGACGAAGCGCTCGTTTTTCTGCTGGATATGGAAAGCGGAAGCTTTGACGACCGAGAGGAGCTGATCCGCCTCGCGTCCTCTTTGAGTCTGTTCTTTCTGCGCCGCAGCGTCAGCGTTTCCCTGATGGCGAACTGCCGCGATTGCATCGTCGGCAGACCGATCCGCGTACCTGCAGGCACGGACGCCGCGCATCAGATCACCATGGATGAAAACCTTGCGCTGATCAAGCTGACGATCCCCATAACGGAACCGTTCTGTAATTTCCTGGCGGGGATTCCCGTTGAATCGCTGAAAGGCGCGCTGCCTGTGGTGCTTTCCGTTGATACGACCGGCGCCGTCCGCGAGATGTTCCGAAATACGCCCGGGATCCGGGACGGTTATTTTCTTTCCATACAAAAGGACGGCAGCGTCAAAGCGGAAAGCCGCCTGCGGCTTGACGTTCGGGACACGGCGGCAAAGGAGGTGCGGCTGTGAAAGAACTCAGAGAACTCGAACGCCGCATTCGCCTCTTGGAATGCCTCCATCTTGCACTGGTCACCCTTTGCATTTCCCTTATCATGACGATATTCGTCGGGGAGAAAAACGAGCCGGTGCGGCTTCTCATGGCAATCGGCGCGATCATTCCCGCGCAGATCATCCGGTTCATCTGCGACCGTGTAGAAAAACTGTTTCCGAAAGTAATACTGTCTCTTGCGGTCACCGGGGCGGCGATGGCTGCGACCTTTTGGAACAACTACTCGGGTTGTTATCTGGCCTGCTGCATCCCGATCCTGATCAGCGGGCTTTTGCTGCCGCGCCATAGGAACAGGCAGATCCTCATGATACCGACGCTGATCGCGCTGATCCCGAACTTTCTGATCTATGTCCTCGGCAAGGTTCTCCAAAAACCGATGCTCTGCAGCGTTTCTGCGGTTCTGGCAGCGCTGATCACCTTAAATTACTTCCTTTACATGAATCAGACGCGGCTGCTCAACAACATCGGTACGGCGGTGATCGCGCTGAAGGCCACGGTCTCTGTATCCGGTCTCATCCGCCAGAACCGGAAGGTTGTCGCGGGATTTTTGCTCGCAGCGATCCTGTTGATCGCGTCCGTTCCGATCCTCATAGGGATATTGGGGACGGAAAAGACAGTCGAGCCGCGTGAGGAAACGGTAAGCGTCGCGCTGCCGTCGCCGACGCCGACGCCCGAACCCGAAGGAATGAAGGATTACCGAAAGTCGGAGCAGGCGGAGCCGATCAACGCAGAGTTTCTGTTGTCGCTTCCGTATGCTCTGGCGTTCTTTATCATGCTGGGGTTCGCCGCCGGCTTCGTCGCGTTCATTTTTATGATAATCAGCTACATCATCGGGCGGAAAGACGGACCGCTGGACGTTGAGGACGGCATGACGATCGAGCGACTGAAACTGGAAGACGCATCAAACGGAAAGGAACGTCTTTCCGGCTACGAAAAAAAGATCCGCCGCGGCTATGAAAAGCTGATCAAGCACCGTGCGCACGAAAAGGCGAAGCTTGCAGTCATGACGCCGACGGAACTGGAGAAGGCTGCCGACGTCTCCGGCGACGGCGCGGATACGATTCACGACGTTTACATGCGTACGCGTTACAGCGGCGAACCCGCCACAAAGGAAGGCTACGCCGCCTTTAAGGAAGCCGTGCGCGCGCTCCCCGACGTTTCGAAAGACGAGCCGAAAGCATAAAAGCATAAAAAGAAGACGACGACCCTGCGTCGTCTTTTTCTGTTCCTTATCAGTCGATTTTGAAAAGCTGACGGTTGTCGAGCGCCCACTGCCGCTCGGAGAAGCCGTCCGGGCTGACGCCGTCGAGCGCGGCGTCCATTTCGTACATCTTGCTGTCTAAGAGGTCGCAGATACTAAGCACCTCCGCCTCCGGGAACATCGGAAGGCGCGGGCTGCCGAACTCCGGCTTGCCGTGGTGCGACAGGATCATGTGTTCGAGGAGCATTGCGGTTTTCGGGGAGATCATCGTGATCTCGGCGGCGGCGGCGATCATCGTCATGCCGACGTTGATGTGGCCCAGAAGCTGCCCTTCGTTCGTGTATGCGCCCGCAATGCCGAGCGTGTCGGCGTCGAGCTCACGGAGCTTTCCGATGTCGTGCAGGATCGCGCCTGCAAGCAGCAGATCGCGGTGCAGAAACGGGTACAGGTCCGCGATCTTCTCGGCAAGGTGCAGCACTGCGCAGGTGTGATGCAAAAGTCCCCCGCGCGTCGCATGGTGGAGCTTCACGCCTGCGGGATAGATCAGAAGCAGATCGCGGTTTTCGCGCAGAAGATACTGCACGATGCGCTTCAGGTCCTCGTCGGAAAAGTACGCGGCGGTCTGATACAGCTCGTCGTACATCGCCTGCGGATCGAACGGCGCGGTCGGAATGATCCCGCTCATGTCCACATGATCGTCCTCGGTCACCTTGCGGATCCGGTCGATCTTGAACTGCTCGGTGTCCTTCCATACCTGCACCGAGCCGCGCACCTTGATGATGTCGTTCGCGTCGTATTCGCCGTGCGTGAGCCTCGAGTAGTTCCACAGCTTCGCTACGCATTCGCCCTCGGAATCGGCGATCACCATGTCGAGGTATTCCGTTCCCTTGACGTCCGTGCGCACCGCGGCGCTCTTTACCAGACAAAAGCCCTCGGTCGTGCCGAACGCTTCCCGAATCAATCGCATTTTACCCATAATACTGTCCTCCTGTGCATCCAGTATAACAGAGTTTGGCGGAAATTTCCACTATCCGTTGCACAAAAACGGACGAATATGGTATACTGTACCGTCGAACAAACACGAAGGAGCGTTTTATGGAGCATCAGCAGTTTGCCTGCATCGTCATCGGCGCGGGCCACGCGGGAATCGAAGCCGCGCTGGCATGTTCCCGCATGGGCTTACGGACGCTTCTTTTGACGCTGAACCTTGACAGCATCGGCATGATGCCCTGCAATCCCGCGATCGGCGGCACCGGCAAGGGACATCTGGTCCGCGAGATCGACGCGATGGGCGGCGAAATGGGTCTTGCCGCGGACGATACGCTGATCCAGATGCGCATGCTGAACACGTCGAAGGGCCCCGCGGTCCACTCGCTTCGCGCGCAGATGGACAAGCGCCGCTATCACGAGCGCATGAAGCGCACGCTGGAACGGCAGCAGAATCTTACGATCGTGCAGGGCGAGGTCACGGAGATCCTGACCGAAAACGGCTGCGTGTCCGGCGTCAGAACCGACGAGGGCTTTTCCTACGGCTGCCGCGCGGTCGTGCTCTGCTCCGGCGTGTATTTAAAAAGCCGCATTCTGATCGGCGAATGGTCGCGCCTCAGCGGCCCGTGCGGCATGATGCGCAGCGAAGGCCTGTCCGACGCGCTCAAAAGTCTCGACATTCCGCTGCAGCGGTTCAAGACCGGCACGCCCGCGCGTGTGCGTAAAAGCTCCCTGGACCTTGACGAAATGGAGATCCAGCGCGGCGACGAGCCGACGCCCGCGTTCTCGTTTCTGAACGGGCGGCTGCACCTTACGCAGGACCCGTGTTATCTTACCTATACGAATCAGCAGACGCACGACATCATTCTGAAAAACCTCGACCGCTCGCCGATGTACGCGGGCCGCATCCACGCGACCGGCACGCGATACTGCCCTTCGATCGAGGACAAGATCGTGCGCTTTCCGGACCACGACCGGCACCAGATCTTCATCGAGCCGGAGGGCCGCACCACCGAGGAGATGTACGTGCAGGGCATGAGTACCTCGCTGCCCGCCGACGTGCAGGTCGATATGCTGCACACAATGCCGGGCCTTCGCCATTGCGAGGTGATGCGGCTCGGCTACGCGATCGAATACGACTGCCTGGTCCCGAACGTGCTGAACCTTTCTCTGATGGTCAAGGACGTCCCCGGCCTGTTCACCGCAGGGCAGGTGAACGGGTCGAGCGGCTATGAGGAGGCCGCCGCGCAGGGCTTTTACGCGGGCGTCAACGCCGCGCTGTATGTCAAAGGCGAGGAGCCGTTTTTGCTTGGCAGAAGCGACGCCTACATCGGCGTACTGGTCGACGACCTTGCCACCAAGGGCACGCCGGAGCCGTACCGCATGATGACAAGCCGCTGCGAGTACCGCCTGCTTCTCAGACAGGACAACGCGGACCTGCGGCTCACCGAACGCGCAAGGCGGCTCGGGCTCGTCACCGACGAGCGGTACGCGGTGCTGCAGCGCAAAAGGGAGGGCATCGCGGAGACGATGCGCCGCCTCGGCACGCATGTGCCGCCAAGTGACGCGCTGCGGATCTATCTCGAATCCGTCGGCGAAAGCGTCCCGAACTCCGGCGCGAAGCTCTTTGATCTTCTGAAGCGTCCGAACGTGCGCTATACCGACCTTCTGAAGCTCTATGACTGTCTCGAACCGCTCGAGCCGGCCGTCGAGGAGCAGATCGACGTCATGGCGCATTATGACGGCTATATCGAAAAGCAGACCGAGCAGGTGCGGCGCTTCCGCGCGATGGAGGAGCTGCCGCTGCCGCAGGATCTCGATTACGGCAAGCTGGACGGCCTGCGGCTTGAGGCGCGGCAAAAGCTGAACGCGCAAAGGCCCATGAACATCGGACAGGCGTCGCGCATCTCCGGCGTGTCCCCCGCGGACGTCGGCGTGCTGCTCGTGCTGTCCAAGAAAGGATTTCCCCATGCGTGACCTTCTGAAAACGACGATCCCGAATCTCACCGACGAAGCATGCGACAAATTTGTCGCATACTATGATCTTTTGATCGACTGGAACATGCGCATGAACCTGACGGCGATCACAGCGCCGGAGGACGTGGTGAAAAAGCATTTTTACGATTCGCTTGCCGCGCTGCCGTATCTTGAAAACGGCGCGAAGATCGCGGACGTCGGCACCGGCGCGGGCTTTCCCGCGATCCCGCTTCTGATCATGAACCCGACCCTGAAGATCACGCTGGTCGATTCGCTCAACAAGCGCATTACGTTTCTCGAAGAAGTGCTGAAAACCCTTGATTTATCGGCCGAATGCGTCCATGCGCGGGCGGAGGATTTCGGCAGAGACCCGAAATATCGCGGACGGTTCGATGCGACGGTCTCCCGCGCGGTGGCGTCTTTGCCGGTGCTTCTGGAGCTTACCGTGCCGCTTTTGAAGGCCGGCGGCAAGGCCTACTGCTATAAGGGCGACGTTTCCGAAGAGCTGAACAGCGCAAAAAGCGCGCTGCATCTTTTGCACTGCACGGCGGAGGCCGTCCCGCTTGCCTCGGACTACGGCGCGCGCACCCTCGTTATCTGTACCAAAAACGCACCAACACCGTCGACCTATCCGCGCAAGGCGGGCTTGCCGAGCAAAAAGCCGCTGTAGCCGCACAGCGGCAGCGATCTGTTCCGCTTGCGCGGAACGTGATATATCCCTACGGGATATGATGTATCCCTGCGGGATATGATGTATCCCTGCGGGATGTGATATATGCTCTTCGAGCATATTCAGGAGGATTCTCCTCCGGAGAATCGTCAATCTGTTAAATCACAAAGGAGGAAGCGTCATGTTCAAGCATACCGGAAAAATGCTGCAGACAATTGCGCAGGGGGCCTTCTGGGTGCTGTCGGCCGCAAGCGTTGTGCTCGGCATCGTTCTGATCGCGACAATGGCCGAAACGGAAATCGGAATTGTTAGGGGCGTTTTGGTATTGATCCTCGGACCGTTCGCTGCATATGTGGCGGGTCTTGTGCTGTACGGCTTCGGCACGATCGTACGGAAGTGTGAAAACGACGAAGCCGGCGGGAGATCCGGCAGCGAGCAGATCAAACCGACCCCCCGGCCAAAGCGTTCTTTTTTGGATTTGATCGGTCTTGAGACCATCGGAGATACAGAAGAGACCCAGGAAAGACAGCCGGCGACCGAAAAACGTCAGACAACACCGACATTGCAACGTTCAACGGGGCATGCGGTCAATATGATTCAGGCAAACGGGACTTGCGACATCTGTAATAAGCAGAGTGTAAATGTCATGTCGGTCGGGAACGGAACGAGGATGTGCAAAGAGTGCTATCAATCGTTGATTTCCGATGATTGGCCGGAGAAAACCGGGGAATAACAGCATGAAACAGTACATCGTCGACGCGTTTACCGACAAGCCGTTTCACGGCAATTCTGCGGCGGTTTGCGTCATGGACCGGTGGATCCCCGACGAAACGATGCAGGCGATCGCAATGGAGAACAACCTTGCCGAGACCGCTTTCCTGGTGAAGGAGGGGGAACGATACCGCATCCGCTGGTTCACGCCCATGACGGAGGAGGAGCTTTGCGGGCATGCGACGCTTGCGGCGTCGTTCGTGCTTTTGACCTTGATCGAGCCGGACGCGGACGAGATGCGTTTTACCTCCTGCAGCGGCGACCTTTCCGTCAGGCGGACCGGCGATCTTTTTGAACTGAATTTTCCGACCTATCCGCTAAAAGAGATTCCGGTCACCGACGCCATGGAGCGTGCGTTCGGCGCGCGCCCGGAGAAAGCGATCATGGGGCTCGACCTCAACTGCGTCTTTCGGGACGAGGACGTCGTGCGAAGCCTTGCGCCGGATTATGCGCTGTTGAAACAGCTTCCCGGCCGCATCTGGAACGCTACGGCGAAGGGCAGGGAATACGACTGTGTTTCGCGCAGCTTCACGCCGGAGATCACGGTGCCGGAGGATCCGGTCTGCGGCTCGGCGCATTGTCAGATCGCGGACTACTGGGCAAGGACGCTGCATAAGAGGATCATCCGCGCATATCAGGCGTCGGAACGCGGCGGCGAGCTTACATGCGAGCCGTTGGGCAACGGCCGCATCGCGCTGCGGGGAAAAGCCGTGCTCACCGCGATCACGGAATGGAAACTGTAAACAACACAAAAGGAAGGTTCTCCGGCGATGGAGAACCTTCCTTCATTTTTCATTCTGCGTTCTTTACGTCGTCGGGATCAGCCACATAAACGGGTTCATGCGGTAGAAGAAGCCGGACAGCGGCGAGCCGACGAGCGTGCGGCCGAGACGCGGGACGACCTGCAGCAGGATCGGCGCAAGAAGGAAGAAGATGTACAGCAGCAGGACGCCGTGCAGAAAGCCGATCCCGCAGGAGAACAGCGGGTCAAACCGTTTCAGCGCGGGCAGGCCCTTGCGGCCGTAGTCGATCATGCGCAGGATAAAGCCGAACAGCACGCGGAAGATGACGAACAGGAATAAAAGCGACAGAATGTTCAGCACGACGTCGACGACGGTCTGGTTGAAGTAGTCGCCGAGCGTGGTGATCCCGCGCGACGCGTACGCCTCGCGGCGGATGTTTTTGCTGACGGCATTGCCGAGCGGCAGCGGCAGCGCGGCGTTTTCGACGACCTCATCGACCGTTTCGCGGTCCAGCGAGGCGATCGGATCGTGGATCATTTCCACGCTCGTCTTGCCGACGGCCTCATAGCCCTCAAAATAATACAGCAGACTGTTGTACAGGGATTCGTTTTTGCGCACGGGCTCCTTGACGACCGGGATCATCAACAGCGCGAGGAAGAAGGAGAGCAGCGTCAGACCGAGGCTCACGGCGGAGAAAATGACCCCGCGGTAATAGCCCGCAAGGATGCACAGCCCGAGAATGATCAGAATCAGTACGGTGATCATAGCCTTCTCCTTTCCGGTTTATCCGAGCGTCACGCGGTACACGCCCTGCTCGGTCACAACGAGGAAGCCGTCCCCGCCGTAGCGGTATGCGGCGGTCGGCGCATACGCCGGTTTCAGATCGTTGAGCTTCTTGCCGGCGTATGAGTATTGCAAAAAGTTCTCTTTCGTGAACACGCAGATGCTGCCGTTCTGCAAGAACGCGCCGACGATCGGGGAGGGCATGTATTTCTGCATGACGTTGGACCACAGATCGTCGGTTTCGGAAATCGTGATCAGCCGGACGAGGCTGTTTTCCTCGCCTTCGGCCGCCGCGGGCAGTGCAATGAAGTACGCGGTCTCGGCGCCGGCGGCAAAGTCGACGATCGTGGAACCGTAGACGCGCACGCGGTCGCGCTCGGCGGAGAAGCCGCCGTCCTCGCGGTCGTAGCGGATGATGGAGTTCGTGCCGATCAAAAACAGGCAGCGGTCGGACAGATACAGGTCATAGATGGCCTGATTGTAGAACGGCGAGGTATAGTGGATCATGGCGCCGCCGTTTCCGCAGTCGTAGATGCGGACGATGCATTCCTCGGTAAACTGGCCGACGTCCATCGTGGAGACCCACAGAAGCTCGGTCGAGCCGGACGGGACGAAATCGAATGCAACGACGTCACCGTCCTTGAAGGACAGCGTCGCGATCGAGTGCATGTTCTTGTCGATGATCAGGATAAAGCGCTCGCTGCGGTTGTCGCCGGGCGTTTTGTACAGCAGCGCGGCGTAGCTCTTGCCTGCGCGCACGTCAAGGATCGTGCCGTTTGTCAGCGTCAGCGCGTCGCCCGCGCCCTGGATCTGGAACTGCGAGCCCGCATACACGACGGTCATCGCCGAGGTGCTGTCATAGCCCTGGATGCGCGGCGCGGCAAAGTAGGTCGAGACGTCCTTTGCGCAGTCGTAGGTATAGATGCGGTCCTCCGTGCGGTAGCTGATGCGGTCGTCCTTCATGCGGTACGAATAGCCGCTTACGACGTCCGCGCGGCTGAACTTGAGCCCCGTCGAGCGCTTGCCGAACAGAAGGAAACCGAGCGCGACGATCGCGACGACGACGATACCTGCGGCCACGCCGAAGATCGCAAGCCGGGACACGGTCATACGACCGATCGTCAGCTTGCGGTCGGCGCTCTCGCGCAAATATTCACGGATGCGTTCGCCGCGGTCGCTCATGTGTTCGGATGCTCCGGTTCGTTAGTTTTTCGGCGCGCGGATCGTCAGCGCGCCGGGCAGCACGCGGAAGGTCACGGGCGTGCCGTCCATGCGTTCGCCGTCCAGCTCGATGCGCGACGGCGGATCGCATACGACCGAAACCTCGGTCGTCTTTTTGTAGGTGATGCATTTCAGGCCCACATGCTTGCCCTTGATGAACTTCGGCAGCAGGCTCAAAAGCTTCAGCCGCCCGACGTCGTGCGCGATGCACACGTCAAGAAGCCCGTCGGACATGTCCGATTCGGGCAGCACGTTCATGCCGCTGCCGAAATGGGTGCCGATGCCGGCGGCCGCCATCAGCACGTTCCGTTCGATCGTGCCGTCCGGGAAGGTCAGCGTCGATTTGCGCAGCTTCAGGCCGAGCACCGCCTTGAGACAGCCGAGCCGATACGCCGTGTCGCCGTTTTTGCACTTCGGCTTATAGTACTCGGTGTAATCCAGGACATCTACGTCGAAGCCGTAGCCTGCGACGTTGAAGAACAGCTTGCCGTTCGCTTCGCCCGCGTCCACGACCTTGTTCTGTCCGTGCAGCAGGATATCGACTGCGGTCTCGGGATCGGTCGGAATGCCGACTGCGCGCGCATAGTCGTTGCCGGTGCCGCAGGGCAAGACGCCCAGCACACGGTCCGTATGCGCCACGGACATCGCCGTTTCGCGCAGCGTGCCGTCGCCGCCGACGGCAACGATCACGTCAAAGCCCTCGTCGACTGCGGCCTTTGCAAGCTCGGTCGCGTGACCCGGATGCTGCGTTTCGCGGATCTCATAGCTTGCGCCCTGCGCGTCAAGCAGACGCTTGACCTGTTCGAGGTACGCAGCCGCGTTCCCGCTCTTTGAGGTGGGATTTGCAATCAGACAAAACCGTTCCATAGACGCCCCCTGTTTCTCATCATCAATTCTTTATATTATCACACATCGGCGGGCGGGTCAAGATTGCAGGAGGCGGCGAACAAACGGCGCATTGCAAACTTTTTGCAACAACAATGCAAAAAACCCGAACTTTACTTGCAAACGGCATGGCGTTGTGGTATGATACCAAAATCCGGCGAAGAATGCCGACACAGTCGGCTTGCAAGGAATACAGATAAGGAGAAAAGGTATGGCACAACTGGAAACGTTAGAGGGGAACAAGGCAAAACTGACGATCACCGTCGACGCGGAGACCTTCCGCAAGGCGCTGAACGACGCGTACAAGAAGACGGCGGGACGCTATGCAATGCCCGGCTTTCGCAAGGGGCACGCTCCGCGCAAGGTCATTGAAACATATTACGGCGCAGGCGTGTTCTATGAGGACGCGTTTGAGCTCTGCTGGGGACCCGCGTACGATGCGGCGGTGAAGGAGCACGCGCTGTTCGTCGTCGACCGTCCCGACGTGGACATCCTGTCCATCAGCGAGAACGAGGGCGTCACGTTCGTGGCGGAGGTCACCTTAAAGCCCGAGGTCACGCTCGGCGAATACAAAGGTATCGCGGTGCCGAAGGCGGACTATACTGTAAGCGACGAGGACGTGGAGAAGGCGCTCGAAGCCGAGCGTGAGCAGCAGGCGCGCTTTGTCGACGTGGACCGTCCGGCCGAGAAGGGCGACCGCGTTCTGCTCGACTATTCGGGTTCCGTGGACGGCGAGAAGTTCGACGGCGGCACGGCGGAGGACCAGACGCTGGTGCTCGGCAGCAACACGTTCATTCCGGGCTTTGAGGATCAGCTGATCGGCATCAGCGCGGGCGAATCGCGCGACGTCAACGTCACGTTCCCGACCGAATACCATGCGGAGCATCTCGCGGGCAAGGCCGCGGTGTTCGCCTGCACGGTGAAGGCGGTCCAGAAGAAGGAGCTGCCCGAGATCGACGACGAGTTCATCGGCGACATTTCCGAGTTCGAGACCGTCGACGCATGGAAAGCCGACAAAAAGGCCAAAATGCAGGAAGAAAAGAAAAAGCAGCTCGATCAGATGCGCGAGAATCTTGCGATCAAGGGCGCGTGCGACAACGCGACCGTCGACATTCCGGCCTGCATGATCGACCGTCAGGTCGAGTACATGCTGCAGGACATCAAGTATCGCCTGATGGGCAGCGGCCTTGACTGGAACACGTACCTCGGCTATCTCAACACCACCGAGGAAAAGATGCGCGAGACCTACCGTCCCGAAGCGGAAGCGCGCGTCAAAATGCAGCTGGTCGTCGACGCCGTTGCAAAGGCGGAGAACGTGCAGCCGACCGAGGAGGAGATCGAGGCCGAGATCCAGAAGTATGCCGACAGCGGCAACACGGATTACGAGACCTTCCGCAAGACCCTGACCGACGACGATCTCGAATATATGAAGGATCGCGTCACGGTCGACAAGACGGTGAAGCTGATCGTCGACGCAGCGGTGGAGACCGAGGAACCGGCAAAGGCCGAGTAAAACGGCGCATCAATTCGCAATACTCTGCAAGCACCGCAGGCGCGTTGTAAACGCGCGAACGAGTCCTTCGGAGAAAGAGCGGAGAAGAAATCTGTCAAATTCAGCGACATGCGCGGTGAATTTGACACCTTGCAGCTTCTCCCGCCCGGAAATGCGGCAGCATTTCAGGGAGAAGCTGAAAACCACTCTGTCAAAAGCCCTTTTGACAGAGTGAGATCTTTAAGGAGGTATCCGAAATGAACCTGATACCGATGGTGGTCGAGCAGTCCGGCCACGGCGAGCGTTCCTATGACATCTGGTCGCGCTTGCTGAAGGATCGCATCATCTTCCTCGGCGGCCCGATCGACGACGACACCGCAAATCTCGTCATCGCGCAGATGCTGTTTCTGGAAGCGGAGGATCCGGACAAGGACATTTTCCTGTATATCAACAGCCCGGGCGGCTCCGTCAGCGCGGGTCTGGCGATCTATGATACGATGCAGTATCTGCGCTGCGAATGCGCAACGATCTGCGTCGGGCTTGCGGCAAGCATGGGCGCGTTCCTGCTGGCGGCAGGCGCGAAGGGCAAGCGCAAGACGCTGCCGAACGCCGAGATCATGATCCACCAGCCGAGCGGCGGCGCGCAGGGGCAGGCGTCGGATATCCGCATCCACGCGGAGCAGATCATCCGCATCAAGGATCAGTTGAATCACATCCTGGCTGAGCGCACGGGTCAGCCGCTCGAACGGATCGAAGCGGACACCGAGCGCGACAACTTCATGGACGCCGAACAGGCCAAGGCCTACGGCATCGTGGACGAGATCATTGCACCGAGGAGATAAACCATGGCAGGCACAAGAGACAGAGACAGCTTTGATAAGGTGCGCTGCAGCTTTTGCGGCAAGCAGCGCAGCGAGGTCCGCAAGCTCATTGCGGGCCCGAACGTGTATATCTGCAACGAGTGCGTCGAGCTGTGCCGTGAGATCGTGCAGGAGGATATGCGCTACGAGCAGCCGAAGGACGCGCAGCAGGCCTACAGCAAAGAGGACATCCCGAAGCCCGCGGAGATCGTCGCCGCGCTCGATCAGTACGTGATCGGGCAGGAGAGCGCAAAGAAGGCGCTGGCCGTCGCGGTGTACAACCACTACAAGCGCATCCGCATGATGGGCGACAAGACCGACGACGTCGAGCTGCAGAAGAGCAACATCATCATGCTCGGGCCGACGGGCTGCGGCAAAACGCTGCTTGCGCAGACGCTTGCGAAGATCCTTGACGTGCCGTTTGCCGTGGCGGACGCGACCGCGCTCACAGAAGCGGGCTACGTCGGCGACGACGTGGAGAACATTCTCTTAAAGCTCATCCAGGCGGCGGATTACGACATCCCGAAGGCGCAGATGGGCATCGTCTACATCGACGAGATCGACAAGATCGCCAGAAAGGGCGAGAACGTCTCCATCACGCGCGATGTGTCCGGCGAGGGCGTGCAGCAGGCGCTTTTGAAGATCCTCGAGGGCACCGTGGCGAACGTTCCCCCGCAGGGCGGCAGAAAGCACCCGCAGCAGGAATGCCTACAGATCGACACGACGAATATCCTGTTCATCGTGGGCGGCGCGTTCACCGGCATCGACAAGATCATCCAAAAGCGCACGGGCAGTAAGCTCATGGGCTTCGGCGCCGAGGTGCGTTCGACCGCGCAGCAGGACGTCGGCACGATCTTAAAGAGCATTCTTCCCGAGGACCTTCTGAAGTTCGGACTGATCCCCGAGTTCGTGGGCCGCGTCCCGATCATCGTCACGCTGGAAAACCTCACCGAGGAGGCGCTGATCCAGATCCTGACCGAGCCGAAAAACGCGCTTACAAGGCAGTATCGCCGCCTGTTCGAGATGGACGGCGTGGACCTCGTCATCACCGACGACGCACTGCGCGAAGTCGCGAAGAAGGCGATCGAACGCAAGACCGGTGCGAGAGGTCTGCGCGCGATCATGGAGGACGTGATGCTGAACATCATGTACGACATTCCGTCCCAGAAGGGCGTCAAGACCTGCGAGATCACGGCGGACACGATCAACAAGCTCGCCCCGCCGCGGCTCATCCGCGACGGCGAACCGCAGCCGAAGCTGCCCGCCGCGCGCAAGACCCGCGCAAAGGCGGCCCCGGCCGTCAAGAAAGCGGAATAACGAAAAATAAAGCAGCCCTCGAAAGAGGGCTGCTTTTTACGTTGTCTTTATACGGCGGGTTCGGGATGGATCGCGGTGTTGATCGCACCCTGCGGGTCGCCCTGCACCGTCACATTGCGGTTTACCTTTGCGTCGTAGGTATTGGCCTTCATGACGTCCACAAGGTCCAGTCCGGTGACCTCCTTCATCGTGGCGATCGTGCGGGCAAGCACGCTCGGGACGAAGGTCCCCATCGTGTCCACGCCGCTGCCGCCGGTGCCGCCGTCGATGATCGTCACCTTGTCGATGGATTCGAGCGGCTTTGCGATCGCCGCCGCCATCTCGGGCAGCGCCTTCACGATCATTTCCATCATGGCCGCCTGGCCGTACTTCTTCATGGCCTCGGCCTTCTTTTCAAGCGCTTCCGCCTCCGCGATGCCGCGGGCTTCGATCGCCGCCGCTTCCGCTTCGCCGACCGCCTTGATACCCTCGGCCTCCTGCATCTTCGCGTACTTTTCGGCCTCTGCCTGTACGCGCTGCGCCTCGGCTTCCTTCTCGCGCTCGAACTTTTCGGCCTCTGCGTGGATGCGGCGGATCTCGGCGGCCTTTTCACGCTCGAACTTTTCGGCTTCCGCCTTGCGCTGCCGTTCAAACAGCTCGGCCTCCGCCTTCTGCTGGCGGGCGAACTTCTCGGCTTCCGCCTTCTTTTTGATCTCGGCTTCGAGCGTCTGCTCGGTCACCTCGACGTCCTTCCGCTTCAGCTCGATCTCGCGCTCCTGCCGCGCAATGTTCGCGTTCGCAGTCGCGACCTCGATCGTCTTGCGCTGCTCCTGCTGCTGGATCTCGTACGCCGCGTCGGCTTCGGCCTGCTTCACATCGGACGCCCGCTTCAGCTCGGCTTCGCGGATGCGGAGCTCGTTGCGGCGAGACGCGATCTCGGTCTGCGCCGCGACCTGCGCTTCGTTCGCCATCCGCTTTGCCTCCGCCTCGGCGATCGCCACGTCGCGCTCCGCCTGCGCCTTTGCAATCGACGCGTCCTTCTGGATCTGCGACATGTTGTCCTGACCGAGGGCGACGATCAGACCCTTTTCATCCTCGATCTTCTGGATGTTGCAGGAGATGATCTCAACGCCCAGCGCGTTCATGTCGGTCTGCGCCTTCTGCTGTACCTCGTCGCCGAACTTCTTGCGGTCCGTGTTCAGCTCCTTCAGTTTGACCGTGCCGATGATCTCACGCATGTTGCCCTGCAGCGAATCGGTCAGCGCCTTTGCGATCGCATCCTCGGACATGTTCAAAAAGTTCTTCATCGCGATCTTGATGCCTTCCGGATCGGTCTTCAGCCGCACCTTTGCGACCGCGTCGATGTCCACGCCGATGAAGTCGAGCGTCGGCACGTAGCCGTTCGTCTTGATGTCGATACTGATCTGCTTCAGCACCAGCGTGTCCTTTCTCTCCAGGAACGGCAGCTTGATGCCCGCGCGGCCGATCAGGATCTTCGGCGTCTTTTTGATGCCGGAAATGATGTACGCCTTGTCCGGCGGCGCTTTGACGTATCCGCTGACGATGATCGCGATCACGGTGATCGCCGCCGCAACCAGCCCGATGATCAGGCCCGTGTGCTCTGCAATGAATGACACTGTATCTCACTCCTTTCCAAAGTCCCCAGTGCCCCGGCGGTGTTGTCCGCCTCTTGTTTACGGCTTCATCATAGCGCACCCGCCGCGCCGCATAAAGACGCGCCGTCTGCAAATGGCGGACGTTATTTGCACGACGGAAGGGAAATAATCCGCGCTATTTTGCGGCATTGCCTCTTTCCATGCGCGCGCGCATGCGCTATAATAAAGACACAAAAAAGGAGGGATCACGATGGGCAGACGGTCGACCAAGGAGAATAAAAACATTTATCAGCAGAGCCGTGAGGACAAGGGCCTAAGTCGCGAGGCGGCGGGGGAGCTGTTGCAGTTTGTCACGGCGGACCGCATCGAGAAGATCGAAAGCGGCAAGAGCGCGCCGCATCCCGACGAGGTACTTGCGATGGAGCAGGGCTACGAGAACCCGGAGCTTTCTAATTATTACTGCACGCACGAGTGCCCGATCGGCATGAAGTACGTTCAGAAGGCGGAGCTCAAGGAGCTGCCGCAGCTCACCGTCGAGCTTTTGTCCGCGCTGCATGCGATGGAAGCGGAGCAGAACCGGCTGATCGATATCTCCGTCGACGGGCGGGTCAACGACTTTGAACGCAAGCAGTTCGACGTGATCCTCGAGAAGCTTGCGGCGCTCGACCGCGGGATCCGCGGCATGCGCATCTGGATCGAGCACGCGTTGTATACCGGCAAATTAGACGACGCGAAATAACGCTTCGCGTTTCGCCGAAATCAGGATTTCGGCGAGTTTGCAGCCCGCGCCTATGGATCGGGATCCACCGGGCGGCGCGGGGTGCAAGGAGTCAAATCCGCCGCGCATGTCGCCGGATTTGACGGATTGATGTAATGATTGTCCCTCAAATTGGTGTGCCGAACGGCGACGCCGTTCGTTGCCGCGCTTTGCACAAGGAGGGCAAGAACGCTTGAACATTGCAGGGGAGGCCGATGTCGGCCTCCCGTTTTTCATACCGTTATTGCCCGGATGCCTTCTTTGCAAAGCGGTTGTCGACCAGCTCGTTGAAATCCGGACGGCCGGTGAGTTCGCCGTTGAAGTCGATGACGGTCAGCAGACGTTCATAGTCCGCTTCCTGCATGACCGGGTCCTTCTTCCACGAGTCCGTCTCGCGGTAGCTCTTCACGACCGCCATGAGACTGTCGAGCGATGCGTCGGGGAAGTACGGCTGCATGGCCTTTGCGGCGTCCTCGTCGCTTGCGGTCTCGATCCACTGCTGCGCCCGATAGATTGCCCGCAGGAACGCTTCGATGCGCTCCGGATGCGTTTCGATCATCTTCTGCGACGCGAAGTAGCAGGTATAGGGCACCTCGCCGGATTCAAGGCCGATGTTCGCCACGATATAGCCCTTGCCCGCCTTCTGGAATTCGGTCGCGGTCGGCTCGAACAGCGTCACATAATCGCCTTCGCCGCCCTCGAACGCGCCGGCCATCAGGTTGAACTGGATCGAGTCGATGATCGTGCAGTTCTCGCCGTCAACGAGCCCGTTTTGCGCCATCACCCAGCGCAGCGTCATGATCGGCATGCCTCCCGCGCGTCCGCCGATGATCGTCTTGCCGCGAAGATCGTTCCACGAAAACGCGGCGGCGGGCTCACGCGCGATCAGAAACGATCCGTCGCGCTTGGTGAGCTGTCCGACGATCACCGGATGGTCCTCCTTGCCCTCGTTCATCACGTACACGCCGGTCTCCGGCCCCGCAAGGCACAGGTCGGCTTCGCCGGAGAGCAGCGCGGTCATCGCTTTTTCGCTGCCGCCGGAGGTCGTGATCTCCACATGCAGCCCCTCCTCTTCAAAATAGCCCAGCGACAAGGCGATATACTGCGGCGCATAGAATACGGACCGCGTGACCTCGTGCAGCTGCAGCGTGACCGTATCGCCGCCGTTCGTTCCGCATGCAAGCGGAAGCATCGTCAGAAGCAGTGCCAGCACGATCAGGATCATTCGTTTCATAGGTTCCTCCTCGTTCGTTTTTTGCATGATATGCCGATTGCGAAAAAGTTGTGATTTTCGCCGATTTGGGTTTACAAAACGGGAACCGGTACGGTATAATCATATACGGAGGAATATGCTATGGAAAACAAAGGCGATACCATTCAATACACTGTGCCGAAGGACGCCAGAACGGCGGAGGACGTGCTGATGACTGTCTACGCCGCCATGCGGGAAAAGGGCTACGATCCGGTCAACCAGATCGTGGGCTATCTGCTTTCCGGCGATCCGACGTACATCACCAGCCACAACAACGCGCGGTATCTGATCCTGCGCATGGAGCGGGACGAGCTCATCGAGGAGCTTGTGCGCTTCTATGTGAAAAAGCATTGATCCCGCGCATGGTCGCGCTGGACGTCGGCGACAGGCGCATAGGCGTCGCGGTCTCCGATCCCCTGTGGATCACCGCGCAGGGCGTCGAAACGTACTGGCGGACGGAAAGCACAAAAAAAGACGTCGCGCATATCGTCGAGATCCTGAACCGTTACGCACCGTGCCGGCTCCTTTTGGGGTTGCCCATGAACATGAACGGCACGCTCGGCGAACAGGGCGAGAAGGTGCAGCGCTTCGCCGAGGCGATTCAGAAGCAGTGGGATGGGGAGCTGCAGTTCTTTGACGAACGGCTCACCACGATGGCGGCGCGGCGTGTGCTCGTCGACGCGGACCTCTCGCGCGGCAAGCAGAAAAAGGTCATCGACAAGCTGGCCGCCGTGCTGATCCTGCAAGGGTATATGGATTCGCATCCGAACGGATAAAGCTGCAAGGAATCAAATCCGCCGCGCATGTCGCCGGATTTGACGGGGGTTTCGTGTCGTTGACCTCCCCGATCTGCATGCCGAACGGCGACGCCGTTCTTTATCCGGCAAAACGCATCCAAAAGCCATCCCCTTGTATGGGGAAGGGAGACCGCTTGCGGTGGATGAGGTTCCCTCATGAATCGCGCCGTCGGCGCATGAATTGTCCTGATGGGACATGAATTGCGGCTCTGCCGCATGAAGTCGTAGGGACGGGCATTGCACGTCCGCACCGCTGTCATCCCGAGACGCGCAGCGTCGAAGGATCTCCCCAAAACATCACATAGGAGAAACCGTATGGAAGAACAAAACACCCTGGTCACATTGATCGACGAAAACGGCAAAGAGGTCGAGTTCGATCTCGTCGCCATATTTGATTATGAGAAACAGCGCTACGCCGCTCTGATCCCGCTCGACGATGTGGATACGGTCAACGAGGACGAGATCGTTATCCTCGAGATCGTCAAGACCGCGGACGGCGAGATCTACCGCCCGATCGAAAACGACATCCTCCTCGACGAGGTCTTCAACGAATTTCTCGAGATCCTCGACGAAATGGCCGACGGGGACGAGGAATAAAAAAAGGACTGGGGACATTATGTTTAACAATATCGGAAAAAAGGTCAAGGGCCTTGCGATCGTTGTATGCGTGATCGGCATGAACGGCAGCCTTGTCGGCGCGATTATTCTGTGGGCGAACGAGCTTGTCGGAGCGGGCTTCAGCACGTTGATCGGCGGCTGTCTGTCCGCATGGATCGGTTCGTGGGTGACGTACTGCGTCGGCGATACCAATGCAAAGCTGACAGAGATGCAGGCGGAGATCGACAGCATCCGGCAGAACGCGTCGAAGCAGGACGGCGCATCGCCGACAGATCCCGGCAATGCGGTTGCAGCTCCGGTCAAGACGCAGGCGGAGATACACGCGCACGCGGCACGCCCCGCAGCAGTCCGCGTTACGGAAAAGGGGACGAATATGCTTGTATGTCCGGGCTGCGGAGCAAAGAACCCGGAATCCCGCGATTTCTGCATGAAATGCGGGTCGAAGCTCTGATCCGCCGGGCACATCGTGAGATCCGCAAGGACACAGATCGAAAAGGGCGTTCATCCGATCAGGATGGACGCCCTTCCGGTTACTCTTCGTACTTCTTTCCCGGGATGAACTTGTGGACCTTCTGTTTGTACTGCGCGTATTCGGGGTACTTCGACGCGCTGATCTCCTCGCCGAAGTTGGAGCTGCCCATAAACAGGACGATCAGCAGCAGCGCGCCGATGATGCTCCAGTTGAAGACGATCCGCCAGCCGTACAGGGAGAACCCTGCGCCGATGCTGAACAGATAGAACGACGCCCAGACGCCCTGCTCGCCGAGGTAGTTCGGGTGACGGCTGCGGCTCCAAAGCCCCAGGGTATTGAAGCCCTTGCTGTACGGCGCGGGAAGGTCCTTTAGCGGCGTGCCGTCCTGCATCAGCGCCTTCTTTTTGGAATGGAACCGCCACTGCTGCGCGTCCGCGACCGTTTCGAGCGTCAAAAACCCGAGCACCAGCGCGGCGGCGACGCCGTCGAGCCAGCCGAACGGCGCGTCGGAGCCCATCGCCATCAGCGCGGGGAAGGTCGTGCAGAGGATCAGCACGTTCTGATAGATCGAAATGAAGAACAGGTTGAACAGCAGCCACTTCCAGTGCGGCTGAAACTCCTTCTTTGCGCGCAGCACCGCCCAGCGGTAGTCCTCCTCGCCTTCCCAGAAGCGCAGACGGTACGCGCCCTTTCGCGCAAAGTTGAACGTCAGCCGCGCGCCCCAAAGCGTGGCGAGGATCGCCATCACGACGAGACGCGGGTGCATGCCGCTTTTGATCGCGACGATCCAGACGTAGACCTCCGGCAGGATGCTCCAGAGCTTGTCCATCTGGCTGTTGTTGCCGGACAGTTCGCCGGTGATGAAGCAGAACGCGGCGGAGCAGCCGCAGACGATCAGCAGGATCTTCAGCGTGTCGATCTGCATCGGCGCGAGCTTCGGACCGACGGCAAAGTACAGAACCGGACACGCAAGCAGCGACAGTCCGAGGATTGCGGCAAGAATTCCCTTTTTCATATAGCCCCTTTTCTTTGCCGCAGGGATCTTGTCCCCGCGGCGTCCCCCATACAATAATGAATACTGAAGACTGAATAATGAATACTGAAAAACAATCGATGGTTTTCCTCCGGAAAATTCTCCTCCATTATTCATTTTTCAGTTTTCGGTTTTCGGTTTTCGGTTTTTCCCGAAAGGCCGTTCCCATTATACCACAATCGGCAGAATCGTCCACAAAAAACGTGAAAAAACCCGTAAAAATCTGCATTTTGGGTCTTGCAATCGGGGAATGACCTGTGTATAATAGGCAAGGTATCACGCACTCCCGCGGATCCGGCGTCTCGTGCCCTCTGGGTTAACGCCTGTGTTTGAAACGGGAGGAGGACAAACTAAAAACGAGGAGGTTTAATTATCATGTCCGTGATCTCAATGAAACAACTTTTGGAAGCAGGCGTCCATTTCGGACACCAGACCCGTCGCTGGAACCCGAAGATGAAGCAGTACATCTTCACCGAGCGCAATGGGATCTACATCATCGACCTGCAGATGACCGTCAAGAAAATCGAAGAAGCGTATTACTTCATTCGTGACCTCGCGG
>JAEEGF010959396.1_pt1 | contig 22989 bp, 27 predicted proteins | sample 9134171 | NCBI WGS metagenome assembly JAEEGF01 (sample SAMN16246542, study PRJNA631951) | gut metagenome | biome: gut microbiome; feature: rumen; material: AP-attached | host: Bos | place: Iran: Karaj | collected 2018-10
TCCCCCGCTTCAAAAGCGTAAGCTTTAAGCGGGGGTATAAAGCTTACTGGTGTCAGAAGGGGTTAAAGCCCCTTCTGACAGGTGGCACAAAGTGCCACTGCGTTCATGAGGAAGTAGCGAAGCGGATTCCGAATGTCCGCTTTACCATCAATAATTTTTTAATTACAAATTAATGTATAATTTTAAATTTAGGGATGAAATATCTTTAAAAAATTGGTATAATGTATATAAAATAAAAAGTCATGAGGTAGTAGTATGAATATTGGATTAATAGCACACAATTCCAAGAAAAAGTTAATGCAGAATTTTTGTATTGCATATAAGGGAATCTTAAATAAGAATCAGTTATTTGCGACAGGTACAACGGGAAGATTAATAGAAGAAGCTACTAACCTTTCGGTTCATAAATTTTTAGCTGGACACTTAGGTGGTGATCAGCAGCTATGTTCTCAGATAGAACATAATCAGTTGGACTTAGTTATTTTCTTAAGAGAAGTAGAAGGTCCTTTAATGCATGAACCAGATCCTAATAATATATGCGAATTGTGCGATATGTATAACATTCCTTTAGCAACTAATCTTGCAACAGCAGAGTTGCTTATTAAGTCACTTGAACGAGGTGATATGGAATGGAGACAGATTTATCAATAAGAGAATATTAAAATTAAAGCTTGCTAGGAGACTAGCAAGCTTTTTTTACTTATTTTTCTTTACGTAATCGTACCATATTTCTTGCAGCACGTTTATTTTCGTCAATAAGGTCTGCATAATGCTTACGTGTAGTATTTACGTCCTTATGGCCTAAAACGTCCGCTACGAGGTAAATATCGCCGCTTTCCTGGTATAGGTTTGTACCGTATGTACTTCTAAGTTTATGAGGAGTAATATGCTTTACTGTTGTAACAGTACGAGAGTACTTCTTTACAAGAAGCTCCACAGAACGGACGCAGAGGCGACTGTTCTTACTTGAGATAAACAGTGCATTTTCATGGCCCTCCTTAGGAGTTAATTGCTTTCTTTCCTCCATATAATCAAGGAGAGCTTCTCTAGCCTCATCACCAAAGTAAACAAAGCTTTCAGCGCCACCCTTTCGGTAAATGTGGATTCTGTCATTGTCAAAATCTACATCGTCTATATCTAAGCCAACACACTCAGATACACGGATTCCTGTGCCAAGCATGAGAGTAAGAAGAGCTAAATCTCTTGTCTTTAGCTTTTCATGTTTAGCAAGCTGGTTCTTAGTTAATTTATTACCTGATTCCACGTTATCAAGGAACTCTGCAACCTCATTTGGCTCCATTCGAACAATTGGTTTGTCGTGAATTACAGGCATATCTACCTTAAGGCTTGGATTAGTCTTAATAAACTCATATCGGAAGTAGTAGTTGTAGAAGCGGCGTAGGGCGCAGAGCTTTCTCTTAGCTGAGGAAGCTGAGTTTGAAACATCCTTGCCGTGTCTATTGTAGGATTTAATATATCTAAGATAATTAGAAATGTCCTGACCAGTTATCTTATCAAGATCTTCAACCCTAAAATCCTTTATATCATAATTTGCAAATTTCTTTGTATCGTCAATTAAATATTTAAAGAAGCCTTTAATATCAAGAGCATATGCAATCTTAGTTCTTGCCTGCTTATTAAATTCTAAGCTATCAAAATATTCAACACAAAAGTCTGGCATCTCATCTAAAAGACCCTTTAATTGCTTTGCATATTTATTATTCATTTGCTCAACGTAATTCTTATTAGTAGCCATAAAAACCTCCTTTAAATCTAATTAGAATCTGTATAAAATTAGCTGTTAAATTAATACTTCAGGCTTAAATACATAAAAGAGCACTAGTTATCTTCATAGTTATCTATTCGCTAAAGTCCAGTTTAACGAAGTTAACCCCTTAAAATAATTATATCAAAGCTCAGTTCTTATTGCAAGTAAAATAAAGGAAAAAGCTGATAAAATCTAGATTCCAGGATAATTCATATCCTGATCTTCATTTACCAGCTAATCTTTCTTTTATATTTATTTCGTAATTTAAATCTGTAAGGACTTCATCAGTAATTAGTTTATTTATAATTACTTTGCAACAATCTTACCTTGATATAATTTCTTTGCTATAAAGTTTATGTTAAAAGCCTTCTGATACTTTTTAATTTTAGAGACTTCATTCTCTGTAATTATAGATATGCATGTGCCCTTATTGCCATTACGGCCACATCTTCCAGCTCTATGAATATATTCTTCATTCTCTTCTGGTAGATTAACATTAATAACCGTATCTATATTATCAATCTGTAAACCACGTGCTGCAATATCTGTTGCAATTAAAATGTTGTATTTACCAGTTTTAAAGCCTTCGATTGTGTTCTTCTTTTGAAGTGAATCCTGATTACTTGATAAACAAGCTACATTGTAATTATGATATTGAAGCTTCTGGTAGCTTTCATCTAGATCATACTTTGTATTAATGAAAATAATGCATTTCTCTGGTTTTGCAGCCTTAATGATTTTTCTCAAATTCTCAATTCTTTCTCTACGATCTGAGAAAAAGTAAAAATGTTTAATAGTTTTAGGTACCTGAGATTCATTGGCTGTATTGGCATTAATGTCTAGATAAATTGGGTTAAAGCAAAGCTCCTTAGCTTCATTCTTAGTTTTCTTATTAATGCTTGCAGAAAGTAATAAAACCTGTGTTCTCTTCATTAAAGACTTACGAATATTCTTAATTGTAGTCTCAAAAGTCTTATTAAGAAGTCTATCTGATTCATCAAGTACAAAAGTCTTTACCTCATGAACCTTAATCTTTTTAGAAGAAATAAGTTCTAGCGCTCTAGCTGGTGTAGCAACTAAAATAGCAGGTTTCATCTTCTTTAAATGCTCGATCTGACGCTTAATATTAGCCTCTCCCACTACAAACTGTGCATTAAGCTTCTCATCATACTCTAAAAGCTCATTAGCAACCTTTGCAATCTGAGAAGCAAGTTCTCCAGTAGGTGCTAAAATTAAGGCTTGTATATTGTTAGATTTAGCGTCTAATCTAGCAATTATAGGTAAAAGATATGCTAAAGTTTTACCTGTAGCTGTATTAGAGCAAATAATCATATCCTTGTTGTTGTAAATGTGTTTAAATGACTGTGCCTGGACAGCTGTCATATCAGTAATCTTATTGCTATTTAAATAGCTAACAATATGTTCATTGATTTCTTTAATTTCGTTGAATTTCATACTATAACCTTCTTATAATTTTATCTAGTTTATTATATCAATCCCCTAGGGAAAAGTCCATATAACAAAGGCTAGCAAAGGCTTAAGAATACTAGAATTTAAGCAGATTAAGGATACATAATCGATTAATAAACTCTATCTAATTCCCCTAGTAATCAATTCCCGTAGTAATATACAATTAAATTCTCACCAGAATAAATTGTCTCTGAGTTTAGGTTGTTGAGTTTCATAATATTGTTAATGTAGTTTTTCTTGCTTTCATTGCCATTATTATACTGGTCTTCAAGATTCCATAAAGTATCATTGTTCTTAATTTCAATGCTTGTATAGTACTTAGTTGTCATCTTAGCTTCATTAGTTTCTGAAGCCTTAGCATTGATATTAAAAAATGTTACGATAGTAACAACAGTTATCATAAGAACAGCAAAGGATATTAAAGAAAGCTTAATACCAAAGATAGTTCTTAATCTTCTAGCTCTTCTCTTTCTTCTTTCTATAGTTCTTTTCGATAATGCTGCCTCTCTATTATTGATATAATTATTAGGTCTAATTTCCTTTAAGTTTCTTCTTGTCATATTCATAAATTTAACCCCCATTTAGATCGATTAAAACGCTTGTTTGGAACAACTGTTCTGCTGTTCTATAATTGGATTATATTATTCGAACAGTCGTTTGTCAATAAAATTCGAACAAAAATTTCGAACATTTTTTCCGAATTTCTGTTTGTAATTTTTATGAACGTGTGATACAATTATTTAAAAGATTAATGAAAACTATTAGATAGGAGGCTTATTATGGCATACGGGAGAATAACTGCTAAGCAGACAGAGATACTTGAGTATATCAAGAGCCAGATACTTAATAAGGGATATCCACCTTCAGTACGTGACATATGTGCTGCGGTTAATTTAAAGTCAACATCATCAGTACATGCTCATTTAGAGACATTAGAGAAGAACGGTTATATTAGACGAGATCCATCTAAATCAAGAACTATTGAGATTATTGATGACAATTTTAATTTAGTTAGACGTGAGGTTGTTAACGTTCCAATTCTTGGACAGGTAGCTGCAGGTCAGCCATTACTTGCTGTTGAGAATGTATCTAACTACTTCCCTATTCCATCTGAATATTTGCCTAACGAAGAGACATTTATGCTCACAGTTAAGGGTGAAAGTATGGTTAATATGGGAATCTATGAAGGGGATCAGATTATTGTTAAGAAGCAAAGCACAGCTGCTAATGGAGAAGTTGTTGTTGCTTTAGTAGATGATTCTGCTACAGTTAAGAGATTTTATAAGGAGAACGGTCATATAAGACTTCAGCCAGAGAATGATTTTATGGATCCAATTATTGTTGATGATTGCGAAATTCTTGGTAAAGTAATTGGCCTTATTAGAATGAATATCGTTTAATGATCATTGATTATTAATTGTTTATTCTTTAGATTGTTTTGTAACTTAAAAGAGACTATTTAGTAATACTAAATAGTCTCTTTTTTATTCATATTAAATTTATCAAGAATTATAAACTAGCAGGATCTAATTCCTTACCGTCCTTCCAAATTCTCTCAAGATTATAGAAAGCTCTATCCTCTTCTGAGAATACGTGAACGATAATATCATCAAAATCCATTAAAACCCATGTTGAGTTACCATGACCTTCAACTCTTGGGTCCTTGTAGTTAGCTAAATGCATCTGTTCTTCTACATTATCAACTAAAGCCTGAACCTGGTTGATGTTTGTGGCACTACCAATTACAAAGTAATCAGCAATTACAGAAACATTACTTATATCAATGATTTTTACATCGCTAGCCTTCTTATCAGCTAAGGCATTAGCAGCGATTTTAGCCATTTCTTTAGAACTATTTGAACTCATAATTACCTCTCTTTTATTCTCTAATTTAACTCATATAAGTTACTATTAATCTTCCACTCTATTACTAGCATAGAAAGCATAAGCTTTGCTTGTCATTACATCAATTGTCTTATTCTTGCTTTCAAGATATTCTAGTGTGTCCTTTAAGCAAAAATATACTGCTTCATTAATATCTTCAAAGGCAAGGCCTCTAATAATATCCACATCCCAAGCCTTATTTCTATAAGGTTCGATGTAGTCAGCAATAAATACAATTTTTTCTAGTAAAGACATATTAGGCTTTCCTGTAGTATGAAATTCAATGGCAGAGCATATCTCTGGATCATCTATTCCGTATTTAGTTCTAGCATAAAGTGCACCAAGTTTAGAGTGCAATAAATAAGGGCTTTCAAGCTCAGTCTGACTAACACTTAGATTAGCCTCCCTGCACTCTTTTATCTTTAAATCGTCATCTACACATTTTGCGCAATCATGTAATAAGCCTGTGATATAAGCCTTCTCCATGTCAGAGTTATAGCGCATAGCAAGGCAAGCTGCAGTATCTGCAACTCCTATAGAATGTTTAAAACGCATAGGATCCTTTTCAAGTGCTATTTCTACTTTGTTTCTGATTTCTTCGATATAAGCATTATTCATTTATACTCCAATCTAGTCTAAATATACAAGTTGTTATCTTTAATGTAATTTTCAACTTCGCGACCAACCATATCAGTAATTGATTTGTTTTCCTTAACTCTATTTCTGATTTCTGTTGAACTAAAAGGAATAGAATCACATTTTATAAAGTCAATTTTAGCATCGTATTTAGAAACTAATAATTTCTTTTGACGATTAAGCTCTTCCACCTCATATTCATCTCTGTTGGCACATAATAGATGGCAATGTGCGCAAATGTACTGAGGCTTATACCAATCAGTTATGGCAAAAAGGGAATCTGCCCCGATAATAAAATAAATCTTATCGTAATCTGAGGCAATTTCTCGTAATGTATCAGCGGTATAAGTATTACCCTTTCTATCGATTTCGATAGTAGATAATTCCATATAATCATAATCCTTAATTGCAAGCTCTACCATATTGCAACGGTGCTTTGCATCCACAATTTCAGATTGATTCTTATAAACTGGTGTGCCGCTAGGCATAACTAAAATCTTATCAAGATTAAACTGCTCATGTGCAGCCTTAATTAATTCAAGATGTCCAAGATGAATTGGATTAAAAGTTCCACCCATTATACCAATAACATTATCAGTTGCCATTATTTTGCCTCTTTTCTTGCCTTTGGAAGCTCAATTTTTTTGTGATCCTTAGATTCCTTGTAAAGAACAATCTTCTTTCCAATAACCTGAACAACTTCAGATCTAGTTCTTTCAGCAACAATAGCTGCAATGGCCTTAGGGTCATCTGCACAGTTTTGAAGAACATGAATCTTAATTAATTCACGCTTTTCAAGGGCTTCAGCAATAGCTGCTGTATTCTCAGGTGTAAGGCTATTCTTACCAAACTGGAAAATAGGATCGATATTCATAGCAAGACCTTTAAGGTAAGCTCTTTGTTTACTTGTCATAATCATTTTAACTAAGATAATCTTAGCTAATCCTCCTAATTTAAATATAGTCTATTAAAAATGTATTATTTACTTAAGCTCTATAATAATCAAATTGTAGGTAATCGCCGACTCTTACAGTCTCGCCTTCTTCAATACCTAATTCCTCTAACTTATCAATAGCGCCGCTTGTCTTCATAAACTTCTGGAAGAAGTCGAAGCCCTTTTCAGATTCAAGGTTAGTATAACCAAGCATCTTATCAATACGTGGGCCTTCAATGATGTACATATTCTCTTCTTCATTAAAGTATATTTCAAATGCTTCATTAGGATTATCAAACATTTCTTCTTCAGAGATTTCTCTTTCAAAGACAACTGGTTCATCCTTGAAGTTATCAAGTAATTCTCTAACAGCCCAGAGAAGGTCCTTAACACCCTTACCAGTTACTGCAGACATAGGATATACCTTAATACCTGCTGGTTCGAATTCATCCTTTAAAGTCTTGATTGGGTCATTCTCACCATCATCAAAGATAACATCAATCTTATTAGCAGCAATAACCTGTGGACGCTTTAAAAGATCTGGATTGTAGTTCTCTAATTCCTTATTGATTGCCTTAATATCAGCAATAGGATCACGTCCTTCAGTAGATGCAGCATCTACGATGTGAATAATAACCTTAGTTCTTTCAATGTGACGTAAGAACTCATGACCTAAACCAACACCCTCTGAAGCTCCTTCAATAAGTCCAGGAATATCAGCGATTACAAAACCACGACCACCCTCTACATCAACAACACCAAGGTTTGGATTAAGAGTTGTGAAATGGTAATTAGCAATCTTTGGTCTAGCATTAGTTACTCTTGAAAGGAATGTAGACTTACCTACATTAGGGAAACCTACTAAACCTACATCGGCAATACACTTAAGCTCAAGTCTTACCCATAATTCCTGGGCATCCTGACCTGGCTGAGCGTACTGAGGAGCCTGCATTGTAGCAGTTGCGTAATTCATATTACCCTTACCGCCACGACCACCTCTAAGAATAGTCTCACATTGATTATCGCCTGACATATCAGCAATTACTTTGCCTGATGCGTCATCATATATTACAGTACCTTCTGGAACCTTGATTACTAAATTCTCTCCGTCCTTTCCAGTACATCTTTTCTTTCCACCTTCTTGACCACTTTCAGCCACGTATTTAGCATTGTGTCTGAAATCACCAAGAGTATTTAAACCCTTGTCAACTTGAAAAATAATGTCTCCACCATGGCCGCCGTTACCACCATCTGGTCCGCCGGCAGGAACGTATAACTCACGTCTAAAAGAAACGTGACCATCGCCACCCTTACCTGATTTGATGAAGATTCTAACTCTGTCAGCAAACATATATAACCTCCACGTGCATTCAATAAATAAGAATGCTTACTGGCTTAAAACCTGATATAAAAATACCACGTTACAAACAATATATCAAATGTATAAAAATCAAATAAAAAGCTCCAAATCCGAAGACTTGGAGCCACTTTACTTACGCTTCTAATAATAATATTATTCAGCAACTGGGTAAACAGAAACCTGCTTCTTATCTCTACCCTTTCTTTCGAACTTAACACGTCCATCAACAAGTGCGAATAATGTATCATCGTTACCACGACCTACGTTAACACCTGGATGAATCTTAGTTCCGCGCTGTCTGTAAAGAATATTACCAGCTAAAACAAACTGTCCATCAGCTCTCTTAGCACCTAATCTCTTAGATTCTGAATCTCTACCGTTCTTTGTAGAACCAACACCCTTTTTATGAGCGAAGTACTGAAGGTTCAAATTCATCATAGTCATTACACCTCCTTGATATTAATCAATAAGTATTGGGCATTGTCACTAGCTATTGAATTCATACCTAACTCAAATGCCTGTAATAAAATTCTTGTCTCATTACTGATAGAGGACATCTTTAATTCAATTAAAGCACCGTCTTCATCAGTATTTAAATCGAATTTATCAGTAGTAAATGCCTCAATGGAATTTACTGTATTAATTGTAAGTGTTGAAATTGCTGCACAAACTATATCTTCACCGGCTTCGGCAAAACCAGCATGTCCAGAAACCTTAAACCCTACAATCTCCTGAGATTTACCATCTCTGTATAAGTCTACTAAAGTCATGGATAAACACCCTCAACTAATTAAGCATTGATCTTTTCGATCTTAACCTTAGTAAATGGCTGTCTGTGACCATTCTTCTTGTGATATCCAGTCTTTCTCTTGTACTTGTAAACTACGACCTTAGCTTCTTTACCTTCTTCAATAACTGAAGCAGTAACTGTAGCGCCTGCTACTGTTGGCTCGCCAACCTTAGCCTCACCGTTGTTAACGAAAAGAACCTGGTCAAATGTTACAGTATCACCAGCGTTAACTGAAAGCTTCTCAACGTTGATTACGTCACCTTCAGAAACTGTATACTGCTTACCACCTGTTGCGATAATTGCGTACATATGGCACCTCCTAATAAATTACTCGCCAGTTTTGGAGGGATATTCATAAAGAAAAATCCACTTGTATCCTAACTGAGCGGCATACTATAATAATATATATCAAATATAGTGGTATGTCAACATATTTTCTTTACAATAACTTTAATTCTTCTAAATTATAGTATTCTTCTAAATATTTAGAGGTATTAAGGCACATTTCCTTAAATAAATCCTTACCAGAAGCCAAATCAAGATTAGAACAAAGTCCCTGATTCATAAAGGAAGCAAAGATTGTTTTAAAGTCACGATTTTTAATGCCCTCATATAAAGTCTCTACATTTTCAGAAGCACGCTTCACAAGGCTAATTACTGAGTTGTTTAAAGGCTTTGCCATAATTGGTCTAACGCTATCATGAGTAAATATAGCATTAGTCTCTACTACTGCTCCAAGCTTTAACTGTGGCATCTGCCCCTCATTAATTAGGTTTACATTACTAATTTTTTTGCCGTAGCCAAGAATTGCACTCATAATATCTACGGCCTCTTCGCTAGACTTCTTAACCTCAATTGGATGCTCGCCCTTAGCAATCTTAATGGATTCCTCAATTTTTTCATTGGCCTGATTAATTCTAAAGTCAATGCTTGTTAGGGCAAATTTCCAGCTATCCACGCATTCTTTATTCTTTAGATACCAGTTATTGTTTACAAATTCAACTAGATGGCGGTCTCCTGCTGCCCCTAGAGTCTTATATCTTCTATAGAGATCCATTTTCACCTTATTAGCATAGGCAAAAGGGTCAGTCTTATACTGGTTTGCATCCCCATGCTCGTAGTGGCCCTCCTCAAAGTGCTTATTAATAAAATCATCAAGATAGTCCATAATCTCCATGTCCTTGTACTTTGCAGAGCTAATCCAAGTAAAGTGATTAATGCCAGAAACTTCAGTGTAGATTTCGTCTCTATTTGGGCGAATTCCCTTAGCTTCCTTTAAAACGTCACATAGGAAGTCCTGTGTATGGAAAACCTCATGACAGCAACCAAAAGCCTTGATTTCAGGGAAAACATCATAAAGAGTCTTTGTGCAAATTGTCATTGGATTAGTAAAATTAATAACCCAAGCCGTTGGACAAATCTCTTTAATAGCCTTTGCAAAACCCTCATAAATAGGCACTGTTCGCATAGCACGAAGTACGCCACCAGGACCCGCAGTATCCCCTACAGACTGATAGATTCCATATTTTTCAGGCAAATGTACATCTGATCGCATCTCATTAAAAGTACCAGGAAGTATAGAAATCACTACAAAATCAGCACCCTTTAGGCAGTCCTTAAGATTTTCATAAATCTTATAATCCCATTTGTTAATACAATCCTTAGATTCATTAATTCTTGCACCAATTTCCTTGTTTCTCTTTGCAGCCTCTAAATCAATATCGTAGAGGCCGATTTCTCCAGTAAAATCCTTTACTAGAGCTAAGTCGTACATAAACACTCTTGCCCAAAGCTTTGAGCCACCGCCAATATAGGCAATTTTTACATTTTTCATAAAATCCCCCTTATTCAAGTAATACTAAGTAAGTAATTAAAGTTTAGCTTCTATCTAAATTTAAAAAGCTAAAACTTTTCGCAGCGCTAATATAAGCAACTAGCTAATTAGCCCGCTATTTATAAAATCCAAAGTCCTATATAAGAACTTAGAATTCCAATAATAATTGCTACGACTACATCCTTTACAAAATGTACTCCTGCCAAAACTCTTGTAATGGCCATAATAACTGTAAGTATAATTAAGGCAATACCAAGAAATGGGTTAATATACATAGCGCAGCCTGCAATAAGTGTGGCACTAAGCACATGTCTACTTGGCATTGATTGTCTCTTCTTTTTCTTCTCAATAATTGGCTTAATGTCATAGATTTCGTAAGGTCTTCTAGCATCAAGGGCAAGTCTTAAAATTGAAATCACCACAAAAGTTGTAGCTGGCACAATAATAAGCTTTGCAATCACAAGATAAGAAGCCTTTGTATAAATAGAATTAAACAAAAGGAAAAAGTAAGCGATTACAAAAGGTATAATCAAAAATCGATATAGGAATATAAGCGCTTTCTTTGCCCCTTCATGCTTGTCAAAATAATCAGTAATTTTCTTGTAGTTAGTCTCGTAATTCTTCATTTCTTTCTAGTCCCATTCTTTCTTTTAATGTTTGACCCTGCTTAGTTCTTGTAATTTCCACAAGCCCAAGCTTAGTCATATCGACGATTCTTACCCCCACTTCATCGTCTTTAGCTTCCTTTTTAAGGTATTTTAATAAGTCCTCATTTAGGGACTCATCCTTCATATTAATAAAATCAACAATAATAATGCCGGAGATATTTCTTAACCTTAACTGAGTAAGAGTAGCCTTTGCAGCCTCAATATTAACATTATAATTTGATAAATCTTTGTCCTTACCCTTTTTTGGAACAAATTTACCAGAGTTAACATCCACCACCGTTAAGGCTTCCGTCTCCTCAATTACAAGGTATGCACCAGATTTTAACCAAACCTGACGCCTTAAGGCCTCATCAATATTGTGTTTTATAGAATATAAGCTATATAGTGGCAGCAGCTTATCCTCATAAAAGCGAAGTCTTGTATCAGATAGATTGCAGTTATTCTTAATAAGGCTGAAAGCCTCTTTATTATCCGTCACAAGTTCAAAATCTTCTTCCGCCACTAAGTGGTTAACCTCAGTAATGTAGCTAGGTAGCGACTCATAAACTTTTGTATAAAAAAGACCATGTATTGCCATCTTTAGGATTTCCTTATAAGTATTATGCAAATGTTTCGCCTCATCTATTAACTCCGTGAGACTTGCATTAACCGCATTAGATCTAATAATAAAGCCGTAACTAAGCTTAGACCTTGTGTCCTTAAAGTCAGCCCCCAGTTCCCTAACTAGCTCTTCATTCATAAGCTTTAGTTCATAGGCTAGACTAGCTGCCCAGTTAGAAACATTTTCATCATTCTTAATCTTTTTTGAAACTAAAACCCCATCTACGTCCCTTGATAAAACCAGATATTTATAAGGAATCTCAAGCTTAGAACTAAGCGTGTGAGGCTTTGTCTTATGAGGTGGATTCTTTACCTGAACTAGAATCTTGTCCCCGATGTTTGGCAAGTCGTTATTCTTATTATTTAAAAAGATGTGATCTTTGTTTTCTGAAAATGCATAATAGCCCTTCTGCTTATTGCTAAATTCAATAAAGCAAGCGTTAATGGACTTTACAACATTTTCCACACGACCAATAAAAATATCGGAGATGTTATGCTCATTGTCGCACACCGTTAGACTCTTAATCTCATCATCTACGTATTTCGCACTGATTAATTTATTATTGTAACTAGTAATAATTAATTTAGTAGACATAAAAATACCACCTAGATTTAAATAAATTTACTCTAGATGGTATTATAACTCATATTCTATTGCAATTAAAGGGAAGTCTCTAAATATTTCTTATAAAGAAGTTTCTGTAAAAACAAGACTTATTTCCAGTGTGGCAAGCTGCTCCAACCTGTCTTACCTTAGCAAGAATTGTGTCGCAATCGCAGTCAATATCAAGAGAACTTACATACTGAAGGTGACCTGATGTTAGACCCTTAGTCCAGAGTTCATCACGGCTTCTTGAATAGTAAGTCATAAGGCCAGTCTCTAAAGTCTTATTAAAGGCCTCCTCGTTCATATAGGCAAGCATTAAGACCTCATTATTGATGTAATCCTGCACTACTACTGGAATTAAGCCCTTATCATCAAGCTTACAATCTGACCAGTTTAAGTTACTAATTACTTCCTTTTTGCTTTCCTTTGAAAATGCATCAAAAGACTCATACTTTGCCACAGCCTCGGCAAGGTCAATTCTTTTTTCATAGATAGCTTTTCCAATGATTGCTCCATGGATGCCGGCATTAGATACATTTTCTAAATCCTCCATACAAGACATACCGCCGGAAGCGATAATGTTAATACCAGTCTTGTCAGATAAAAGCTTAGTCTGCTCTACATTAGGGCCTACAAGCATGCCATCCTTTGAGATGTCAGTGTAGACGATATTCTCAACACCCATCTCCTTCATTGAAAGGCATAGGCTAAGGGCTGTCTGATCAGATAACTTCTCCCAGCCTTCAATAGCAACAAGACCGTCCTTTGCATCTACTCCAACTACGATTCTATCAGGGCCAAATTCCTTGATGGCCTCTCTAATAAATTCAGGATTTTCTACAGCCTTAGTACCAATGATAACTCTGTAAACTCCTAAATCAAGCACTTCCTTGATGTTTTCAAGGCTTCTAACGCCACCACCAAGCTCTACAGGAATACTAACGCTATCAACGATTTCCTTAATAGCCTTGGCATTGACTCTATAGCCCTTTAAGGCACCGTCTAGGTCAACAACATGTATAAACTTTGCACCAGCCTTCTCAAATTCCTTAGCAATTGTGTAAGGCTTATCAGAATAAACTGTGACCTCATTAAAAAGGCCCTTCTTTAGGCGGACACATTTGCCATCCTTAATATCTATTGCTGGGTATAATCTCATTTTAAAATCCTCGCTATATTTTTATTATTTAGTAATACTAAGTAGTTTGTAACACTAAAATGCTAACTTCACAAATAAGCACTTATAATTACAAGCTTCCCTTAGTAGATAATACATTAGTTATACGGCTATCCTTTGAAACCGCCTCATCAAGGGCTTTTGCAAAGGCCTTAAACATAGCCTCAATAATGTGGTGGTCGTTCTCGCCCCACATCTTCTTTAGGTGGAGGTTCATACTAGCTGAGTAAGAAATTGCATAGAAGAACTCCTTAACCATCTGTGTATCAAAATAACCAACTGAATCGCTTTTAAACTCTGATTCAAAGACTAAATATGGGCGATTTGATAAATCGATGGCGCAAAGAATTAAAGTCTCATCCATTGGAAGGAAGAAATTACCGTATCTTTTAATACCTACCTTGTCTCCAAGGGCCTTCTTTATAGCTTCTCCTAAGACAATTCCCACATCCTCAATGGTGTGGTGGCAATCAACGATTAAGTCTCCCTGAACTCTTACTTTTAAGTCAAAGAGGCCGTGCTTTGCAAAGCTTTTAAGCATGTGATCAAAAAATCCAATGCCAGTATCCACGTCTGCATTTCCTTTGCCATCTAAATTAAGATAGAGGCTGATGTCTGTTTCGCTAGTCTTTCTATTAATTGTTGCAGTTCTAGCAGATTGATTATTTGCCATATTTCCCTCCTATATTTAAAATCACGTATTTTAAAATCTTATCGAATCTTATTTAAATCCTACTCAAATCTTACCTTTATAGAATTTGCATGAGCTGTTAAGTGCTCTGCTGTTGCGAATTTCTCAATGTCTAGGTGTACATTTTCAAGGGCTTCCTTAGAGTAAGAAATAATGCTTGATTTCTTAATAAAGTCATCCACTGATAAAGCTGAGAAGAACTTAGCTGTTCCATTAGTTGGAAGTACGTGGTTTGGACCTGCAAAATAGTCTCCAAGAGGTTCTGATGAGTACTCTCCAAGGAAGATTGCACCTGCGTTTCTAATCTTAGTCATAGTATCAAATGGATTCTTTGTTACGATTTCTAAGTGCTCTGAGGCGATTTCATTAGCTACATCAATAGCTTCATCTAAAGTATTTGCAAGTAAGATATATCCGTAGTTATCAAGGGATTTCTGAATGATTTCCTTACGGCTAAGCTTAGCTACAAAGCCATCTACTTCTTTTGAAACTTTTTGGGCTACTTCTTTTGAAGTTGTAATTAAGATAGCTGATGCCATCTCGTCGTGTTCTGCCTGTGATAAGAGGTCTGCTGCCACGAAACGAGGATTAGCGCTTTCATCAGCAATAACTAAGATCTCTGATGGGCCTGCAACGGAGTCGATACTTACATAGCCAAAGACTGCTTTTTTTGCAAGAGCTACGAAAATGTTACCAGGTCCCACAATCTTATCAACCTTTGGAATTGACTGTGTTCCGTAAGCCATAGCTGCAATAGCCTGAGCTCCACCAACCTTAAAAATCTTATCAACACCTGCTTCATTAGCGGCAACTAAAGTTGTAGGATAAACCTTACCTTCGCTATCGCAAGGAGTACACATAATGATTTCATCAACTCCAGCAACCTTAGCTGGCATTACATTCATTAAAACTGAAGATGGATAAGCTGCCTTACCACCTGGTACATAAACACCAACACGCTCTAATGCAGTAACCTTCTGACCTAGAATTGTGCCATCTGGCTTTGAATCAAACCAGCTGTACTGCTTCTGCTTTTCGTGATAGTCCTTAATATTAACTAAGGCCTTTCTAATAACTGCTACTAATTCCTCATCTACTTCCTTATAGGCAGCAGCGATTTCTTCCTTAGTAACTAATACATTGTCTGCATTAATATTTGCCTTATCGAATTGCTTAGTATAACTAAATACTGCTTCATCCTTTTTAACCTTTACATTAAGTAAAATCTCAGCTACGGCATCCTCAAACTTACCGTAGTTACTTGGACTTCTCTTTAAAAGGTTATTTAATATATCATTTTTTGTATTCTCATTTAATTCTACGATTCTCATAACTTCCTCCTATTACTATAATCCTAAGACTATAATATGCTTTAATTCTGGCTTTCTGCAAGATAATTCTTAATATCATTTATGAATTTATTAATACGCTCGTTCTCCATCTTCATGCTAACCTGATTTACCACGATTCTAGCTGATAAAGGAGCGATTTCTTCTAATACTTCAAGACCGTTTTCACGAAGAGTTGCACCAGTTTCTACAATATCTACAATAACTTCTGATAAACCAACAATAGGTGCAAGCTCAACAGAACCATTAAGCTTAATAATCTCTACTGTCTGGTGCTTCTTATTGTAGAAGTAATCCTTTGCAATATTAGGATACTTTGAGGCTACTCTAATAAGTTCGTGATGCTTAAGCTTTTCACGAGCGGATGCAGGACCGCAGACGCACATTTTACATTTTCCAATGTTTAAATCATAAACCTCATAAAGGTTTCTTTGCTCTTCAAGGATTGTATCTTTACCTACAATACCGATGTCTGCTGCACCGTATTCTACATAAGTTGGCACATCTGATGGCTTTGCAAGGAAGAACTTAAAGGCAATATCTTCGTTAGTAAAGATAAGCTTTCTAGTTTTCTCGTCCTTCATTTCCTCACAGGTAACGCCAACATTTTCAAAAATCTCTAAGGCTTTCTTAGCTAATCTACCCTTAGCAAGGGCTACTGTTATATATCTCATAAATAATTCCTTCCTGATTTAATCTATTTACAAAGGTTTTCGCATCCATTTTCATCAATCATAATAATGTCTAGCAAATATGAATTCTTTGCGTAAGACTTATAAGTTTCAAGATCTTTACCGCAATCCTTAATAAGGCATACTCTTTGACCGTCTGCTCTTAGAGCATTGGCCTTTTCAAGGGCTTTTTTAAGGGCTGCTTCCTTGTAGCAAATAAGTGTACCAGAGTAATTTCCAGTAAACTCAAGGCCCTGTCTGTCAATAGCAGCCATGAGTCTATCAATTACAAGGGAGAAACCAATTGATGCCTTATCTGAACCAAACTGGCCCATTAACTTATCGTATCTACCACCTGTTGCTACTGCTTGGCCTGTGCCAAAAGTATAGGCTGAGAAAATAATGCCAGTGTAGTAAGAATGGATTGAAAGTGAGCCTAAATCAAAGCTAATGTAGTTATCATAGCCTGAAATCTTTAATAATTCGTAGAGATCTTCTAATCTCTTAATTGCCTCAAGACAGTCCTTATTAGTTGTAAGGCTCTTTGCTCTATCAAGAATTTCCACAGAACCAAAAAGCTGTGGAAGTTCAAGTAAAATCTTCTTTATATCCTCGTTAATGTTTAGGGAATTAAGCAATTCCTCCTCACCAAAGTAGTTCTTCTCTCTAATTAAAGTTGTAAGCTCTTCTGCTACTTCCCCAGAAATTCCTGCTTCGTTAAGTAATCCGTTGTAAAATGCAACATTTCCCACTTCTACCTGGAACTCCTTAAGGCCTGAGGCTTTCATACATTCAACAAGCATGCTTAAAACTTCTAAATCTGCCTCAATTGAAGAATCATCAATAAGCTCAGCGCCAATTACTGTATTTTCCTTTAATCTACCCTGATAGTACTTGTTATCGTTAATAAAAGTATTACCCTGATAGCAAAGCTTAATTGGAAGGCTGTGCTCCTCAAAGTACTTTGCTGCAAGTCTAGAAATAGATGGAGTAAAATCCGGTCTAAGAACTAAAGTGTTACCATATTTATCAAAGAGCTTAAACATCTCATTAGATGGAATTGAGCCCCTTTCCTTATTAAAAACATCAAAGAACTCCATACTTGGTGTTTCAATATCGTTATATCCATAAGAGAGGCAAACCTGATGAAGACTAGTTTCAAGTATCTTCTTTTGATTGCATTCGCCATTATAAATATCTCTAAAACCTTCCGGTGTATGTAATAAATCTTTCTTCATAGTATCCTCAACTTTCTTTATTATTATTAATATCTTATTTAAATTCCAACGATTTAATACAGTAAAGTTTTACTGTGCTAATTTGCTACTAAGATAAATTGATTATATATAATAATCCTTTTCTTGTCAATTAAAATACTAGCAATCTAAGTAAAAAAGCCACCTCCTAAGTCACATGGTAGTGCTTTGGAAGTGGCTTTGTAGTTTATTTTATTGAGCTTTCAAGAATATCTTGTATATCTGTAAGACAATCCTTGCCTGATATATCACCAGAAAAAGAATCGACCAAATTTCCTTTCACATCAAAATATGTGATATACCATGAATTGCCGTATTCTTCAGTAACTTCACAATCTTCAAATTCATTCATTTCTGTAAGAAGTGTGTAGAGTGTCTTTAAATCCTCATCAGTTAAATCATACATATCATCTGCTAAGAGACCTGAGACATTGTAATTAGCAGTATATTCTACTACTCCATCATAATAAACTGTCCAAGAAGAGTATTCCCAGTAATCATCATCTGGATCATAGTTACCAATATTACTATTAGTAGCTGTCATCATGACGATATGATCATTAGTTGGCAGTTTGCTAGTATCTTTCTTGCAGCCAGTAAGGTTTAGGATTGTAGTTGAAACAAGAACTAAAACCATTAGCTTTAAGAAAATGTTTTTAAAACCCTTCATTAATAAAACTCCTTTATAAATAATTGCTACATTCTCTTGTAGTTATTTGCGTAGCAAATCACTACTCGTGTGCGAGCCGCGGCAAAGCCGCATCTAATGCGAGCACTTCATTTAAGATTGTAACTAATTTCTAGAGGTTAAGTCAATATTAATAGCCTCTAAAAAATGCACAATTACGCCATTTGCCTGTCCAATCTTATAAGTTTTATCAACTTCGTCATAGGTGAAGCTTTTTCTGCCTCCCTTTTCCATTCTTTCCCAGAAGTAAAGGATATCTCTAAAGGGAAGGTAATAGAATTCATTTTTATGACTAAAATAAAGAATTATAAAGGAAATGCCATCCTGTTTTTCAAAATCTCTCATAAAGTCAATCTGATGCTGATGGATATTAGCTAGGGGAAAAGTATCTGTTTGACATTCTTTAGCATCAAAACAAATAGGAATACCTTGAACTACACCGATATAATCTACTGTACTTTTTTGATCAAAATAGGCTAGAGTTATCTGTCTTGTATTTTGATCCATTTTCACAGGCTTAATTGGTGTAGGTATTTTTTGAATCAAAGCAAGGCCTTTTTCCTTATATTTATCAATGGATATATTAATGAATTCTTCTAGTGCTTCTCCTCTAAGTCCTCTTGAATTCCAGGTTCCCATAATCCCTCTCCTTTAAGTATAGATAAAAAGAGTTTTGGTATTTCGCTCTTTATAGTATAGTCATTATTATTTAAGTTGCATTTAAGTTCATAGGCTGTAAGTAACTGACTAGCTAGCTGATATTTTTTCTTAAAATAATCATTTAACTTATTATCCCCATACTTATAATCTCCAATAAGTGGGTGATTAATTGAAGCTAAATGAGCTCGAATCTGGTGCGTTTTACCAGTAATTAGCTTAACCTTTAAAAGAGTTAGTTCTCCATTATTGGCAATTGGAGTATACTTTGTCTTTATATATTCTGTGTTTGCATCGTAATTGTCAGTAGCTTTACTGTTTAGATTATTTACAGTTACTTTATTTAACTTATTATCCTTAGTTAATTTAGCAGATATAGTTTCAGACTTGGTTAATACACCAGAAACTACAGTAATATAGTATTTATCAAAAGTTCTATCTTTAAAGCCCTTTGATAATTCCTGTAAACCCTTAATAGTTTTACCGCAGGCTACAATTCCTGAAGTGTTTCTATCAAGTCTATTACAAACACTAGGCTTAAAGGTATCTAAATCCTCTATTTTAAGATTACCATTCTTAATTAAATAAGCAATAAGAAGCTCATTTAAAGAAACATCATCATTCTTAGCTTTTTGAGTAAGAAGGCCTACTGGTTTGTCTATGAAAATGTAATCTTCATCCTCATATATCACCTTTAAGTCCTTATAAATCTTATTATAGTAGCTAGAAATTTTGTTATCTATAACGCTTCTTTCACCCTTTGTAAATTTTTCTAGAGTTTCCTCTGAAAAAAAGATTTTAATGACATCGTCTTTTTTTAGGAGATCTTTGCCATCACTTTTTTTACCATTAAGAGTAATATTCTTTTTTCTAAGCATTTTATAAATAAAGCTAAGAGGCGCATTGGATAAATACTTGCATAAGTATTTATCTAGCCTTTGGTTAGCGTTCTTATTACTTATAATTATTTCTTTCATATTTCTTCCTTGTAAATTTATTAATAAAAATGTTACGCATTACACGCACATATTTAAAATTTGCTTCTCTAAATACTTAGTTCTAGCGATTTCCTTTTCATCTCTATTCTTAAGATTTAAGATCTTAAGTTCTTTTATGAATTTTTCTTCACTAGATATAAAGTTTACATTTGCATCAATCTTAACATTAGACAAGAAGTCCTTTATGTTAGTTCTTAGGAAATTCTCATCAATTTTCTCTCTTGTATAAAGATAAAGAGTGTTATTATCAAGGGCTAGAGCCTCGATGGATACAGGGTTTTGCTTATTAGATAGTATTAAATCAAAATCCGTATGTGGGTAATTTGTAGCTCTTATTTTTTCATAAAAATCCTTATCTATAGCCTTAGCTCTAAAGCATATTATTAGGTTAACTAAGAATTTTGCAAAGGGTAAAACTAAGATAACAGCTACTAAAGTACAGTAGTTATTTCTTGTTTTAAACACTAATAAACCAATAACATATAGTAAAATTATTACAAAAACAAAGCCAATACAAATCCCTAAATTTAGCTTCTTCTTATGATCAATATATCCTTTTTGTCCCTTTTCCATTATTACATCCCCTTAATTCTAAACCAATGCCTTTAAATCCTCTAATTCTTTTTCTGTTAATTCCCTATATTCGCCTTCTGCTAAGCTAGGGTCTAACTCTAAATTTCCCATGGAAACTCTTTGTAAATAAAGGACTTCAGACCCCACTGCTCTAAACATTTTCTTAATCTGATGGTACTTGCCCTCTTTAATTGTTATCCTACAAGCGGTAAGCTTTCCCTCGTAGTGGCGCTCTTCTCTACTATCTTCGTCCACATAATCAAGGGCTTCGCTTGTTGTTTCTAGGATTTCAAGCCTAGCTGGAAGGGTTTTAAAGCTACCCTCTTCTTTTGAAGAGTCCTTTAAAACTATTCCTTTTAAAAATGTATCTACGACCTCAGCTTTTATCTCGCCTCTCGCCTTTAAAAAATAAGTTTTTTCTACATGCTTTTTTGGAGATAACATCTTATGGGCTAGCTCTCCATCATTTGAGATAATTACAAGACCGTGAGTGTCCTTATCTAGTCTTCCAATAGGGAAAAGATCTGCTCTTGTTTTATTTACAATTAAGTCCACTACTGTCTTTGCATTTTTATCTCTACTTGCTGAAATTACTCCTGCCGGCTTATTAAGCATGAAATACTCAAATCTTTTTAGAATTATTTCTTGCCCATCAAAGAAAATCTTATCCTTCTCGTTATCAATTTTTAATTCAGCTTTTAGCTTATTGTTGCCATTAACAGAAATTCGGCCCTTCTTAATAAGCTCTTTTACCTGACTTCTTGTTCCAACAGAAGCCTCCACCAAGTGTTTATCTAGTCTTACTAACATATAATCTCCTACATCCATCTCCAACCTGCAAGGTATTTATTCTTAACCTGGCCGTTGTTAAACTTACCCCAACCAAGAGGGTAACCAGAAACGCCAATTAATACCCAGCCGTTTTTAACATCTGTAAAGTCGTCGCAGTCAAGAGTTTCACCCTTTAAGTACTTAACGACTCTTTCATCATTTACATCTAAATCAATTACATTTGGATAATCCTTTAATTTAAGGGCCATAGCAAGAGCCTGGCTAGGTTCAAATCTATTCTTCTTAATTTCACCAAGAAGTAAGCCATTTCTAATAATACGAAGGCCCTTCTCCTCCTGCATATACTTTGAAACGAGATAACAGTATGTACCACGGATATTGATATATTTGCTATCGTAGTCAAAGTTAAAGGAATCAAGGAAATCAGTAACTTCCTTTGGCACCTTATTATTAAAGCCTGGATTTACAAAATGTATATTATTATCAGGGTCAAGTTCGCCCTTCTTCTTAAGTAAAGCCACGAAATGACCTTCCCCTTCCATCTTGTGAGGGAAAATTCTTACAGTCTTAGAAATGTTCATTTCCTTGTCAGAATCACTTTCCTCAAAGCCGTGTGAAAAGCCTTCGTATGGCTTAATATCTACAAGTTCAAAGTCATCTCTATTAGTTAAGAGATACTTAATTGTCTCTTCATCTTCAAGCTTACTAAAAGTACATGTTGAATAAAGCATCATTCCGCCTGGCTTTAGCATTTCTGCACCTGACATAATAACGCTTCTTTGAATTTCAGCATAAACTTCAGGACCTGTCTTTTCCCAAGCTTTAATTAGCTTGTTGTCCTTTCTAAACATACCCTCACCAGAACATGGAGCATCAATTAAAATCTTATCGAAGAATTCAGAGAATCTATCCTTGATTTGCTTAGGATCTTCATTTAAGACGCAGATTTTATTGTCTCCGTTAACTTCTACATTTTTTAAAAGAGCCTTAGTTCTTGAATTACTAATGTCGTTAGTAATAAGTAAGCCAGTATTATCAAGCTTTGCAGCAAGTTCAGTGGACTTACCACCAGGGGCTGCACACATATCAAAAACCACGTCGCCCTTGTTTATAGGTAAGACGTTAGCTGGAGTCATAGCACTTGGCTCCTGTATATAGTAAAGACCTGCAAAGTAATATGGATGCTTTGCTGGTTTGTCATCTTCTTCATAATAAAAGCCATTTTCAATCCAAGGAATTGGCTTTAGTTTAAATGGGGAAATCTTTAAGAAATCCTCTGTGGAAATTTTTAAATTATTAACTCTTAAACCATAAAGTCTTGTGTCATCAAAACTGTTAAGATAGCTTTCAAAATCATCGCCTAGCATTTCCTTCATGGAAGCTAGATATTTCTCTGGTAAATTCATAAGCTACTCCTTTAAATTACTTCTTAAAGCAGAGAATTCTAAATTCTACACTGCTGTAAAGCGGACATTCGGAATCCGCTTCGCTACTTCCTCATGAACGCAGTGGCACTTTGTGCCACCTGTCAGAAGGGGCTTTAACCCCTTCTGACACTAGTAAGCTTTATACCCCCGCTTAAAGCT
>JAEEGF011043595.1_pt1 | contig 22989 bp, 29 predicted proteins | sample 9134171 | NCBI WGS metagenome assembly JAEEGF01 (sample SAMN16246542, study PRJNA631951) | gut metagenome | biome: gut microbiome; feature: rumen; material: AP-attached | host: Bos | place: Iran: Karaj | collected 2018-10
CGACCGCAACGTTATCGACGTCTTCAAGTCTCCTGCTGGCATCGGATCGGCCAACAACGCCCTGGGCTGGGCCAGAGAAGGCGACGACCAGAGAAGCTGGTACTACGGCTCCACGTCCTCTTCCGATACGATCGGCCACCAGGGCTGGACAGGAACTCTGGTCATGATCGACTTTGAACGGGACATCGTCATGGTCTATCTGACCAACGAAAGGAACACCGCCCTGACCGACAAGGAAGCAAACGCCAACGATTTCAACGGCCTCTACTATACGGCCTCGACGCTGGGCTTCGTTCCGGAACTCTTCTCGATCGGACTCGATCAGGATCAGGATGTCAGCGGCCAGCTGCTGAGCCTGCTGTCTTCGATGTGTGAAGACGCAAGGAAACTCATCCCGGACGACGCAGCTGAAGATCATCCGGCCAGACTCAACTATTCCAGCAAGCTCGCAGTCTACGAGAAATGGAAAGAAAGGTGCGGTGAATAAAGATGGAAAAGCGCCTGCAGAAGCAGCTCGATTTCATACTTGAGATCGACAAGGAAAAGAACATCTTCCGCCAGACCCACCTCTCCGGACACGGACGCAACGAGAACGACGCCGAACATGCCTGGCACATGGCCATCATGGCCTATCTGCTGAAAGAATACGCCAACGAAGAAGTCGATATCGCTAAGGTCATCATGATGTGCCTCATCCACGACATCGTTGAGATCGACGCCGGTGATACCTACGCCTACGATCCGGAAGGACTGAAGTCCCAGAAAGAAAGGGAAGAAAAAGCCAAAAAGCGCATCTTCTCCCTTCTGCCGGACGATCAGAAAAAGGAGCTGATCGCTCTCTTCGACGAATTTGAAAACTATGAGACGGCCGAATCGAAGTTCGCCCACGCCATGGACAATTTCCAGCCCCTGCTGCTCAACTCCTCCAACGACGGAGGCGACTGGAAGGAACACGATGTCTCTTCCGATACCGTCTACGGCAGACAGAAGAAGACGGCACTGGGTTCAAAAAGGCTCTATGAGGTCACCGATCAGATCCTCCAGGAACACATCGCCAAAGGCCATCTGAAAAAATGAGCACAGAAAAACCTCTTGTCAAAAGAGGTTTTCATTTACCATTGAATGATCTTCTCCAGGGCCTTCACGAAGCTCTCCAGTCCTTCCTTGTCCTCCTTCGAAAAACGATCGAAAGAAGGTGAATCGATGTCCAGCACCGCGATCACTTTTCCATCGTGGTGGATCGGAACGACGATCTCGGAATTGGAAGCGGAATCACAGGCGATATGTCCCGGGAACTGATGCACATCGGGGACCAGCTGGGTCTCATCTGTTTCAAAAGCCGTGCCGCAGACGCCCTTGCCTCTGGCGATGTTGACACAGGCCGTCCTGCCCTGGAAAGGCCCCAGCAGCAGAGCGTCATTCCTGACCAGATAGAAACCTGCCCAGTTGAGATCGGCGAGGGTCTCATAGATCAGAGCGCTCGCGTTGGCCATGACAGGCATATAGTCGCAAGAGGCTTCCGCCAGCGCTTCCATCTGTCTGTTCATCAGCTCGTAGTTGACGCCCATCTAGTAGTTTCTCCTGTCTCTGCGTCTGCCATAGACCAGGACCAGTCTGAGTATCTGCAGCAGTGTCGAAGCAACACCGGCGACATAAGTCAGCGCAGCTGCCCTCAGGACCGTTCTGGCGCCTTCCAGTTCCGTATCATTGACATAGCCGTACTGCTGGATCTGAGCCAGGGCCCTGCGGCTGGCATCGAACTCCACCGGCAGCGTCACCAGCTGGAAAAGCAGGATCACGCACTCCAGAAGGATGCCGAACCAGACCAGATTGATCATGCCCATCATCAGGCCCATCATGATCGAGATGTAGCCGCCCATCGAAGCGATGTTCGCGATCGGCACGAGGCTCGCTCTGACGCTGAGCAGTGCATACTTGTCCCTGTCCTGCAAGGCGTGTCCGCACTCATGGGCAGCGACAGCGATCGCGGCGATCGAACTCGACTGGGAGATGTTCTGGGAAAGAGAGATGCTCTGATCTCTCGGATCATAGTGATCCGACAACATGCCGTTGACCTCTTTGACGACGACCCCATGAAGGTCGTTGTTGAAAAGCAGTTCCTTGGCGACGGCAGCACCGGTCATCCCCTTCTCGTTGGCGATCTTTGAGAATTTCGCATAAGTCGTCTGTATATATAGCTGGGCTCCATACGTGATGATGATAGCCAGGAAAGTCAGACCATAATAGATCGTGTAGTCACTCATAGACAGCACCTCCTTGTACTATCATTTTACCCCTATTACAGGCCATTCCAAAGTATAATGATTAAAAAGGAAGGGCTCATACTATGAAAAAGATCTATCTGGCAGGCGGCTGTTTCTGGGGCGTCGAACATTATCTCTCGCTGCTGAACGGCGTCAAAGAGACGACGGTCGGCTATGCCAACAGTGACATCGAATCCCCATCCTACGAAGACCTCAAAGCCCACCGTTCCCTCGCTTCCGAGACCGTGGAAGTCATCTACAAAGAAGACGCGATCAGCCTGAAAGAACTTCTGGAGATGTTTTTCCTGATCATCGATCCGACCATCCTGGATCAGCAGGGACACGACATCGGACACCAGTATCGCACCGGCATCTATTATGTCGATCAGGCAGACAGAGACATCATAAAAAGTTCGTTGGACGAACTTTCACTGAAATATGACAGACCGATCGTGACGGAACTGCTTCCTCTGGAAAACTTCACGATCGCCGAAGACTATCACCAGGACTATCTGATCAAGAATCCGACCGGCTACTGCCACGTCGATCCGCGCATGTTTGAAGTGGCAAAGAGATTCAAACGCTAAGTCAGGAACCTTCTGATCAGCTCATCATCCGCCTTGGTCAGCTTCTTCAGATGTCTGAACAGTCTCTCATAGGACTCCTCAGGAGTCCTTTTATAACACTTCTTCGCAAAATTCTTATAGTACTCTTCCGGTGTCGTGTAGCGGGCGACGCCCCAGCCGTAGAACTCGCCGTTCTTATCGACCTCGTAGTCGAAGTCTCTGATCAGCACATAGCCCTTCATCTGCAGGGCCGTGATCGTCGTATCGAAACCCTTCCTGGGCTGCCAGGCATCCTTGCCTCTCTCATGGGTCTTGACGTAGCCGCCGATGGCCTTGGCCGTCTTGGACAGGATCGTGTGATGGGAAGCGATGATGTTGTAGAGATACTCTTCATTATAAGTGGCCAATCCATCAGAGACCCTGGCATCGAAGTCGTAGCCATCCCTTCTGTAATTGGCCAGATCGTAGTACCACTTCTCGGAAACATAGGCGGCCTTCTTCCTGAACAGCTTTCCATAGGCGCAGTGCGTCTCCTGGATCACCGGACCCTTCCATTCCCACACGCCCTCTCCATCACCGAAATAGACTTTCGGGGAGACGTTCTCCTCGATCGAAAAGCCCTTGATCTCATTGGAAAAGAAGGGTATGATCCCATACTCGTTGATCGCATCGATGAGGTCCTGTTTCTCTCTGATATAAAAATCCATCTATATGTTCAATCCGAACTCCGCCGGCTGGAAACGCGGCGAAACGCTTTCCTTTGTGGCGATGACTGCTGAAGCCAACCTCGTGCCGATACTGCAGGATTCGCCCAGCGACTTGCCATAGGTCAGGCCTACCGCGATGCCCGCAAAGAAAGAATCCCCGGCACCGGTCGTATCGATGACATCGACCTTCTGCGGCGGACAGAAACCGTGTTCCCCGTCCCTTTCCGCATAGACCGCTCCCCGATCTCCCAGAGTCATGACCATCTTTCTGATATTGGCCTGTCCGATCTTTTCGATCAGGATGGACTCCAGCTCCTCTATGCTCTTGTTCTCATAGTCTTCCGAGAAGAGAAGTCCCGCTTCCTGTTCGTTGCAGACGATGCAGGCGACCTTGTCCAGAAGTTCCCTTCTTTCCATGGCGATCGACATGTTGGAAACGACCGCAAAGATCTGCTTGTCGTATTTCTCCGCCAGAGCGAAGATCCGCTTCAGCAGATCCTCTTCCATATCGATCTCGACGACGACGCTGTCAGCCTCTTTAATGATCTTGTCTCCCCAGATATCCAGGACTTCGCTGATCCTGGACAGATCCGGGCGCTTGGAGATCGAAGCGACGACATCGCCGTTGTTGTCAAAGATCGCCAGCCAGGTCCCCAGACCGTCCGCTGTCTTGATGATGTAATCGGTATTGACGTTGTGTCTTCTGAGACGATCGACGACATCAGCTCCGATACCGGTATCATCGACCACGCTCACATAAGTCGGTCTCAGCTCCAGATTGGCAATATCCTCCGCCACATTGCGGCTGACTCCGCCATGGACCTGAACGACCCGCCCGACATTCCTGCCGGAAGGAATATACTGATCGATCGGATATCCTTTGATATCCACAAACACTGCACCGAAGACGACGATTCCCATATCTGATCTCCTATTCGTTGACTCTATTTTATCCTATTCAGGCCTCTTGTTTTCAATGATCGAAACGATCTCCTTCAGATCTTTCGCAAAGAAGATCCCCTCCTGCCTTTCCCTGCTGGAAAGACCGCTGTCGATCATCTTCTGCAGCAGCTTTTTCAGATCCTCATAATATCCATCCAGGTCATAGATGATGCAAGGCGCATCCATGTGTCTGAGCGACACCTTCGACATGACTTCTGTGATCTCCTCGAGCGTTCCTGTCCCTCCGGGAAAAGCGATGAAGGCATCTCCCAGTTCGATCATCTTCGCCTTCCTTTCCGACATGTCCTTTGTGACGATGAGCTCCGTGATCTCATCATAAACAAAACCGCGCTGCACAAAGAAACGCGGTTCGACGCCGATCACTTCGCCATGATGATCCAGAACAGCCTTCGCCAGATCCCCCATCAGTCCGTTCTTTGAACCGCCGTAGATCAGCCGGTGTCCCTTCGAACCGATCCAGCTGCCCAGTTCCATGACCGCTTCCTTGAGCTTGGGGTCATTGCCGGGACTGGAACCGAGATAGACCGTGATGTTCATTGATCTTCCTCATCGGTATGATTGAAGAGACGATAGATCATCAGGGCAACATTGTGGGCACTTTCCTTCTTGCCCTCTTCCTCCCACTTGATGAAAGAATTCAGCAGTGCGCCTGCGTAGGCGTAAAGCTCATACATGTGGATCTTCTTTCGCGGGAAGATGTTCTCCATCATGTACTCATTGACCGCATCCATCAGGATGGCATAGAGGCCATGCCTGTTCAGCGTCAGGAAATAACGTGAATAGCGGTCGAAGTAGTTCAGAGAGAACTCGATATGTTCCAGCTGCATGTAGACGCCCGGATCGTTGATCTCGCCGCCTTCGATCATGTAGCCGTTGACGATGATGTTCAGATTGTCACAGAGCGCATCATAAAGATTCTCGTAGTAGCGATAGAACGACATCCGGGAAACGCCTGCCTCACGGATGACTTCCGAGATCGAGATCTTCGAGAATTCCTTTTCATCCAGCTTGCTGAGGATCGCATTGCCGATGGCCATGCGGGTGGCTATGGTGCGTCCTTCAGGTCTTGTGTTGATCTTCATAATGTTACAGAAAAGCCTTGACTGTCATAACTGTGACAGTTACTGTGCTTTTGTTCATTTTATCATGGCTGCTTAATTCATACAATTTACTCGAACAGCAAGGAGGTGTTTTTGTAATGAGAATTATTGCCGATTCTTCATGTGATCTCTATACGATCGACCATGACGATTTCAAAACTGTTCCTCTGACGATCTATACCGACGAAAGATCCTTCGTCGACGATGAAAACCTCAATGTCCACGAAATGCTGGACTATCTGGCAGCCTATAAAGGCCGCTCCTATACATCCTGCCCGCCGATCGACCTCTGGCTGCAGGCCTACGAAGGCGCAAAAGAGATCTTCGTCATCACGATCACTTCTGCCCTGTCCGGATCCTACAACAGCGCGCTCAGTGCTGCTGAAATGTACAAGGAAGAACACAAGGACGTCAAGATCTCCGTCATCGATTCTCTCTCGACCGGCGGCGAAGAGATCCTCGCCATCCATAAAATGACGGAACTCATGAAGCAGGGTCTTTCGTTTGAGAAGATCGACGAGATCGTCCGCGACTATCTGCACAGATCGAGACTCTTCTTCTCCTTCTTCTCCGTGCACAACCTCGCCCAGAACGGCAGAGTCAACAAGATCGCTGCCGGTGCCCTCAGCGTCCTCAACATCTCGGTCAACGGGACCGCGACAAGTGAAGGCACCATCGCGGTGACCGGCAAAGCCAGAGGCGAAAAGAAGTCCCTGCAGGCGCTTCTTGACTACATGAAAGAAGCGGGCTACAAAGGCGGTAAATGCGTCATCACGCACACTGAAAACGAAACTGCCGCCAAAGACCTCAAAGACATGGTCCTGAACGAATATCCCGATGCCGGGATCGACATCTATCCGACCAGAGGCCTGTGCAGCTACTACATGGAAAGAAGAGGCGTCGTCATCTGTCTGGAGACAGACTGATAAAGACCGGATCACAACACTTGAAAAGCCTGTCACCAGGCTTTTTCTTTGATCAGGACTCTTTTTTCTTCTGATACAGGATGTAGGAATAGATCACCGGCACAAACACGGCGATCAGACAGGCCCCCAGCAGGATCCACATGAATGCGTCTGTTTTCACGAAGATCGAAAGGAACATGATGACGCCGCAGAAGATGAACAGATAGCCGGCCAGACGATGTGTCCTGTCCCAGTTTTCCGCATCCGCCAGTGTCCACGGGATCTTGATGCCGATCGTGTAGTTCTGTCTGGTCTTGGGCATGTAGTTGCCGATCACGATGAAGAGCACCGAGACCAGACAGCTCATCAATAATCTGACGTCGATATCAAGACCCAGAGCCTTGCCATAGACCAGGAAAGAAAGGACAAAGGAAAGACACGGAATGATCCAGAGCACCAGATCATGGACCTTCTCCGATACATTGGCAGCCTTCGGATCCTTTCCCGTCACAAAAGCGCAGAGCAGATGAAACGCAGGCAGCATCAGCATCAGCAGCAGGATCTCGTACTTTGAACCATAGCGGTCGACATTTCCATGAAAATCGAAATGGACCGGGATCTGATCAGGAAGCTTGTCCATCAGATAGAGGCCGATCAAAAACGGGATGCAGCTGATCGCTGTCGTCATGATGACCTTTCTCATGTATTCTTTATCTTTCATCGTCTTTCTCCCCCTTCAGATCCGCCAGCCACAGCATCACCTCTTCGATGACGCTGGCATTCAGCGAATAATAGATGTAATTCTTTTCCTTCTCCTCAAAGACAAGATCAGCCTCCTTCAGCAGCTTCAAGTGATAAGAGACTGTCGCCTGTGTCATATCGAATCGCCTGCTGATTTCCCCCGCCGACATCCTGCCCTTTTTCAGCATCGACAGGATCTGTCTGCGCACCGGATCAGACAGGGCTTTGAATGTTTCGCCATACCCCATAAGATCGTTCTCCTATTTAGATGAATTTCTAAATAGATTATATGTGTCTTGCATTCCAAAATCAATAGCTATTTAGATTTTTTTCTAAATACAGATCCAAAGAAAAAGGATCAGAAGATCCTTTGGATCAGGAACATGTAGACTAACGTCGCGCTCACGATCGACAGCGACGTATTGTGTCTCCACTTCTGAAGAGCGACCGTCACGATGACAGCGATCAGCTCCGGAAGGAAGCTGTTTACTGAGGTGAATTTCACATCCTTCAGACAGAACACCACCAGCATCGCCATCGCGCAGTATGGAAGGACCCTGCCCAGATAGAGGATGAAAGCCGGTGTCCTTTCCTTGAAGATGATGAAAGGCAGGAAGCGGATCAGGATGGTCGTCAAAGCCATGACGGCGATCAGAAGATAGCTATGCATCGCCTTCACCTCTGATCTTTCTCAGCACGAACAGCATCCCCACGATCATCGCCATTGCCGGCATCAGGAAGTCGTCCCGGCCGAAGAGGACCAGACAGAGCCCCGAGATCAGAAACGTCAGGATCACCGGCAGATGATCCTTGCCGGATCGCCACTGTTCCACGACGATGACGATGAAAAGAGCCGTCATCGAAAAATCGATGCCCGTGTAGTCAAAAGGCAGGATGTCACCCACGATGCTTCCCAATACGGTCCCCGTCACCCACCAGCAGTGATCGAAGGCAGACAGATAGAAATAATAGGACGCATCCAGTTCCCTCATGTCCTTGTTGCAGGCAAGGGAAAAAGTCTCATCCGTCAAAGCGAAGATATCGTAAGCCCTGTGCCTTTTCAGATCCTTGTAGCGCTCCAGCATGCCCACACCATAGAAGAGATGGCGGATATTGACCATGACCGTCATGAAGAAAGCCGTGATCAGAGAAGCGCCTTCACTCAGAAGATCCACGCCCACATACTGCATCGAACCCGCATAGATGAAAAGACTGGACAGAAGGCTCGGCAGCAGACCATAGCCCTTTGAATCCATCAGGACACCAAAACCGATCCCCAAGACGATGTAACCGGGGAAGATGTTCAGGGAATCCCTGAAAGCCTCCCTCATTTCCTTTTTCATCATCCCCATTATAGTCCAGAGCCCTCTTTTTCCTGGCAAATATGATCGATTTGTAAAATCGTCCCTGATTCATTGCATTAAAAGTCAAAATCGATTATAGTTGTAGATGTCTCATTATGAATAAGTATCAGATATTTACCGATGCCACAGCGGACATCGACACAAACGCATTACACGGGCTTCCAAACCTTGAAGTCATCCCTATGGAGATCTTCATCGACGAAGCCTCCTATTACTTCGGACCTGACGGAACGATCGATCACGAGATGTTCTACGACAGACTCGATCCGCAGATCGACGTCAAAACGACAGGCATCAACCCCGAGATCTACGAACAGTATTTTGAAGCGGCCCTGGAACAGGGACTGGATGTCCTCTACATCTGCTTCACTTCCGGTCTTTCCTCGACCTACAACACGGTCAGACTGGTCAAGACCATGATGAAAGACAAGTATCCGGACAGAAAGATCTTCTGCATCGATTCGCTCTGCGCATCGCTTGGCGAAGGCTTCCTGGTCCTGGAAGCGCTGAAGAGACAGCAGGAAGGCATGGACTTCGACGAACTCGTTGAATGGCTTGAAGCAGAAAAGACGAACGTCGGACACTGGTTCACCCTGGACAGCTTTGAATACCTGGTCAAAGGCGGACGCATCTCTCCGACTGCCGCGGCGATCGCCTCGACTTTACAGATCAAGCCGCTGCTCTCCGTCGATACAGAAGGAAAGCTCACTGTTGCCGGCAAGACCAGAGGCAGACACTCCGCCATTGCCACCATCCTGAAGAAGATGGACAGCAACTGGAGACCTGAAAAAGGCAAGAGGGTCATCGTCGGCCACGGCAACTGCGAAGAAGAAGCGCTTCAGCTGAAAGAGAAGGTATTGGCGCGTCATCCTGATGCGCAAGTCGACATCATGTCCATCGGACCGGTCATCGGCTGCCATACCGGACCAAGCATCCTCGCGCTGGTCTTCTGGGAGTAAGATCAGGGATCTGAACATTCAGATCCTTTTTTATTGCATATCATTTTCTAAAAGAACGGAAAAGAAATATCATAGTATTATCAGTAAGGAGAAACATCATATGAAAACGATCGGATTTATCGGTACCGGATATATGGGCGGTGCCCTGGCTACCGCCGCCTCGAAGAGTTCCTGCGACATTCGTCTTCTGCTGGCCAACCGCAGCAGGGAAAAAGCGGAGAAACTGGCTGAACAGATCGGCGGAGAAGTCACAGACAATCAGACTGTCGCCAGAGAAGCGGACTACATCTTCCTGGGCGTCAAACCGCAGATCCTGCAGACCATGTACGAAGGCATCGAAGACGTCCTGAAAGAAAGGAAGGACCGCTACGTCATCGTCTCGATGATCGCCGGCAAGGACATCGCTTTGCTGGAAGAGATGTTTGACGGCGCACCCGTCATCCGCTTCATGCCCAACATGCCTGTCACAGTCGGTTCGGGCTTGAGCTTCTATGCCTTCTCAGACAATGTCAGCGAAGAAGAAAAGGCCTTCTTCCTCGAACTCATGAAACAGTCCGGTGCACTGCATGAAAGCGACGAGCACTACATGATGGCCCTGGGCGGCGTCTCAGGCTGCGCACCTGCCTTTGCGGCCATGTTCCTGGAAGCGCTGGCAGACGGTGCCGTGACCTGCGGCGTCTCAAGAAAGGACGCCTACGTCTATGCCGCCGAGATGCTGAAGGGGACCGCCGAGCTCTATCTGACCAACAGGGATCATCCGGGAGCGATCAAAGACTCCGTCTGTTCGCCGGCCGGCCTCACGATCGAAGGCGTCAGAGTCCTGGAACGAAGAGCTTTCCGCTCCGCTGTCATCGACGCACTGGTCGCGACATTTGAAAAGAGATTCTGAAGAAAAAAGCTATATCACAGACGATATAGCTTTTCTTTTCTTGATCTTTGAGATCTTTAACTGCAGTAGTCGACGATGGCCTCGATGGAAGCTTCGATGCCCTTCACGACATCATCTTTGGAAAGAGAAGGCATCTCCTTCTTGTTCATGACCTGTTCGTGTAAGAACGGAACATGCATGAATCCGCCGATGCTATTCGGGAATTCTTTATCAATGTAGTAACAGATACCGTACATGAGGTGGTTACATACATAGGTACCAGCTGTGTTGGAAATGGCAGCCGGAACATTGGCAGCTTTCATATACTCGACCATCTTCTTGATCGGCAGTGTTGAGAAATAGGCGCTTGGACCATCCGCGAAGACCGGCTGATCGACAGGCTGATTGCCCTCGTTATCAGGAATGCGGCCATCATCGCAGTTGATCGCGACTCTTTCCGGAGTGATCTCGTATCTGCCACCGGCCTGACCGATGCATAACACGACATCAGGATTCTCTTTTTTCATCGCCTCATGGACCGTCTCGATCGCTTTACCGAAAACGACCGGAACGTAGCATTTCACGATCTGAGCACCTTTGATCTCATCTCTGACGAGAGCGACTGCTTCCTGTGCAGGATTGACAGTCTCGCCGCCGAACGGCTCAAAACCAGTAAGCAAAATTTTCATGTTTTCTCCCTTTGATTAGAAAGCGAATACGTAAAGCAGTACGACATGGATCAGCAGCATGCAGATCGCAAACGGGATCTGTGACTTGATGACAGAGTATTTGTTCTTTGTCTCAAGCAAAGCTGCCGGAACGATGTTGAAGTTCGCAGCCATCGGTGTGCAGAGCGTGCCGCAGTATGCAGCAGTCAGACCCAAAGCACCGACAACGACCGGATCAGCACCCTTCGAAATGAGGAACGGAACACCGACACCGACCATGATGACTGAGAAAGCGGCAAAACCGTTACCCATGACCATCGTGAACAGAGCCATGCCCAAGCAGTAGATGAAGCAAGCGATCAGGATGGAGTTCTCAGGAACGACCATCGAAACATAGTGAGAGATCGCATCGCCGACACCGGCTGCAGTGAACAGAGCACCTAAGGCAGACAGCAGCTGCGGTAAGATACCTGTCGTGGAAACGTTGTCCATCAGTCTTGCGCCATCAACAGCGGCATACTTCGGACTGCACTTCGTCAGCAGGATCGCAGCGCATAAAGCAACGATACCGGAAAGACCGATCGCGTTGTTGGCAGTCAGCCATGAAAGAGCCGGAACTTTTGAACCTAAAGTCGCACCGACAACGGCAACGACAGCGATACATAAAGCCGGAATGAAGATCTTGTAACCGAACTTGTCAGCATTCGCTCTGACAGTCTTTGGATCTGGTACGTCGTTCTTGGTCTGCACGACACCGCCGATCGCCGTCAGGCAAGCCATGATGACGATAGCAGCACCGACCAACCATTTAGGTACCCACGGACCGCAGATGAATGTGAAGGCAAGCAGGAACCAGAAAGCAGCAGTCGTGACTTTCTTGCTGCAGCCATCATCTTTTAAAGCCTTGACACCAACAAGGATGAAGACCAGACCGATCAGGCAATAGAAGAATTCACCTAAAATCTGAGCAAACGTCATTATTTCTTACCTCCTTTGCTGGCAGCATCAAGCTGTTTGTCTAACCACAGGTTCCTTAAAGTACCTAATACGATAGATACGACAGCGACCGGGATAGACCAACGGGCGATCTGCAGAGCATCGACTTCATAGCCGAGACCGACTAAAGTCGAAACGATGAGCAGAGTTCCCGAAGAACCCATGAAGCAGTTCTGTGCGAAGAAGTTACCATAGTTCTCTGCACCTGCAGAACCGCCTCTGATGATGTCCTGCATCTCTTCGTTGATCTCGCCATACTTGGCGACAGCAGCACCTTCAGCCATCGGAACGACGACTGGACGCACGAACTGCGGGTGACCACCCAATCTGATAGAGAATGCGGAAGCCAGAGTTCTGATCAGTTCATAAACGATGATGACTCTTCCGGCAGTAGCGGACTTGATCGAACGGATGAAGTCGATGGCTTTTTCCTTCAGACCAAATCTTTCACAGATACCGATAGCAGGTAAGGTCAGAACGAACAGGGTAGCAGTTCTCTGAGTAACGAATGAATTACCTAAAGTAGTCAGGATATCCATGATGCTCATGCCGCCAACCAGTCCGGTGACGATTCCGGCGAGGACTACTGTTGCGATCGTATCGAACTTGAGGATCAAGCCGACGACAACAATAGCTACACCAATCAATCTGATAAGCATAATATTACTTTCCCCCTTAATACTCAGTATTATAACCCTTATCAAAAATACATGCAAATTATTACAGATTTCTGAAAATAATTACAAAAATGGACTTTTTACTGGCAGATCGATATCGCAGATCCTTCTGCATCAAAAAACCTTCCATCAGGAAGGCTTATTCTTTGATATTCTTATGATCAACGACGAAACAGGATTCGAAGACATGCGACATGATCCGCTCCGTCTCCTTCTGATCCTTGCCGGTCATCTCCATGAGCTCCTTCAGAGTCCAGCTGTGCTTCTTCATCAGCTTTGCCGGATAGACCCTCAGTTCATCCAGAAGCTCCTTCAGCCAGTATGCCAGCATGATCAGCGGGATGGACAGCAGGACCCTCCACAGGACGAAATCGATCTTGAAGACGCCATCGTGGATGAAGACCAGATACAGCACCGCCAGCATCAGCGCGCTGAGTATCGCTGAATAGAAGATGATATCAAAACGCGGACTCTTGTACTGCAGGAGTTTGATCGGTTTGGAAAAATCATATTTAGGAAGACTCTTTTTCATTTCAATTCACCGGTATTATTGTATCATTTAAACTGAAGGGTAAATCAGCATATGATCAATATCGACAAAGGTGTATCTATCATCTTACACGACTGGCTCAACGTCCGCAAGGATGAAGAGATCCATTTCATCACCGACGAGACGCATCTGCGGGAAGCGGAAGCGATCGAGCGCTGGGCATACGGCGCAGACGCCGCTCTGAAGACCACGATCCTGAATTCGCAGCTCGTGCAGAAAGGCGACATCATTGAAAACATGACCGGCATCTTCTCCAAGGAAGACGTCATCATCGGTGCCACCGACTTCTCATTCATCACCACCAACGCCATCCGCACCGCTGTGAAGAAAGGCGCCAGATTCCTTTCCCTGCCGCTCTCCTGTTCCGATGGCACGTCGTTACTGGAAAACGACTTTATTCAGATGGATCCGCGCGTCACCTATCGCGACGCCAGGAACATCATCAATGTCCTGAAAAAATGCAAGACCGTCCATATCACGACGAAAAAAGGAACGGACATGTACTTCGATATCGAAGGACGGACACCCGGCTATTTCAACGGCAAAGCGGCCAGGAAAGGCCTGATCGGATCCTCCTCCTTTGAAGTCTTCGTCGCTCCAAACGAAGACAAGACCCACGGCGTCCTCTATCTGGATGCCTCCTTCGGATACATCGGACTGGTCGAACACACCGTCAGGATCGTATTCGAAAAAGGAAAGATCGTCTCCGCCGAATCGGAAGGGAATGACGCGACGAAACTGATGAACTACATCAGATCCTTCAACTCGGACAACATGTTCAGACCGGGCGAACTGGGCATCGGACTCAACCGCATCTCCAAAACAAGAGGTGTCTCCTACATCGAAGATGAATCCGCCTATCACACCTTCCACATCGGCATGGGCAGAAACATCGGACTCGGCGGCCAACAGGAAGCTGCCGGCCACTTCGACATCGTGACCAACGACCCGAGCATCTACGCCGGCCGCAAAGCGATCATGATCAACGGCGAACTGACCGTATAGAAGCTTAAGCTTCTTTTTTACGACTTATCAAAGCATCAGAAAAGCGAGGGATCTTCCCTCGCCTTTTCACTTTTTCTTCTTGAACACGTAATGGTAATCAAAGAAGTATTTTCCGCTGATCACCCCATCCGCGAAAGTTCCGGTGAACTCATCCAGACTGGAATCCTCAAAGGAGAAGACGCCATCTATATAGGTCCACATCAATTCATACTTGTTGTCCTGGAAGATGAAATAGCCCTTTCCGTCCGGCAGGATGTGAAGCTCCTCGTCCTCGAGCTCATATTCATTTCCCTCTTCATCCGTGCAGGATACCGGATAATAGACACCGACGATATCCTCATCCTTTTTTGAACAGGCCGAAAGAGACAAAAGAAACACGCTCAGTATGACGATCAGGATCTTCTTCCTTATCATTCCCCTTCTCCTTTCATCTCCTCATCGATCCACGCCATCAGAAGATGGACGATCTTTTCCTGCTGCACTTCATTCAGCTTCGTATGCATGGGGACCTTATACCATTTGTTCAGACAGCCTCTGCAGCAGCATCCCGTCGCATGCATGGCCTTGAACACGGGATGGCCCCTCATCGGCGTCTGTTTCCCGTCGTTGACCGGATCCTCATCCGCCAGCTTCGACTTCACGAAATCGCGCGCATGGCTTTCGATCACATCCCTGCCTTTACTCCTCACATATTCCCTGTCCTTTTCATTCAGATGGAAAGAGGAACGGAATTTCGAACTCTTCAATCTGATCAGCGCATCAGCGACCGTCTGCATGGCTTATACCAGTATTCTCTGACGGAACTCATAGAGTTCCCTGTCATCGATATTCATCTCTTCAAACAGTTCCGACATGCCTCCATAGATCTTTGCTGCCTCATCATAGAAGGCATCCAGATAGGATCCATCGGCGATCTCGAAACCCGATTCGATCTGTGTGTCATAGATCCCATAGACCTCATTGGTATAGAGATAGTCTTCCCTGATCGAATCCCTGTCCACATTCAGCAGTTCCAAAACCAGAGCCGTCCCGATCCCGCAGCGGTCCTTGCCCATGCTGCAGTGCCACAGAACGGGATCTTCGCTTCTCATCACATAGTGCAGGAACTTCGCATACTGGGAAACGGAAAAATTGCTGATGACGAAAGAACGGTAGAAGTGGCGCATGAACTCCTTGGCGATCTCGTCATCATCGCTCTCCCTGAGCTGTCTGACGAGCTTATCCAGTTCCTTCATCGTCTCCTCATCCCTTCTCACACCGAACGATTCATTTGTCGCGATCTCATTGAGGAAGTACGAAACATTGCCGCCAATGACATCCGGTGCCCTGTGCGCCTCGTGCGGGGAACGGAAGTCGAAGACCGTCTTTATACCGATCTGCTCATAGAGGATCTTTGCCTCTTCCTCATCGAGACGCGAAAGCTCGGAACTGCGGATCAGAAAACGATCTCTGATCTTCTTTCCGTTCCTGTTGATGATACCGCCCAGGTCTCTGATGTTGCTGACGGTGTTTAGATCTATCCTTTGGGATCTGTTCATAAGGACTCCTGTATCTTGTCTTTGAAATATCTGTTGAACAGTGACATCACTCTGCCTGTCAGAAGCATCGCAACGACGCTTCCGATCCCCACGCCGGTCAAAGGATGTGAGAAGATCAGACAGATGAGTGAAGCAAGCATGATGCAGCCGATATCGAAACAGTTCTTGACCAGACCGGTCTCTTTCTTAAAGAGATCAGCCAGGCAGGCGACGATGCCGTCTGCCGGATTGGCGATCAGCTTCACATCCAGGATCATTGCCGCACCCGTTCCCGTCATGATGATCGCGATCAGCAGGACCGCTGTCCTGATGACCATGTTCTTTTCACCCACATACGGGATCAGATCGGAAAACAGATTCATGAACCTGGTAAAAACGATCGAGAAAGGAAGCTGCAGGATGCTCATCAGCAGATCCTTCTTTTCCTTTCCGCCATAGATCAGGATGGCGATCTGAACCGCGACGAAGACGCAGTAGACCACGAAGGTCACGTCGCCGAGATTGCGGTCAAAGATGCTCGCCAGAGCATAAGCGACCGCGATGATCGGTGAAGATCCCAGGCCTGTCTTGGTGTTCATGGTCAGTCCCAGAGCCAGTATGACGATGCCTGCAAGATAGATCGCGATCCGTTTCATATTCATATTCATTTCTTCTATATTTTATCAGAAGAAAAGAGCTTGCGCTCTTTCCTGAAATGTTCTTCTTTATGATCAGCTCTTGTAGTTGCCGATCAGATATCTGAGTTCAGCACCCTTGGAGATGTTTCCCTCCACCTTCATCTGTCCGTTGACGAAGAGCTTGTCGGCGGAAGTGACTCCTGTCGCCATGTTGTAGAGATTGTCGAAGTTGGTGGCGATCGTCACGTGCGGATCCTCCACGCTGTACGGATGCATCTCCATGCCCTCCTTCGTGAACTTCACATGATAGGTGCCTTCGCCCGGTCCCTCGATCCTGATCTGTGCGATCGTCAGATAGTCGTCATCCTGTTTCTTCAGATACTCGTTCCGGCTCTCTTCCAGATCTCCGTAGACGACCTCCAGCGCCTCATAGGCATCCTTGAAGGTGACATTTGGATCGGAACCGTTGCCGCAGATGTCGGCATACATCTTCAGATAAGTCTGCGCTGACTTCTTCCAGGAGAAGTTCTTCTTCATGCATCTGTCTTTGATGACCTCGAAAGTCTCGTATTCCGCGAAGTAGACCTTGATCGCCGCATCGATCGCCAGCATCAGAGCCTTGGAATTGTACTGGGCAAACGAGAAGCCATCGCCGATGCCATCAAAGTCGGAATACGGACGGACCGTATCCTTCAGGCCGCCCGTCTCATGGACGATAGGCACGGTGCCGTAGCGCATCGCCATCATCTGGGAAAGACCACACGGCTCAAATGCTGAAGGCATCAGATAGAAGTCGGCACCCGCAAAGACCTTGGCCGCCATCTCCTCCGTGTATCGATCAGAAAAACCGAACTGCCCCGGATATCTGTTTACGCATTCATAGAAATAATCGGTATACTTCTTGTCTCCCTGACCGAAGATGATCAGCTGAACGCCCTTGCGCATCATCTCCGGAAGCAGCTCCCTGATCAGATCGACGCCCTTCTGTTCGACAAGTCTGGCGACCACCGCAAAGAGCGGCCAGTTCTTCTCCTTCTTGATCTTGAATTCTTCCTGGATGTATTCCTTGCAGATCTCCTTGCCCTTCTTGTCTTTGGCCGTGAAGTTGGCCGGTATCCTCTCATCCTTGCCCGGATCGTAGTGGTCCGGATCGATGCCATTGAGGATGCCATACATCTTGGATTCGACCAGATCGCAAACGCCCTGCAGGCCCTTGCCAAACTGCGGCGTGTGCAGTTCTCTTGCATAAGTCGGGGAAACAGTCGATACCGCATCCGCCATCAGCATCGCACCCTTCATCAGGTTGATGTCTCTTCTGCCTTGATAGATGTAGCCCAGTCCGCCGTCGTACCAGCCGCGGTCGAGCCCGAAGGTATCCGTCAGCTCGTTCTCGCCGAACTGACCCTGGTAGGCGATATTGTGGATCGTATAGACTGTCCTGACGTTTCTGTACTGCGCTCTTCTGGCCTGATCGTCTTTCAGATAGATGACCGCCGGAGCCGTCTCCCAGTCGTTGCAGTGCAGGATGTCCGGAATAAAGTCGAGCTGATCCATCAGTTCGATGACGGCCTTGGAGAAGAAGGCAAAACGGTACTTGTCGTCGTCATAGCCGTAGAGCTTGTCTCTGTCGAAGAGCTCCTTGTTGTCGACGAACCAGACCGTCACGCCTGAGAGCTTTCCTTTGTAGAGATCGCAGTCCGGTGTCCTTTGACCCACCGCGATCTTGTGAGAAGAGACGAATCTGATCTCCTTCTCAAACCTGTCCCGCACACACTTATAGTATGGAGTGATGATCTCGACTTCATTGCCGGTCTTTGCCAGAGCGGGAGGCAATGAAAAGGCGACGTCAGCCAGACCGCCGGATTTGGAAAAAGGCGCACATTCACTGGTCACAAACAGTATTTTCATGATCTGATCCCTTCCTTGTTTTTACATTTCTATTTTACCTTATCTGTATGATCACAGATAAGTCTTTATGAGAAATTAAAAAGATCCGTCATCAGACAGATCTCTCCATTTGCACTTTCAGATTTCCGATCGCTGTCGCCTCGATCGGCAAAGCGATCACTTCTTTTCCGGTGGCCTTTTCAGTCAGCTCATTCAGGAAACGGTTCTTGGCACCGCCCCCTACGATATAAAGCTTTGAATACGTCTGACCCGTGTTGCCCTCGAGCTCTTCGATCGCCCGCTTGTAGGACAAAGCCAGGGACTTGAAGGCGCAGCGGAAATAGTCATATCTGCTTTCCGGCTTTCTTTCCAGCAAAGCATCAAAGGCATCCTTCATGTTTTTAGGAGCCAGCAGAGAAGCTTCATTGGCATCGAGCACTTCATCATAAGTGCTCTCTTCCGATTTCAGCACGATGTCCGCGATCTTCTCGTTTGGACAGAGCTGTCTCTGAAGTTCATTGACGATCCACATGCCCATGATGTTCTTCTGATAGCGGTTATAGCCGACGCCGCCCTCATTGGAATAGTTGGCCTTCATCGAGCTTTCATCCGTGATCGGTCTCTTCGTCTTGACACCCAGCAGTGACCAGGTACCGGAAGAGATGTAGAGCTCATTGCCTTCCATCGGGATCCCCTCAACAGCTGAACCGGTGTCATGCGTTGCGCATAAGACGACCTTGATGCCCTCATAGTCTCCCACAAGTTCTTTTGGCTGATCGAGCTTCGGGAAAAGATGTGCAGGAAGACCGAGCTTTTCAACGATCCACTTATCGAATTCCAGCGTCTCGTGATCGATCATGCCCATTGTGGAAGCATTGGTGAATTCCTTCTTTTTGACACCTGTCAGTCTGTACATCAGATATTCCGGGATCATCAGGAAATCGCTGACACCTTCCAGTCTGCCTGCCTTCTTATCGGCATAGAGCTGATAGATCGTATTGAAAGGCTGGAACTGACAGCCAGTATGTCTGTAAAGCTCCGCGAAAGGGATCAGGGAATGGACCTCATCGATCACTTCCTTTGTCCTCTCATCCCTGTACGCATAGACCGGATAGACGGGATCATCCCCTTTCAGCAGGACATAATCCACGCCCCAGGTATCGATGGATAGGGACTCGATCTCATAAGCATCTTTCGCGATCTCTATCCCTTCTCTGACTTTGTCTTCCAGATAGTCGATATCCCAGACCAGGTGACCATCAAGTTCTTTGACCCCGTTGCTGAAACGGAAGACCTCCTTCGTCCTGATCTGACCGTCCTCTTTCCAGCCAACGATGTGTCTGCCGGAAGAGGCGCCGATATCGATCGCCAGATAGTAGTTCATCTTCTACTTCTCTCCGATCTTTCCGGACTTCTTTTCGTAAAGGAAGTTTTCTTCAATATGAACATTGAACGGACCATTCAGAGCTCTGAAACCGTCCGGTTCTATCGTGTTGAGCTTGCGGTCCGAGATCGACATGACCTTGATCAGCATCTCCGCTGATTTTTCTACGGCATGCATCAGACCGAAAGCCTCATCGAAGTCATGTCCGCATACGAACATGCCGTGATGTGCCCAGACCGCGACATCCTTCGTCTTCATGATCTCGGCCGTCTTGACGCCGATCTCTCTTCCGCCCGGGACCATCCACTCGACAACGCCGATGCCCTTCGGGAAAATGATCGGGCACTCGGTCATCATCTCCCAGATCTCTCTGGTGAAGATCTCGTCATCCAAAGGAAGGACGAAAGTCAAAGCGACCGTGTTGACCGGATGGGCATGGTAGACGACTCTGAGTTCGCTGTCCCTGTTCTTCAGGACTTCCAGGTTCATCAGGTGTGTCGGCAGTTCGGAGGTCGGTCTGCCGCCGTTGACCATGCCATAGACGATCTTGTACATCGCGCCATCATCACTGACTCTGATGATCGCGACGCTGTCTTCAAAATCCAGCCCGACATTGCGGAAGTACTTGCCGGAACCGGTGACCATGAAATATTCATTTGCCAGATCAGGAACTTCTGTCCCGATCGGACGCCATTCAGCACTCTCATTGAGCTGATCTTTGACTTCTTCCACTTCCTCAGGCTTCATGCGGTAGGAAAGGTTGCCGCCATTCCTCTCGTGCCAGCCCTGGGCAAAACCATCTGAACAGATCCTCTTGAATCTCTCAACTAATTTCGTATTCATCATTAACTCCTCTTGGAAAGAACTTCCTCTTCGTATCTTCTGACTTCATCATACCACTCATTATCCAGTGGCTTGCCGCAAGCCTTGCAGTAGGCATCCCAGACATCGCCAAACGGCATCGTCTTGAGCTCTTCCTGTACGACCATCAGCTCAGAAAAACGCTGTTCATCCTGCAGCTGCTTCAGAGCCTTGTTTGGCTGCAGCAGGGCATACAGCAGCGCCTTCTGCGTGTTCCTGTAACCGGTGACCCAGGCGGAGATCCTGTTGATCGACGCATCGAAGTAATCCAATGCGATATCGACTCTGTCAAGACCGCATCTGACGATCTCTCTGGCGATCTCTTTCGTCTCGTCATCGAAGAGGACGACATGGTCTGAATCCCATCTGACTGGTCTTGTCACATGCAAAGCGATCTCGTCGAAGAAAGTCAGCAGCGCCGGGATCTTATCGGAAACGACCTCAGTCGGATGATAGTGACCGTTGTCCATCAACGGGATGCACTTGTCTTTGTTGGCAGCCGCGTAAGACAGACAGAACTCCGCTGAACCGACCGTGTAGGATTCGACACCGATGCCGAAGACCTTGGACTCCACACATGGCTTGACCTTATTGAAATCATACGGTTCACTCAATATCTCATCGATGCTCTGGGCGTAGCGGACTCTCGGACCCAGACGGTCGCCCGGAACATCCTTGAAACCATCACCGGTCCAGATGTTCATGACGCACTTCTCACCGAGCTCTTCAGCCAGATAATTGGAGATCCTGATGGAAGCCTTGCCATGCTCGATCCAGAACTTTCTGGTCTCTTCATCAGCGGAAGATAAGGTCAGCGGATCACACTTCTCATGTGAGAAGAAAGTCGGATTGAAGTCGCAGCCCAGTCCTCTCTCCTTGCAGAAATCCACCCACTTCCGGAAATGCTTCGGCTCCAGCTTGTCTCTGTCTGCCCATTCGCCATCCTCAAAGATCGCGTAAGAGGCATGCAGGTTCATCTTCGGTCTGCCCGGGATGAGTTTCAGAACTTCATCCAGATCAGCCATCAGTTCTTCAGGATTCCTGGCACGGCCGGGATAGTTGCCGGTCGTCTGGATGCCGCCGGTCAGCGGCTTGTTGGGATCCGTGTCAAAACCTCTGACATCGTCGCCCTGCCAGCAGTGCAGTGAGACGGAAACGTTCTTCAAGGTCTCGATCGCCTGATCGGTATCGATCCCTAAAGCAGCATATTTTTCTTTGGCATAATCATATCTTTCGCTCATATTATCGACTCCTTTTATTTCATCTTCATTCTATAGGAAAATAAAAGCGCTTTCTATGACTGAATCAAAATAAAAAACTGTCCTTTCTTGCAATATAATAAAGTCATGAACGAGACCCTATTAAAGAAGCTCAGCACCATCACGGATGAAGAAAAAGAGATCCTTTCCGGAAAAAGCGGCATCGACCGCACGCTTTATTACAGCGACGAAGAAGATGTCATCGACTCCTCCAGAGTCCTGGCCAACGGCAAGCTGATCGACATCCGCCCGCACACCCGCTTCGTCCACTTCCCCAAACACAGCCACAACTACATCGAATTCATATACATGGTCCAGGGCGAGACGACCCACTACATCGACGATGAAAAGATCGTCCTGAAGCAAGGCGACCTCCTCTTCCTGAACCAGCACGCTTCTCAGGAGATCCTGCCGGCAGCGGAAGGCGACATCGCCGTCAACTTCATGATCCTGCCCGCCTTTTTTGATGAATCCTTCCGCAACGTCTTCACGGAAGACAACCCCCTCAAAGACTTCATCATCAGCTGCCTGACCGCCAGGGACCTCGAATCAAACTATCTCTATTTCTCTGCCAGCGACATCCTGCCGATACAGAACCTGCTGGAGAACCTCATCTGGAACCTACTGGAAGACGAAGCCAACCGCCGCAGCATGAATCAGCTGACCATGAGCCTTCTCTTTCTTTCGATGATCAACCACTCAGAAAAGATCATCGTCTCCGACCGCTCCTATGATCAGCAGCTGACGATGGATCTCTTGCGATACATCGATACCGATTATAAAGACGCATCACTGACCGCGTTCGCAAACGAAAAGAAAATGGACGTCTACACCATCTCCCGCATCATAAAAAAACAGACCGGCAGGACCTTCAAGGATCTCCTTGAGACCAAAAGGCTCAGCCAGGCCTGTTTCCTATTAAAGAACACACCTCTGACGATCGAAGAGATCGCCATGAACGTCGGATATGAGAACCTGTCCTTCTTCTACCGTCTCTTCAAAAAGAATTACGGCATCCGGCCACGCGATTACCGTCTTTCCTAGTTCCTGTTCATCGTCGAATCGATCACCTCGGACTGCGGCGGTGTTTCCACCGTCACTTCCTCGATC
>JAEEGF010587681.1_pt1 | contig 22980 bp, 18 predicted proteins | sample 9134171 | NCBI WGS metagenome assembly JAEEGF01 (sample SAMN16246542, study PRJNA631951) | gut metagenome | biome: gut microbiome; feature: rumen; material: AP-attached | host: Bos | place: Iran: Karaj | collected 2018-10
CATGCTGTTCGCCATGGTGTGGCAACGAAGCCCGATGGGAGGGGGCATGGCGCCAGAGGCTGTCGAAGCCCTAGGCGAGGCAGGACGCAGCGTGCGCGTGCCGCACGCCTTGTGCCGAGCCAGTCAAAGTGCGTGGACGTGGGCAGGGCCATGCAGGTCTGGCAGGAGGTCGTCTTGGCGACAGTCTGGATGCCCCTGAGGATGACGTCCTAGCGGGCCGGCATGAGGACAAAGGGCAGGTCTTCGGGCAAGGGGTGCGGGGACATTTCGGGCATGACAGGCACCTGCTCTGGCTGCGGGGCTCGAAGTTCTTTCTGGGAGAGGGTGCGCGGAGGATGCCGGCATGTCCGGCTGGCAAAGCAACAAGGCCCCCTGCGCCGCGCGCAGGAGGCCTGTACAGCAAGCCTGGCGCTGTGCGCTATTTGAGGAATCCGTTGATGATCTGCTCTTCGGCCTCATGCTCGGTGAGGCCCAGGGTCATGAGCTTGATCAGCTGCTCGCCGGCAATCTTGCCTATGGCAGCCTCGTGCATGAGTTCGGCGTCCACGTGGTTGGCGGTGAGGGAGGGGACAGCCTCGATGCGGCCGTGCTCCATGATGATGGAGTCGCACTCGGTGTGGCCGTGGCAGGGGGCGCTGCCCTCGATGCAGGCATCGAACTTCTGGTAGGAATTATCCCTGGCAACGGAACGCGAGACCACATCGGCGCTAGAGCCTTCGCCAGCGAGCTCGACCTTGTAGACGCTGGTCGCCCACTGCTCGCCGTGGGTCATGAGGCGCTCGCGCACGAGGAGCTTGGCGCCCTTGCCGAGCTTGGCCAGAGTGACGCGCTCGGTGGAGTCCACGCCCTTGATCTGGGTCATCTCCATTTCCATGAGGCTGTCCTCGTCCATGACCACTTCGGTCTGGGGATTGAGGATACGCTTGCCCATGCCGTCGCCCTCGCCGTAGTGCTTCTCGGCGTAGCGCACCTTGGCGTTCTTGCCGACGTGGAAGCGGTGGATGCCGTCGTGCTCGGAGTCCTGGCCCCCGCAGTTGTGGATGCCGCAGCCGGCCACGATGTCCACGTCCGCACCGTCGCCCACGTAGAAGTCGTTGTAGACGGTCTCCTTGTGGCCGGAGGCCGTGACCACCACGGGGATGTGGACCGTCTCGCCCTTGGTGCCGGGCTTGATGGCGATGTCGATGCCGCTGCGGTCGACCTTGGTCGTGATACTGATGTTCTCCGTGCTCACGCGGCCGCAGAGCTGGCCGTTGGAGCGCAGGTTGTAGGCGCCTTCGGGAAGCTCCGTGATGTCGGCCACCTTGGTGAAGAGCTGCTTGGTAATGGCGTCGAGCTGGTTCATGGCTTGCCTCCTTGCCGGCTAGAGCGTCTTGACTTTCTCACAGGAGGCCTGGGCCTCGTCCAGACTGGTGAGCAGGGGGAAGATTTCGCGTCTGGGTCCGAGCTTCTCGATGCTCCCCTGCTTCATGACCGCGATTTCGTCGGCGATGTTCAGGATGCGCTCCTGGTGGGAGATGACGACGATGGAGCTGTCCTTGATGGCTTCGCGCATGGAGGCGAAGATGGTGATGAGGTTGTTGAAGCTCCACAGGTCGATGCCGGCCTCGGGCTCGTCGAAGATGGCGATGCGGGGCTTGCGGGCGAGGACAGTGGCAATCTCGATGCGCTTGAGCTCGCCGCCAGAGAGCGAGGCGTTGACCTCGCGCTTGATGTAGTTCTTGGCGCAAAGCCCCACCTGAGAGAGGTAGTCGCAGGCATGGGTGAGGGAAAGCTCACGGCCGGCAGCGATGCGCAGGAGGTCGAGCACCCGTATGCCCTTGAAGCGAACGGGCTGCTGGAAGGCGAAGCCGAGGCCCATGCGGGCGCGCTCGGTGATGCTCTTGGCGGTCACGTCCACGCCGTCCATGAGGATGCTGCCCGCCGTGGGCGTCTCGATGCCGGCAATGAGCTTGGCCAGGGTCGACTTGCCGCCGCCGTTGGGGCCGGTGACGACCACGAACCTGCCGTCGCCGACGGTGAGGTCCACGTTCTTGACAATGGACTTTTTCGTGCCGTCCTTGTCCACCACGTCAAACGAAATGCCTCGCAGTTCAAGCATGCATGCTGCTCCTTTGGCGGGCGCGCATGGCGGACCCCGCTTTTTTTTGGTGCCAATTACAGCATTCGCCGGAAAAAATCCATGACAAAAGCCGCCCCGGCGCGGCCGGCCCCCTCCAGCCAGAGCCGTGGCGGCGGGTTCCTGACCTTTCAGCCAGGACGAGGAGGAGCAAAGGGCAGGGACAAGGAAGAGGAAAAGCGCAGGGGCCCGGCGCCTCCTCGAGGCGCCGGGCCCCTGCGCGAACAGCAGAAGGCTGGCTCTGGCCAGATGCGCTGGCTAGAGGCTCCACCTGCCCCAGTAGTGCAGAACTCGGACCTTGACCTTGGCGTAGGCCTGGCCGGCGCGCTCGTGATCGACGAAAAGACGCGTGGCTATTTCCGAGCTTGCTCCTGGATGGAGTTCGGGGCGGTAGCGCAGTTCAATCCTGCGGACGATGGGCCCGCTCGGCCTAGTTTCGTCCCAGAAGCCCGTGATCTCGACTTCCACGGCTTCCAGCTCCTGCAGGAAGAGCGCCTTTTCGTTGTTTGTGAAGGCTATCCAGAGGTCGAGGGCCTGGTGTTTGCCGTACAGGGGGCCGGCCACGGCCTTGATCACGGCAACGTCGAGGCCGGCCGCTTCAGGACCGGCGGTCCGGGGACCGGCCAGCGCCGGAGCCGCGGCCAGCAGGGCCAGAACAAGCGCGAGAGCGCAGGCCTTCCAGCAGCGCTTGAAGGGAAGGGTGCGTGGCATGGCGAACTCCTTGAGGATGTGACGCTACTTGTCCGTAGTCGTGGAGAACTGGCGCTTCCAGGTGCCGGGCTGGTCACCAGGAGCGAGCACGAGCTTGAAGTGCGCGGGCTTGACGCCGGGCTCAGGCTCGCCCATGGTCTGCTCGAGCACGCCGGTGAGCACGAAGCCGGAGCCCTTGGGCTCGACCTTCTTGAGCACAGGCTCCTCGCCAAGGTCGCCGAGACCGTCGATGGCCACGAAGTAGCCCTTGTCCGTCATGACGGTGTCTGCCAGCATGCCGCTCTTCGGCGCGACGTGCGTCTTGATGACGCGGCCCGTGAAGCGCAGGGCAGCCAGCTCGACTGCCTTGCGGGAGATGAAGTAGTTGAACTGCTCGGGACGGCCCTTGAAGATCGCGGGCTCATCGTCGCGGCTGACTACTTCGCCGGGGGCGAGGGCCTGGCCGGCAACGGTGAAGAGCGGCGCGTCCTTGGGCAGGGGCTTCCCGCCCTCCTCCTTGAGGCGATCATTCTCGGCGTGGCGCGACATGGCAGAATCGAAGGCGCCGAAGAGGGCGGCGGCCACGACGTTGGCCGGATTGCCGGCATAGTCCTTCTCGCCGTTCAGCTCCACGTAGCCGTGGATGGTGAAGGTGTCCTGGAGCAGAGCCTCGGCCTCCTTCTGGGAGAGGGCGGCTGCAGGCGAGGGAAGGGCAAGGCTCAGGGCCAGCGCAAGGCTGGCCAGCAGGAAAAGGCGGGATTTCATAAGGTATGCAGAGAGTTGCATAGGTGTCTCCTTGCCGGCCAGGCGCGGCGCCAAGGCAGGCGGAAAGGTTGAAGTCAAGCTTGAAGTCAAGCACTCGGAACTAGGCTGGCAGCAGAGGCCGGGAGCGGGTCGGCTAGACGCCGCGCAGAGCCGGAGCTTGCGCCGTTCCGGAACAGAGGTTGCCTCCGGAGCGCTCCCGCAGGGCAAAGCTAGCGCTTTTGGGCTCGATCTGGCAATGCGCAGGCAGGGCAAACGCGGACGCAGCCTCCCGCCGCGGACCGGAATAAGGCCAAGCCTTCAGCGATGGAGCGGGGCCTGCGCAGCATGCCGGCATCGAACAGGCCGGAAGCGAAAACGCTAGAAGGTCACGGAGTCGAAGATCTGCTCCAGGGTGTCGGATTCGCCCTTCTGGGTGACGACCTGCAGCTCGCTGTCGTCGGCCTTGCCGGTGACGGTGACGTTGAGCTTCTGGCCGTTCAGTTCCGCGTCGAAGTCGACGTAGTCGTCCTTCTGGGCGTTGAACGTGGGCTTGACGTTCATCTTCTTGACGAGTTCCCCGGCAAAGGCTTTGGCGTTGGCGCCGCTGGCCGGGAAGTAGGCAATGGAGATGGCCTCGCTGCCGTCCTGCTTGAGCAGGGTGCAGCCGCCCTGCATCTGCTTCGTGATCCAGCCCTGGGGAACCTCAACCGTGAAGGCCGTGCCCATGGCGGACTTGCACTGGAGCTTTTCGGCCATGGCGCAGGAAGCAAGGCCGAGAACGAGGGCGAGAGCGAGGATAATTTTCTTCATGACTGTCTCCTTGTCCTGTAAAAGGGAGCTGAATGCAGAGCTTTACGCCCCGCCTTTCCTGCATGTCAAAGGATATTCTGCAAAGGCGGGACCCTGTCCAGGACGATCGCAATGCACTTGGCCTGTGCCGGGCAAGTCTGCGCGGGCAGGCAGGCCGTGCGCCGCGCAGCGGCCTCCGCCCCAGGCGAAGGCCGGCGCCCGCATTGACCGGACTTGCGGCTGCATGCTAGCTCCAAAACCGTGCGCTGCAGCCGGCTTTCCCCTGTCTTTCGCGACAATGGCGAAATGACGACGGCCTCGCCGCGGCAATTTTTCCACTGCATCACAAGGAACGACACTATGCATGCCTGCGTTCGACTGCTGGCCACAGGGGCTCTTGCGACCTTTGCGGTCTTTGCCGTCCTGCTCTCGGCCGGCTCCGCCCTGGCCGACACCTGGGCCGTCTACTGGTATGTCTGCGGAAGCGATCTGGAGCGGCGCTTCGGCGGCGCTTCGGCGGACATCGCCGAGGCCATGAAGGCCCGCTTCGGCGAGGACGTCACGGTCGTCATGCAGACGGGCGGCACGAAAAACTGGAAAAACCAGCGCATCAGCGCCCAGAAGATCCAGCGCTACCTCATCCGCCAGGGAAGGCTTGAGCTGCTGGAAAGCCTGCCCCAAGGCGACATGGGCAGCAAGGACACCCTCGCCAGCTTCCTCGAGTTCTGCGACGAGAACTACGACGCCGACCACCGCGTTCTCATCGTCTGGGATCACGGCGGGGGCGGCGCCGGCAGCTTCTCCCACGACGAGAACAGCGGCAACGCCATGCGCGTCAAGCATCTGCGCGAGGCGCTGGGAGCTGTCTGGGATCCCGATCCGAACGACCCGCCGCTGGACATCATCGGCTTCGACGCCTGCCTCATGGGCTCGCTGGAGGTTGCGGAAGCATCCTACGGCTTTGCCACGCACCTCGTCGCCTCCGAGCAGACGGAGCCAGGCGAGGGCTGGAACTATACGGGCTTCCTTTCGGCCCTCGGCGCCAGAACGGACATGGACGCGGCCACGCTCGGCAGGCACATCTGCGACAGCTACCTTGCCGGATGCCGGGCTGCCGGCACAGGAAAGGCCGTCACCCTTTCCGTCGTCGATCTCTCGCGGCTCCCCCTGATACGGCTGCTTTGGAACTGCCTCGGCCTGGAAGCCATCACCAAGACGGCCAGGGACAGGTCGTACTACGCCGTCCTCGGGCGCTTTGCCAACGCCTCGGAAAACTACTACAACGTCAAGGGCGAAAGCTATACCAACATGGTGGATCTTGGAAGCTTCGCATCCAAGCTTGCCCAGCGCCAGCCTGAGCTTGCCAGCGAACTGATCAAGGCCCTGCGTGGCGCCGTGCTCTACCGGATTAACGGACCGATGCAGCATTCCTCTGGCCTGTCCTTCTACTATCCTCTGGACGGAGGCAGGACCTACAGTCGCGTGCTCGAGCTGGGCAGGCCCACGGCCTTTCTCGTGCTGCAGGGCCTGATGACAGGGCGCATGGACACGAGGACGGCCCAGGCCCATGCCACCCGCATCGCGAAGCAAGCCAAGGACGAGCTGGCACGCTTCAACCGGGAGCTGTCGCAGGGCGCAGGCGCTCAGCAGCGGCCCCAGCAGCGACCTCAGCAACGGCCTCAGCAACGGCCTCAGCAACGGCCCCCGCAGGCCACTGATCCGGCCCTGGCAGCGGCCCAGGCGGCCTCGCAGGCGGCAGGCGCTCCCCAGCAGCCGCAGGTGGCAAATCCGTCTCCGGCCCTTGCGCCTTCTGCCGACGCGGCGGCAGCCATGGCAGCCGAAACCGCGCAGTTTGCGGCCAATGCCCAGGCCACCGTCGAGGCCAGCGAAGCCGTGCTCTCGCTGATCAAGCCACTGGAGCTCCCAGGCCTGAGCCAGCTGGACAATGCGCCCATCTTCGTGAGCGACAAGGGCGAAATAACCATGCAGCTCAAGCCGGCGGACGTGGAGTACGTGGAGGACGTCTATGCCTTTGTCTCCATGGTGGACTTCGAGAAGGACGTCATGGTCATCCTCGGCGTCGACGCCGACCTTGCCGCGGACTGGGACAAGGCGGTCTTCAAGGACAATTTCCGCAACGTGTGGCCGGCGCTGGACGGGCACTACCTCATGCTCCTGAGCGTTGCCATCGAGGAGAACCAGTACCGCTACCACGTTCCAATCAAGCTCAACGGCGAGCTGGTCATGATGGAGATGATCTACGACTTTGCTGACGGCCAGTACAAGATTCTCGGCGCCCGCAGCATCCTGCCGGACGGAACGAGGGACAAGCTCCTGCGCCAGCTCAAGCCAGGCGACAAGGTGACCACCATCGTCCGGGCCAGACGCTCGCACACGCAAGCCGCCGACATTGAGCTGGACAGCTTCACCCTGACCGCCGCATCGCAGGTCAAGGACGAGAACTTCGGCGACGGCGACTACTGCCTGCTCTTCCAGATGCGCGACGTGCAGGGGCATGTGGCCGTGTCCAACGCAGCCCTGATCCACGTCCAGGACGGGAAGATGACCAAGGAAGTGCACAACCCAGCCAAGTAGTCTTCCCGAGGCCGGCTCCGCGCCGGCCGAGAGCCCCCCTTCGGCTTTCCAGCACCCCGCGCTCCTTCGGATTGCGGGGTGCTGGCGTCTGAGCATTGCTTCCGAGGCCCTGCTCTGCGGCTGCCGGCCCCTTCCGGTGCATGGGAAGCGCCGGCTTTAAGACCTGTCGCTACCAGACACAATCCCTCCCTCAAGCCTGGCAGACGCAGGACGGGCGCCAGCAAGCCCCGTGCGGAGGAGGGGGGCGACAGCCAGGCCCCGGGACGGCGCCGCGCTCGTCCAGGCTCGCCCAGCTAAGCGCCGGCGGCATGGAGCAAGCGGCGCTGCTGCGACGTGTCTCGCCCCGGACCTGCTAGCGCAGCGTGTGCCGGAAGAAGTCTGCCAGTTCGGCGAAGGCGGTCTTGGCCTCAGGCATGGCGTAGTTGTAGAGGTAGAGGACGTGGCTCATGCCCTCGAAGACGACTAGTTCTGCTGGCACGCCGCAAGCCCGCAGCTTCAGGTGCATGCGGCAGGCGTTGGACAGGAAGAGATCGCGCGTGCCCGAGAGGATGAGCACTGGCGGAAAGCCCGCAACGTCGCCGTAGACAGGCGAGAGCAGGGGGTGGTCGAGCGGCCGGCCCTGAGCGTAGAGCAGGGCCGAGGCCTTGAGCCAGGGATCCCAGGACACGAGCACGTTGTCCCGGCCCTGGTTGAGGAAGTAGCTGTCGCCGCGCTGGTCCATGTCGCTCCAGGGGGAGCAGGGGGCCAGGGCGCCGGGCAGGGGAAGGCCTTCGGCCTTGATCTTCAGGCAGAGCGAAAGGGCAAGGCCGCCGCCCGAGGAGGCGCCGAACACGCCGATGCGGGAGGCGGGATGATCCTTGAGCAGGGCCCGGTAGACGGCAAGGGCGTCGTCCAGGGCAGCCGGGAAGGGATGCTCCGGCGGCATGCGGTAGTCCACGGAAACCACGCGCACCCGGCCGGCCGCAGCCATCATCACGCCTTCGCCGGCGCCGGCAAGCCCAGGATTGAAGACAAAGCCTCCGCCATGCAGATGCAGAAGCACCCGGCCCTCCATCGCAGGATCGACGTCCTTGGGCGCAAGCTCGAAGACCCTGGCGCCGCCTAGGCTTGCCTCGCGCACATCGACGCCGAGCTTGCCGGCAAGGGCTTCCACGTGGGGCGCGGTCTTGGCGGCCTGTTCGGCGGCAAGGGCCTTCCAGGCCTTGGCGTCTGCCGGCGGATCCTGCTTCCAGAAGCCATAGAGCGGATTGACGGCAAGGAGCTTCCGCAGTTCGGGACTGGCCTCGCTGGGCAGGGGCAGGGCGGAGGGATGCTCTGCCTGCAGGGTTCTGGCGCATGCCGGCCGGATCAGGTCAGGCGCCAAGGCAAGCGCGAGAACGAGGGCAGGGAGGGCAAAGGCTGCGCGGAAGGGCATGGGTCTTCTCCTTGGCAAGCTGTGCGGGGGAGAGCATGGCGATCGCAAGGGTGGCTGCGCACGCAAGTTTGGCGCAGGGTCAGGACGCCGAGCCGCCCCGTCTCCCTGCCCTCTTTGCCAAAAAAGCGAAGCCGCAGGCGCAGGCTGTCGTCTGGCCTACGGCCGGAAGAGGTCGGAAAAAGCCTAGTCGATGCGGTGATGGCAGCCAAGGCTCTGCTTGTTGCGCATGGCGGCCTGGGTGATGACGTAGGCCGTCTGGACGCCCTGGAAGAGGTTCAGCAGCCTGCGCGAGAGGGGGGTGTGCTTGTAGAAGTCGTGGATGTGGCGCACAAGGCCGCGCATCTCCTCGAAGGCACGGCGCAGGCGCATCTTGCTACGGGAGATGCCCACGTAGTTCCACATGGTGTTGCGTATGCTCGCCCAGTCCTGGGAGACCAGGGCCGGATCGTCGTTTTCGTCGTCGCCCTCGTGCTCCCATTCCGGCACGCCGGACGACACGCCGGCGGGAATGGCGCAGGTGCCGGCATTGATGCTGGCAGCCACGGCATTGCCGCAGCCCACGCCCCAGACCAGCGCTTCCAGCAGGGATGTGGAGGCGAGGCGGTTGGCGCCGTGCAGGCCCGTGCAGGCGCATTCGCCGATGGCGTAGAGGCCGGGCATGGAAGTTCTGCCGTCCACGCCGACGAGTATGCCGCCGCAGAAGTAGTGGGCGCCTGGCACCACGGGGATGGGCTCCCTGCGTATGTCGATGCCTATCTCCTGGCACTCCTGGAAGACCGTGGGGAAGCGGGTGGGCAGATCCGCCTCCACCTTCGTGGCGTCCAGGTAGAGACAGGGGGCGCCGGTGGCGAGCATCTCCTCCATCATGGCCTGGGAGACGATGTCGCGGGGAGCGAGGTCGCCACGATTGTCGTGGCGCTGCATGAAGGGCTCGCCCTTGTCGTCGACGAGCCGGCCGCCTTCGCCGCGCAGGGCTTCGGTGATGAGCGGGCAGCGGGCCGAGGTCTCGGAGAAGAGGGTGGTGGGATGAAACTGCATGAACTCGAGATTGGCGAGCTCGACGCCGGCGCGGGCAGCCATGGAGATGGCCGAGCCCACGCAGGACGGGGCGTTGGTGGAGTGCAGGAAGATCTGCCCGACGCCGCCCGTGGCGAGCACCGTGTGGTCGGCGATGACGGTGAGGGTCTCGCCGTTGGCCTCGTTGAGCACGTAGGCGCCGAGGCAGCGGTTCTCCACCTCGTAGCGGAACTGGGAGCCCGGCAGGCTGTGGTGGCTGGTCAGGAGATCCACTGCCGCGTGGCGGTAGAGTATGCGCACCTTCCTGTGGCTGCGCACCTTCTCGGTGATGCCGTCCATGATGGCAGCTCCCGAGTAGTCGGCCTTGTGCAGGATGCGGCGCCGGCCGTGCCCGCCTTCGCGGGTGAGATCCCAGGCGCCGTCAGCGCCCTTGTCGAAGGGCACCTGGACGCGCTCGATGAGCACTTTGTCCACGCAGGCCGGACCCTGCTCGCAGAGGTTCTTGACCGCCTTGACCGAGTTGTACTCGTGGCCAGCCACGAGGATGTCGCGCTCGAGGGCCAGCGCCTCCTCGCCGGCCGTCCCTTCGGCAGCCTTGTAGATGATGCCGCCCTGGGCCAGTTCGGAGTTGCCGCCGCCAAGGTGGTCGCTTTCCGAGACCAGAAGCACGTCGTGGCCGGCGTCAGCCAGCGTGAGGGCAGCCGAGCAGCCGGCGAGGCCGGAGCCGATGACAAGGACTGGCACGTGGCAGTGCTGGGTTTGCATAGCTTTTTTCACCTTACATTTGTTGCACCGTGAGGGGGGGATGTCCCTTCGGCTGGTTGGCGGGCGAGATGCCCAGAGAGGTGGCCAGGAAGGGCTAGCTCTCCGGCTGGAGGGTCATGGAGAAGTCTGCCGACACGGCGGAGTGCGTGAGCCGGCCGACGGAGATGAAGTCGGGACGCCTTGCGGACGAGAGGGCAAGCTGGCGCAGGTTCTCGAGGGTCACGCCGCCGCTCACCTCGGTCTCGATGCCTTGGGGCACGAGTGCCAGGGCGTCGGCTAGCAGCGCTCCCCGCATGTTGTCCATCATGATGCGGTCTGCCCGGCAGGCTACGGCCTCGCGGACGTGGTCCAGCGTGCGGCACTCCACCTCGATGGGCGGGCAGGGCTTCCAGGCCGCCCTGAGCTTTTCGACGGCCCGCGTAATGGAGCCTGCCTGGTCGATGTGGTTGTCCTTGAGCATGAGGAGCTCTTCTAGGTTGCGGCGGTGGTTGCCGGCGCCGGCGGCCTGGACGGCGTACTTCTCGATCCAGCGCATGCCGGGCGTGGTCTTGCGCGTGTCGAGCAGGGTCACGCCCGTGCCTTCGAGCGCCTTGACGTAGCGGGCCGTGAGGTTGGCGATGCCGGAGAGGTGCGCCACGAAGTTCAGGATGACGCGCTCGGCCCGCAGCAGAGCCGTGGCCGGCGCCTGGATGCGCACGATTTCCGTCATGGCGGGCACCTCGGACGCCTCCTCGGCCTGGAAGGCCAGAACAGGCGTGCAGCCCAGCTCCTCGAAGACCATGGGAATGAGCGGGAGCCCCACCACATGGGTTGCCTCCTTGGCCACGATGTGCGCCCGCATGGGCACGTCCGGCGTGAAGACGCCGATGCTGGTGAGATCCCGGCCGTCCTCGTCCAGCGCAAGGCGGATGGAGCGACGGGTGAGTTCAAGGGCTGCTTCGGAGAAATACTGGGACCAGGGCGTTGGCATGGCTCGACTTCCTTCAGGCACTGCCGAGGCAGGAGAAAGGTTGCAAAATCGTGATTGTGGTTGTGTAGCACCAGCGATGCTGAGGTTCAAGGCCATTGCCTTGCTCCGTTCCGAAAAGGACCAGCCGGCGGGGGCTTCCTCCCGCTACCATGACGCGGTTTGGGCAGGAAAGCGTCCGCCGACCACTGTGCCAGGGCGTCCAGGCGATCCAGGAAGGCTGGGCGAGGAAAGGAGGGGACTGCGTAAATCTGCGGCATCATCGCCAAAAGCGTTGACAGCCTGAGGCAGTTCAGATAAAAGCATTTCTCGCACACTGGGCTATCGTTCAATTGGCAGGACATCGGATTCTGGCTCCGACGATCAAGGTTCGAGTCCTTGTAGCCCAGCCAGCACGCATTGCACTCCACGTCCCCATCGTCTAGCCGGCCCAGGACAGCGGCCTTTCACGCCGTCAACGGCGGTTCAAATCCGCCTGGGGACGCCAATGAAATCAACAGGTTACGTGCATTTTTGCCATATTGGTTACATCCCTTTGGTTACATCGAGACCCTAGCGAGCGGCTAACTCGCGAGGGTCTTTTTCTTTCGGAATTACATTCCGAATGTTCGCCTTGGCGACCAGACTTCCGGCTACCTTGCCTATGGCACTGCCATTCAAGGCCTCTAATATACCCTCCTGATTTGTGTAGAGCCCCGCGCTCTTCACATAGCGGTCCGTCGTGCTAGCGCGGTAATGCCCGAGAAGCCTCTGCGCGTCCTGCAGGCCCTGGGCACCGTAGACTATGGCGGCGCTCTTGTGGCGCAGGGCGTGGAAGCCAAAAGGGTTCCCACAGCCTGCCGATGTCGCTTTTTCCAGAGCTTCTAGGATACCGTCTTGCTGCGTGTTCCGGTCGTGGCCAAGCCTGGCGGCAGCCTTGAGGGTGCAGCAGCATTGCGAACCGCCGGGCAGGCCTTCGCACTTCACCGCGAGCTTGCCGGCCGCTTCGTCAAAGCCGTTGGCAATTGCCTGCCAGCAAGGCTCTGCGCTTTGGAAGCGGACAAGCAGTTCGGGCCTGCCCGCGCTGTTCATGCCGCGGATGACCGGCTGATTTTCGGCAGCCTTCCCTGAGGGCGACTCCTTGCCGCACGCTTCGCCGGCAGGAAGAACGTGTTTCGCAGTTAAGCCCGCGCATCCTTGGACGAAGCGCCTGGACCAGTGATGCGAGGCGTATGCGCCCAAGGCTGGGACTTTTTCCACAAGGCGGATAAGCTCGTCGGGGCAGACCGCATGAGGCCGAAGCTGAAGACCTTGCGAGCGCTTGACCAGCCTTGGCCCGTGGAGCAGAGTGTCAGGCAGACCGCTCTTTGCCCAGCCATCCCAGGGGACGCCGCATGAAGCACTTCGCATCCATTCTCCTCGTCGTCTGCGCGCTGGCGCTGGCCTGCGTCCTCGACGCCTCTGCCCGGCAGGGACCCTACCTTCCCCAGGGCGCATGCCTCAACGGCAGGGACGAATTCGACTGGAGCCTCGTGCCACGGATTTCGGACAAGCCAAGTCTTGCGGCCTATCTCCACTCCTGCGTCGAGGCCCGTCTTGTCTGGATCCCCGTGGCCTTTGCCAAGGGCTTCTACCTCGAGCCGCTGGATGTGCTCGCAAACTACCTGCTGCTCCCCTGGTCCAGCGACAAGACCGTCTACCAGCACGCTGGCGAGCGGCACGTGGTCTACGAGGTGCGCTACTATCCAGGCATGCGGGTGGCGGACGCCTACCGCCAGGGCGACCTGGCCGGCCTTTCCCCGGAGGAGCGCAGGCTCTACGAGGCCGCGCTGCCCATCGTGCGCGAAGCCATGCTGCGCCCGACCCCGCTCCAGCGCGAGCTCTTCATCCACGACCGCATCGTCGAGCTGGCCAGCTACGGCACAGGAGAGACGGGCACCATGCCGAGGCACGTCACGGCCTTCGGCGTCCTGCTCGACGGCACGGCCAACTGCCAGGGCTACGCAGACGCCTTCTACATGCTCGGGCGCATGTGCGGACTCAAGGTGGACTTCATGGCTGGCAGAGCGGCCGGCGGGGGCCACACCTGGAACGCCATCGAGCTTGACGGCAGAAGCTACGTCGTCGATGCGACCTGGGACGACGACAGCTTTGGCATGAACGGCGCAAGCTACACTACCTACATCTACTTCAACGCCCCGCGCGAAATAGCCCAGGCCACCCACCAGTGGGATCTCGGCTGCGAGCCTCCGAACTTGGCTGAGCTGATCGACGGCAGGTACTTCTACGCCACGCCGGAGCACCAGGCGACACAGGGACGCTTCTTCGGCTCGGCATGGCACTCCGCGCAGGAATGCCTCGATGACATGGCAGAAAACATTGCCCGCTTCGGCTGGCGCATGCACTACGCCATGGTGTCCTGCGACAAGGCATGGTCGCAGTCGGAGCGCGCCAACAGCTATCTGCTCGACGCCCTGACGAGGCTGGATTGGCACGGCCAGACAAGCTTCGCCGTCACGACCAATCCCGGCTGGCGCTGGATGTTCTACACCGTAGATGCCAGGCGGCAGTAGTCTGCCGGGGACGTCCTCCGCAGCCCTTCCCCCAGCCATGCCATCCCCTCGAAGCGCACAGCAGAAAGGCAGGAGGCGCCCGTCTTGAGAAAGCCTCGGCTCCCGCTTATCATGTCGCCACTCAGGCAGGCGCAAGCCTTGCCTGGCAAAGCACGCGAGGAGATCCCGAGATGGCCGACACGAAGACATCCACCTGGAAAGCGTTCTGGCACCTGTTCGCGGGCTTCTGGAGGTCGGCGCACCGCTGGCCCGCCCTGGGCATGCTGGCCTTTACCTTAGCCTGCTGCTCGGCCAAGGCCTACGTCTTCGGGGAGATGATCGTCTGGGCCGGAAAGATAAGCCGGCTGGTCAGCACCACCGAAGCCGCCGACCTCGTCCAGCTTCCAGCCACCATCCAGGAGGGACTTGGCCTGGTGGCGCTCATGGTCCTGCTGGCAAGCGCAACGCTCTTCGTCCAGCAGAGCCTGCGCCTGCGCTGGCGCGTGTGGATGACGGAGTGCTTCCTGACACGCTGGATGTCGGACAAGGCCTACTACCGCCTGCAGGCGGCAGGCCTGGACGCCGACAACCCCGACCAGCGCATCTCCGAGGACGCCGGCTTCTTCGCCGAAAAGGTCCTGGATCTCGTTGTCGGCTTCTGGGACAAGATGAGCGTGGCCGTGATGGCCCTGCTCGCGATCTTGGCCGGGTCCAGCGGCGATCCGGTGAAGATAGGCCCTTTTCTGGGACTGGGGCCCGTCAGCCTCGCCACCAGCCAGCTCTTCTGCCTAGGCTGCCTTTGCTTCTACGTCCCCGGCACCTGGCTGGCCCATCTCGTCGGCCGCCGGCTCATCAGCCTCAAGTACGAGCAGAAGCGGCGCGAGGCGGACTTCCGCTTCAGCATGATGCGCACGCGGGAGAACAGCGAGAGCATCGCCTTCTACGGCGGCGAGCAGATGGAGCTGCAAGGATCCCGCCGGCGCTTTGCCGGCGTCGTCGAGAACTTCAAGGCCCTCATCGCACGCAAGACCCTGCTCAAGAGCTACACGGTCTTCTTCGAGAAGATGGCCGACTTCCTGCCCTATCTTATGCTTCTGCTCCTGATCCTCTGCGCCAAGACCGTGCCGGACAACTTCGTAGGGCTCATCCTGTCCTGCGCGGCGATCAAGGATTTCTTCTCCTTCTTCGTCAACTCCTACGAAACTCTGGCGGATCTAGCAGCCATCATCCGCCGGCTTGCAAACCTTGACCGCAGCATGGACGAGGCCAGGGCCCTTCCCGGCGGCGCCAGCCTTGCGGAAGGCGCCCCGGGCCGTTTCGAGGCCAGGGGCCTCTGCGTCCAGCTGCCCGACGGGCGAAGCGTCATGCAGAACCTGAGCCTCGCCCTCGAGCGGGGCGCGCGCCTGCTTGTCACCGGCCCCTCGGGCTGCGGCAAGAGCACCTTCCTGCGGACCGTTTCCGGCATCTGGCCCTTCGGATCGGGCAAGGTCTACAAGGCTCCGGAAGAGCGCACGCTCTTCCTCCCCCAGCGACCCTATCTGCCGCTGGGCACGCTGCGCGGGGCCCTGTGCTATCCCTCGAAGCCCCTGCCGGCTTCCGAGGACGGCCGCCTCAAGGATGTCCTCCGCAAGGTCGACCTTGAACGGCTCGTCAAGCTGCTGGACCAGGAGGACGACTGGAGCCGCATCCTCTCCCTCGGCGAGCAGCAACGCATCGCCTTTGCCAGGGTGCTCCTCGCGCGGCCGGACTGGGTCTTCCTCGACGAGTCCACCTCTGCTCTGGACGAGGAGCGCGAGCGCGACATGTACCAGCTCATAGCCTCGGAACTTCCCAAGACCGGCATCGTCAGCGTGGGGCACAGAACCACGCTCCTTGCCCTGCACGACAGGCAACTGGCCCTCGAGGGCGGCGCCTGGAGCCTCAGGCCCCTTGCCTGCCAGCCTGCGGCGACGACTGCCTAGGCAAGGTCCGACCCCCTTTACGGCCTCTGGCCAACCTGCTAGCCTTCCTTACCCGTTACTGCGTTCCCTGCCATGGAGGCGCCCATGAGACACTCTGCGAGACATTTGGCCGCATCCGCTCTGGCGCTTCTGGCGCTGGGCGCAGGCCTGCAGCTCTCCGATTCGATGCTCCCCTCCGGCACTGTCCTGGCCATGGGCGGCAAGCCCGATGTCCAGACGCAGCAAACGGCCCAGACAGGCCGGCTCGGCTCCGTGGCGCCGCAACCTGCCCTGGGCGGCGTCGGCATGGCCGACGGCCAGTTCGGCGGGGCAGGCGAGGCAGGAAAGGAGCCTGCCCGCAGCGGGGTGTTCGGCTCTGCCTTCACCGGCGCTGTCCGGGGTCTGCTCTCCGGCATGCCTGCCTGGATGCAGGCTCTCGGCGAGGCCTCCGCGCCGGGCGCAGGCCTCCGCGGCATGGGCACCATGGGAAGCATGTCCGGCATGGGCGACATGTCCTCTGCCGCAGGCGCCATCGCAGACCCCATGGCGGGTGCCAGCCAGAACGCCAAGCTGCTTGGCACCTGGGCCGCTCCCAACGGCATGTCGCCCCTGACCATCCAGCTCAGGAAGGGCGGCGCCTGCACCCTCTTCGACAAGGGCCAGCAGGTGGCAGGCTCCTGGGAGACTGCGGGCGACATAATCAGACTGCGCTTTGCCAACGGCCGCACCTTCGCGCTCTCCTTCAGCGTTGAGGGCGACTACCTCGCGCTCTCCGACGGCTCCTGCCTCCAGCGCCAGCCGGAGGCAAGCTTTCCCGCCCCCCAGGCCAGCACCGATCCGCAGGACCTGCTGGGTTCCTGGCGCGCCTGGAACGGCAGCTACGCCGTGGTCCTGACCTTGGTCCCGAAGACCTGTGTCCTCAACGCCAACGCAAAGGAGTTCAAGGGACGCTGGAAGGCCCGCAAGGGCTGGCTGCACGTGGACTTCGAGAGCGGACCGCCCCTGGATGCGGGCTTCATCGTGGAGGGCAACGTCCTGCGCCTTGGCGACGGCACTCTGCTGCTGCGCCAGTAGGCCGGCCTGCGGCTTCCCGCCTCCCCCTTCGTACACGGCTCGAAGACTGCGCGCAGGCTGCCGCTGGCGCCCGCAGACCCCGCCTCGCCAGCCATGTCGAGTTCGGCAGGCCAGGTTCGCCAGGCCAGGCTTCCTCGTGGAAAAGCCGGAGGCTTGCCAGCAGGACGTGCGCATCGCGCGCGACAAGGCGCCGTGCTGAGCAGCAGGCCGCAGGCGCGTTCTCTGTTCTGCCCGTCCCCTTGCTGCCATAAGGAAGACGAGCTCGAGCAGGTCTCTGCCACCCGGGGAAAGGGGCAAGGCTTCCCCGGAGGTGCCCAGCGGAGAGGTCCACGGCAGAGAAGAGCAGGGCCAGAGCGAACGTTCAGGCGGAGAGAAGGCCGCTGGCGCTGGCTGGCGCGCTCTTGAGCCCAGCATGCATCGGGGCCTGGCGCATCCAGCCTCAAGCAGGCGAGGAGGCCTGCCTCGACCTCGCGCATGCCTGCATTTCGCCCAGCCGCACTGCCGCTGGCGCAGGAGGACGCAGGCTGCCGAAGCGGACAGCAAAGCCCAGGAGCCCGGAACCACGCGACAGGCGCCCCCCTTGCACTGCCCCGGGGACGCAGGAAGCCAAGCGTTAAGGGTCATGAAACGCTATTGATTTACAGCGAAGCGCAAGATAGTCTTGAATTCCAAAATAGCTCGTTCCGGATCCCTTTGGTGGCGGCATGCCGCACGGCCGGCGCCAGCAGATCGAGCGCAAGCTGGGGCGCGGGAACATGACCTACTTCATCATTGGCATACTGGCCTTCATCATCCTGATCATCATCAACAAGAACGTACTCTGGCACAGAGACGGGAAGCTGAATCCGGCCCTCAGGAGCTACCGCCACTTCCTCTGGGGCGCCATGGCCTACTACGCCATCGACGCGACCTGGGGCCTTCTGGGGCAGTACCACCTGCGGACGGCGTTCTTCGTCGACACTTCGCTCAACTTCATCGTCATGGCGGCTTCGGTCCTGCTTTGGACGCGCTACGTCATCACCTATCTGGAGGAGCGCAACCTCTTCGGCCAGTTCCTCTACTACGGGGGCATCGCCTTCCTTGTCTGCGAGACGGCAACCGTGGCGGTCAACGTCTTCGATCCCATCCTCTTCTGGCTCGACGAGGCCTGCGTCTACCACATGGGACCGGCGCGCACCGCAACCCTGGCCGTCCAGATCGGGCTCTTCGCGCTGACCTTCGTCTACGCCGTCGGCACAGCCCTCAACTCCATGGGCGTGGTGCGCCGCCGCTACATGACCATCGGTCTCTTCGGGCTGGCCATGGCCGTGCTCATCGCGACGCAGCTCATCTTCCCCTTCCTGCCCTACTACGCCATGGGGCTCATGGTGGGCAACTGCCTGGTCCACAGCTTCGTGGACGAGGACGAGAAGGACGAGTACCGCAGGGAGCTGGAGAAGGCCGTCGTGCGCGAGCGCCAGCAAAACGAGGCTCTGGCCCAGAGCCGGCAGGCGGTCAGCGACGCGCTCGCCGCCGCCGAGCAGGCCAGCAAGGCAAAGACGGTCTTTCTCGCCAGCATGAGCCACGAAATCCGCACGCCCATGAACGCCATCATCGGCCTCAACAGCATAGCCCTGAACGATCCGGAGGCGGGCGAGCGGGTCAAGGGCTACCTGGAGAAGATAGGAGCCTCGGCCAACCACCTGCTCGGCATCATCAACGACGTTCTGGACATGAGCCGCATCGAGGCCGGCCGCCTGGTCATCAAGTGCGAGGAGTTTTCCTTTGCCCGGAGCCTGGAACAGGTCAACGACATGATCGGCGGCCTGTGCCGGGACAAGGGCGTGAACTACGACTGCCAGGTCAAGGGCCAGATCGACGACTACTACCTCGGCGACGCCATGAAGCTCAGACAGGTACTCGTCAACATTCTTGACAATGCCGTCAAGTTCACGCCCGCAGGCGGCACGGTGCGCTTCCTCGTCGAGGAGGGTCCGCGCTACGAGGGCAAGGCGACGCTCAAGTTCGTCGTCAGCGACACCGGCATCGGCATGAGCCAGGACTTCCTCCCCCACATTTTCGACGCCTTCAGCCAGGAGGACGCCTCGTCCACCAGCCGCTACGGCAGCACGGGCCTCGGCATGTCCATCACCAAGAGCATCGTCGAACTCATGAACGGCCATATCGAGGTGGAAAGCGAAAAGGGGAAGGGCACGACCTTCACCGTGACGGCGACGCTGGACGAATCCGGCCGGCGGAGCGCCGGCGCCCAGGGCGACGACGTTCTGCCCAAGGATATGGACGTGCTCGTGATCGACGACGACCCCATCGCCCTGGAGCACGCGCAGATCGTGCTCGGCCAGCTGGGCATAGCCTGCGAGACGGCCGGATCGGGCGCCGAGGGCATAGACAAGATCACGTTGCGGCACGGCCGCGACCAGGACTACGACCTCGTGCTGGTCGACTGGCGCATGGCGGACATGGACGGCGTCGAGACCACGAAGCGGATCCGCTCCATCGTGGGCGGAGGCACCCCCATCGTCATCCTGACCGCCTTCAACTGGGACGACATCGCCGAGGACGCGAAGGCGGCGGGCGTCGACAACTTCATGTCCAAGCCCCTTTTCGCAGACTCGGTCATGGAGGAGTTCCGGGAAGCCTTCAGGGCCAAGAACGCGACTCTGGCCGGCAGCAAGGCGGATCTCAGCGGCAGGCACGTGCTCGTGGCCGAGGACGTGGCCGTCAATGCCGAAATTCTGGTCATGGTGCTGGCCATGCGGGACATCACGGCCGACGTTGCGGAGAACGGCCGCATCGCCGTCGACCTCTTCCGCAAGAGCGGGCCAGGCACCTACGACGCCATCCTCATGGACATGCGCATGCCCGAGATGGACGGCCTCGAGGCAACGCGCCGCATCCGCGCCATGGCCAAGGACAGGCCGGACGCAGCCAGCATTCCCATCATCGCCCTCACGGCCAACGCCTTTGACGAGGACGTGCAGCTGAGCATGCAGGCAGGCCTCAACGCCCACCTCTCCAAGCCCCTGGAGCCAGACACGCTCTTCAAGACTCTGGAAGGCATGCTCGCGGGCAAGGAGCGCTTGCCCGGTGCTGGGGAGCCTGCCCCAGAGCAGCCTGCCTCAGGCAAGCCTGCGCCAGACGCAGCCGACAGCTCCAGACCTGAACCTGCTTCTCAGCCTGAAGCAGGGAAGAAGGCCTAGCGGCGCTCGAATCCCCGCTTGGCGCACCATGCGTCGGGATCCTCGACGTCTATGGCCTGCAGCCGTGCCCTGTGCTCGTCGAAAAGGGCTCGGAAGCTGGCGCCGCCGGCCAGAATGGACTCGGTGTGCCTGGCTTCGGCCGCATTGGGCTTGGCCCGGCAGAATTCGACGGCATGGGCGCGCTCGGCCAGGCCTTCAACCACGGCCGCCGCATTGAGCGAGAGTCCGTGCTTCACGGCAGCAAGGCAGGTGGCATGGCGGGGGGTGCCAGCGTAGGCCTCGCAGGATGCGGGCACGGCAGAGGGATCCGCTTGGGCCTGCGCGACTGCATGGGAAGCGGCCTGCGGGGCGCAGAGCAGCAGGGCCAAGGCAACGGGAATCTGGCGCTTCACGGTGGCCTCCTAGAGAGACGGCTGCAGGAAAGGGCTGAGGGGAAAGGTCCGCTGCAGAGGACTACTGGCGCACGTAGGCTATGGGATTGCTGTTGGGATCGTCCGAGACGAAGAGCAGCATGCGGTTGCCCTGTATCTGGCAGGCAAAGCGGTCGGTCTTGCCGGCGTCGGAGCCCGTCTCGTGGTGCAGGACAAGCATGACGCCCTGCAGCTCGAAGGTGCCTGTGCCCATGACCTGGCCATTGTAGAAGCCCTGGAATCGGCTGCCCTGGAAGATGAAGCCGAAGCTCACCTGTCCCTGCTTGGCCCAGACCCAGCGGCCTTCCAGTGGCGTGGCGCCTAGAGCGGGCTGGCCAAAGCCCTGGCCTGGCGCAATCGGGCCATTGGAACCCCACTGGCCGTCCGGCGCGGGCTGAGAAGGATACGGCTGATTGGGAGAGGGCGGGTTCGGGTAGGGCTGGCCCTGGCCCTGACGGACAAAGGTCACCGCAAGGCCCTGGTCCCAGATCATGGTAAAGGTCTGGCCGTTGAAGGCATAGCGGTTTGCGCCCCGCTGGCCGGCATAGGGGCCGCCGGTGACCTGGTAGAGGAAGCGGCCGTCCGGGGTTGCCTGGAAGACGCCCTCGTCGATGAGCTGGCCGTTGATGGTCTGGACGTAGCGCCCCTGGCTGAAGCGGAAGGTGCGCGGCCCCTGGGGGGTCTGGGCGGTCCAGACGCCGTCGAACAGCCCGGCCGGCAGGGCCTGCTGGCCTGGGGCTGGCTGAACGGGAACGGGAGCCGGCCCCGGCACCCGCGGCCTGGAATTGCCATAGGGGGAAGCAATGTCGGCGCCTGCCGGCACCGCGAGGACTAGCGACAGGGCCAGCGCGCCGGCAAGGGCGGGGAGCCCCTGCTGCAGGGACGAAAGGTGCTTCCAGAAATGCATCATGGCAAAGCCTCCTCAGGCTGGGGCGTGCGGAGCGCGCGAAGCCAGCAAGCCTGGCGCGACCTCCGCTTCACGCCGGAAGTATAATCCTTTGCCCGACTTGTCCAGCACCCTGGACAAGCCTGCAGGGCCTGCTTGACGTGCCGTGGACAGCATGATCCGGACGGCATGATGCGGCAGGTGGCGCCAAGGAGGCCGTGCCCAGACGCTCCGGCGATCCTTGCTTTCTGGCATGCTGGCGATAGCGACGCCGCCTGTTCAGGCGACAGGCGCACCGCCAGCAGCTGCACGCTTTTCAACGAGGCTGCCGAGGGGCTGTCTCGATGTACATGCAAGATTTTCCTGCAGTCGTTCTTGACTTTTTGCCTGATATTCTTCAATATAGCATTATATTAAGGACTAACAAATGAACATCGACCCTATTGCTGGCGTTGAAGTGCTTGTCGGAGATATGCTCCTTGCCGACATCGAGGAGGCAGACGCCTTGCCCCGGCGGGACGCTTTGCCGGCTTGAAGCGCTATCTTGGGAAGCGTGCTGGCAAAGTCATGCTCCTCAACGGCCTGAGGCGCACCGGCAAGACCGTGATGGCGCAGCAGGCCATAGCTGAGTTGCCGGACGCCGTTCATGCCAAGACAGCTTTCATCAAGATATCGCAGAAGCGCACCGTTCCGAATCTGCCTGTCTTCGCCCTTGTCGAGGATCTCTTCTACGAAGTTTCAAGGGCTGCCGCCTACAACGGCGCAACAGAGCATCGCGCCGTTCTCTGGATCAGCGCCGACGAACTGCTCGGCTGCGTCGGCCACGATCCGTAAGGATGCCTCTTCCCTCAGCTTTCCAGCCGATGGAGCCCTCTGGTGCCTCTCGAACCGTGGATGGCAAAGGCTGCCGTCCCCTGTCTGGACGCAGAAGGCGGAGCAGACGACCCGCTGCCGGAGCAGACCGCATAGCCGCACGGGCAGAGCAGAAGCCCTGATGCCTGCTCTGGCGCACGCCACCGGCAGGCAGGGCCTGCCGCTTCGGAAAGCAACCTGGAAGAAGCGCCTGAGGAAGCGCTGGAAGGAGCACTGGGGGACGCCCCGGGGGAAGTGTCCTGCCGTCTAGGCATACGCCGGCATATGCCGTATGCTCTGCCCCGCGCGGAGCCCGTCCGGCGGCCGCCATCCCCCCATCCGACACAGCCTGCCGCACCCCGGCAAAGGAGACGCCATGGCCCTGGCAATGCCCCCGAATCTGCCCACGCCCGCCCTGACCCGCAACGCCGAACTCGTCCTTGCCAAGCGCTACCTGCGCAAGGGACCGGACGGCACGCCCCGGGAGACGGTCAAGGAGCTCTTCTGGCGCGTGGCCTCGGCCGTAGCCGAAGAGGAGGCCAAGTACCAGGCCTCGCCCTGGCAGGTTCCCGAGCTCGCCTTGGCCTTCTACCGGCTCATGACGGACCTCAAGTTCCTGCCGAACTCGCCCACGCTCATGAACGCCGGCACGCCCCTGGGGCAGCTGGCGGCCTGCTTCGTGCTGCCGGTCGGCGACTCCATCGAGGAGATCTTCGATGCCGTCAAGTACGCGGCCATGATCCACAAGTCCGGCGGCGGCACGGGCTTTTCCTTCTCCCGCCTGCGCCCGCGCAACAGCATCGTCGGCACCACCGGCGGCGTGGCCTCGGGACCCGTCTCCTTCCTGCGCATCTTCAACACGGCCACCGAGCAGATCAAGCAGGGAGGCACCCGTCGCGGCGCCAACATGGGCATACTGCGCATCGACCATCCCGACATCCTCGACTTTATCCGCGCCAAGGAGAAGGAGGGCGAGTTCAACAACTT
>JAEEGF010494439.1_pt1 | contig 22978 bp, 21 predicted proteins | sample 9134171 | NCBI WGS metagenome assembly JAEEGF01 (sample SAMN16246542, study PRJNA631951) | gut metagenome | biome: gut microbiome; feature: rumen; material: AP-attached | host: Bos | place: Iran: Karaj | collected 2018-10
GATTATAGTACCCCAGATCTTTACAAATATTGTAAGGGACAAACCGCCCCGTGAGTTTTGCCCATTCTCTAAAAAGATATTGGGATACATCTTTTCTGGAGCGGAACCGTTGTCTTGCGGTACATTCCAGTACTTCCGGCTCTTTGTTCCAGACTTCTTCTATAACGCTTTTTAGCAAAGGCGAAGGGCCGTGGACGGTATAGAATCCGGTATATCGAGGAAAGGCCAATTCCATTAGATTGTAGAGAAAATAGAGCGGCGGATACCCGATATGGAAATAGTGTCCGGGATGACGTTTGACACCTTCCCTTTTGCGAAAATGTTTTGCGAGAACCATGGCGTTATTCAGGAAAACATAGGGCATGGTATCATCGGATTCGTTTGCAACAATCGGTTGAAAGGCCAGCATGTCTTTGGGAAGCCCTCTTTGAAAGAACTGTGTCGGTGTGGTCTTTTGCATAAGAAACACGTCATCATTAAAGAGCAGAAACTGCTCGGACAAATTTGGAATGTTTTTGATAAAAATCTCTATGGCATTGGAATTGAATACCGGAAGATATTCTGCCGGGATAATATCCTTATGATTGATGATTTGAAGTTGTGGATGATTGGTATCTAACCAGTCGGGAATGTGTCCCCAGGTGACAAAATAGATGGTTCCAATCCAGTCTAAGTTCTGCTCCATACCGCGGAACCAATAACGCATCAAATCGAAGTCTCGATAACGCTGGATACGGTCATCCGTTGGAACAGAGGAATGCTGACGGGAATCATATTGTGCTTTTTCCTGTTGCCATGCAGGATCTGCGCCATCGACCCATAATACGACGATGTCAATGTTTCGTTGTAAATCCATAGTTTTTCCCCTTATTGTTATATGGTTTATTATAGCACAAGAAATAAGGAATACTGAGGAAAAACGAATAATCGACTTTCGACAATTCTTGGAACATGATAAAATAAGAAAAAGTATAGATACGAGGTGAACCTATGAAAGTTCGCAAAGAGTACATGATCAAATATATCGAAGGGGTTCCGTACCTGATGCCTTACGGACAGGGAATTGCATTGCAGTTCCAGGGTACCTCCTTGGATGAAGACGAAGTCTTCCTCTGGGATTATGTGAAGCAGGGGTATGACGAAGATGCATGCGCATTGGAATTGGCGAAGCATCTTGGTATGGCATCGGATTCAGAGGCGATTCGCGACAAGGTGACAGCCTTCTTTTTGATGCTTGAGAATATGGAAGTCATTAATCGTAAGAACAAGCGATTGATTGGACCTCTGGCGGATTATGATGTGTTTGAGATTGCAGGACTTCGTGTGTTATACAACGGACCGAGAGAATACATTGCACCGGAGCTTCAGTTGTATCGCGGTAAGAGTGCGATGGAACCGGTGAATTTGGATTCGATTTTGCCGGAAGAACGTGCTTCCATGCAACGGGTGGAGGTGATGATGTCGGCACCTCGCCTGATGGGAGTGGGAGAGTTGATTACCCGTACTCATCAAGTGATTGTGTATGCGGATGAGCGACATTACTATTACTTATTCCCGTATAATCGCAGCCTTCATGAGATGCGTGTTCGTAAGGACGGATCCAAGGCGGTTCTTTTTATCTCCGATATGAATTTGCCGGATGATGAGATTACGGCAGAAGTATATGAGGCCATGCATCAGAGCTTTTTGATTCTGGCTTTTGCTCATGGGAAGTTCGCTTTTACTTCCTGGTTGCTTCAGTATCGGAACAAGGGATATTTGTTTGTCTCTTCCGACGGAACGAACTGGCATGAGTTAACCAGTCGCTTGGCGGATTTGTCCGAAGTGAAGCGCTGCAATCATCGTACGAATCTCTTGGAAATTGATGGGGACCACGTGAATGTATGGAATCTTCCTTGGGGAAGCTTTTTGGATGAAGATGTGAATCGTCCGTTAGAACTTGGTGGTGTAATCAGTCTGAAGCATTCCACCACGAACCATATGTCGGGCCGTTCCAGCAGTGACTGTATTTTATTTGCAACCATGGGCATGGCTTCCCCAATGTATTCCAGGGAGTTAACGGAAGGCAATCTTGATTTTGTGGCGAAGGTGAATCGGTATGTACCAATCTGGCGTATTCATTGCAACCAGACCCAGGATGCCATCACCTATTTGAAGGCCGTGATTGATGACGGCAACCGAAATTAGACATAAGAATTGAGTAACATAGCATATGAGAACAATTGATGAACAGTTGAAGTCCGGCAACTTAAAGCCGGCATACTTACTATACGGCGATGAGGATTATCTGAAGCAGCTGTATCGTAAGCGCCTGTTATCCGCTACGGTGAAGGATGGAGATACCATGAATTACATGACCTTCGAAGGCAGCGGAATCAACGAGCACGAGATTATTGATTTTGCGGATACCATGCCGTTTTTTGCAGACTGGCGTGTGGTATATGTGGAGAACAGCGGATTCTTTAATCGCTCCGTAGATGATTTGGCGGACTATTTTTCCAAAATGTCTGAGACGGCATTCTTGGTGTTTGTTGAGAGCAAAATAGATAAGCGCAGTCGCACCTACAAGGAATTTGCCAAGGTAGGAGAGGTCGTGGAGTTGAACTTCCCGGAAGAGAAGGAATTGCAGGCCTGGGTTGGCGGCCGTGTGAAGCGTGCCGGCAAGCAGATTACCATGGATGCCTGGGAAGAATTCCGGAATCGTTGCTCCACCAATATGGAGAATATGGATCGGGAGTTAGAGAAGCTGTTGGATTATTGTGCTGACAAGCCGGCGATCTCCAGACAGGACGTACGGGAGATTTGCATTGACTCTTCGGAAGAGCGCATGTTTATTCTGGTAGACGGAATCGGAGAGAAGAATCCACGGAAGGCCATGCTTGCCTACCAGGATATGTTGGAACACAAGGTGGCGCCTCTTTATATCTTAGCTTCCTTAGAGGGACAGTTTCGTTCCATCCTGCAGACCAAGAGTTATTTGGAGCAGGGCATGAAGAAAAATGAAATCCAGAAGGTGATGGGCCTTCGTTACAATTTCTTCGTAGATAAGTATCAGAAAATGGCGAAGAACTTCTCCACCGGACAGTTAGAGCGCATCTTAATCGAATGTGCTTCCACGGATGAGCAGGTGAAGAGCGGCAAGCTGGATGCCAGCGTGGGAGTGGAGATGTTATTGCTGAAGCATTGTAAGTAAGCAATCCGATGTCACTAAGCGCATCTGCGCACTTCGTGCTTGATTTGCTAAGTGTCCCTGTATGGCTCATTCTAATAATTAAAAATTATTGAATGAGCACAAAAAAAACACCAGTATGACGGTACTGGTGTTTTTCATATTCATGAATATTTAATATTTAAAGAATTAAGCAATCTTTGCTACAGCCTTAGCAAGACGGGAAATCTTACGAGAAGCGTTGTTCTTATGGTAAACACCCTTAGTAGCTGCCATCTCGATCTTCTTGGTAGCAAGAACTAATGCTTCTTCAGCAGCAGCCTTATCGTTATTAGCAACAGCTGCCTCTACCTTCTTAATGCAAGTCTTAACTTCAGACTTGATTGCTTTGTTACGCTCAGTCTTAGTAGCAGTAACAAGAATTCTCTTCTTTGCAGATTTAATATTAGCCAACTTCGTACACCTCCAATGTAATGATTTAACTATATATAGCGATTACATTGTAGCCGGACACGGACAGTTCAATGTAAACATACCTTGATATAATAATCGAATAATTACGCGCTGTCAATGGGTTTTGCCTATTTTTTGCTTCAAATCCCCAAATCCTCTTGTGGAAGAGTCTTTTCCTATGCTAATATAAGGAACGTAAATTTGGAGGTAATTATGGCAATCGACCAGAGTAAAGTTCGTAACTTTTGTATTATAGCACATATTGACCACGGCAAGTCTACCTTGGCCGATCGTCTGATTGAGAAAACAGGCCTTTTGACCGAGCGTGAGATGCAGGCCCAGGTCCTTGACAATATGGAGTTGGAGCGTGAGCGAGGCATCACCATCAAGTCCCAGGCGGTTCGTTTGATTTATCGTTCCGAGGACGGAGAAGAATACATTTTCAATTTGATTGATACGCCGGGCCACGTGGATTTTAACTATGAGGTTTCCCGAAGTCTGGCTGCTTGTGACGGCGCTATTCTTGTTGTGGATGCAGCACAGGGAATCGAAGCCCAGACCTTGGCCAATGTATATCTGGCCCTAGATCATGACTTAGAGGTGCTTCCGGTTATTAATAAGGTAGATCTTCCAAGTGCAGATCCGGAACGTGTCATCAACGAAATCGAGGATGTCATTGGTTTGGAAGCCCAGGATGCACCACAGATTTCCGCCAAGACCGGTTTGAATGTGGAAGAGGTGTTGAAGCAGGTCATCGAGAAGCTTCCGGCACCGAACGGAGATCCGAATGCACCGTTGCAGGCTTTGATTTTTGACTCTTTGTATGATTCTTATCGCGGTGTGATTGTATTTTGCCGTGTGAAGGAAGGTACGCTGAAGGCTGGCGATACCGTACGTATGATGGCAACCGGCGCAACCTTCGATGTGGTAGAAGTGGGATATTTCGGTGCAGGCCAGTTCATTGCCTGTGACGAACTCTCTGCCGGTATGGTTGGTTACATGACCGCCAGCATCAAGAATGTGAAGGATACCCGTGTGGGTGATACCATTACCCATGCCAAGAATCCTTGCGCAGAGGCGCTTCCGGGCTATAAGAAGGTGAATCCGATGGTGTACTGCGGACTCTATCCTGCAGATGGCGCCAAGTATCCGGATTTGCGTGATGCCCTTGAGAAGTTACAGCTGAACGATGCGGCATTACAGTACGAGCCGGAGACTTCCATTGCTTTGGGATTCGGATTCCGTTGCGGATTCTTAGGACTGTTACACTTGGATGTGATCCAGGAACGCTTGGAGCGTGAGTACAACCTGGATTTGGTAACCACCGCACCGGGCGTTGTGTACCGTGTTTATAAGACTGACGGAACCATGATTGAACTGACCAATCCGTCTAACCTTCCGGATCCTTCCGAGATTGAATACATGGAAGAACCGGTGGTAGATGCGGAGATTATGGTAACCAGTGAGTACATCGGTGCCATTATGGACCTTTGCCAGGAGCGCCGTGGTATCTATGTCAGCATGGAATATATGGAAGAGACCAGAGCGCTGATTAAGTATGTGCTTCCGTTGAATGAAATCATCTACGATTTCTTTGATGCATTAAAGTCCCGTTCCCGTGGATATGCATCTTTTGATTATGAGTTCAAGGGCTATGTTCGCTCCGAACTTGTGAAGTTGGATATTTTGATTAACCGCGAGACCGTGGATGCGTTATCTTTTATCGTATTCAAGGATACCGCATATGAGCGTGGCCGGAAGATGTGCGAGAAGTTGAAGGAAGAGATTCCGAGACACTTATTCGAGATTCCAATCCAGGCCGCAGTGGGCAGCAAGATTATTGCCCGTGAGACCGTGAAGGCAATGCGTAAGGACGTACTTGCCAAGTGTTACGGCGGTGATATCAGCCGTAAGAAAAAGTTATTGGAGAAGCAGAAGGAAGGTAAGAAGCGTATGCGCCAGGTGGGCAATGTAGAGATTCCACAGGAAGCCTTCATGAGCGTACTCAAACTTGACGAAGATTAAGACCGAAGGAGGGATATGGCATATGGAGTTGTATAAGGATGTGTTAGAACTCTATATCCATATCCCTTTTTGCGTCAAAAAATGCGATTACTGCGACTTCTTATCCGGTCCCTTCGATGCAGATGTCAGACGGGATTATACCAAGGCACTGTGTCGGGAGATTAAGTGGTGGGGCATCCGCCTATCAGATAAGTTGATTACTTCTATTTATATCGGCGGAGGAACGCCTTCCTGGTTGGAAGCGAACTACATGGCCGAGATTATGGATACGGTCCACAAGTATTTCCATGTAGACCCAAGGGCGGAAGTGACCATTGAATGCAATCCGGGAACGGTAAGCTCCGAGAACTTCAATATCTATCGTTCCGTTGGCATCAATCGCATCAGTATCGGTTTGCAGTCCGCCAATGACGATGAGCTGAAGATCCTCGGCCGGATTCATACCTTTGACCGGTTCCTGCATACCTTTGAATTCGCCAGGGTAGCAGGCTTTGATGATATCAGCGTGGATATTATGACGGGACTTCCGGGACAGACACCGGCGAAGCTTACTCATACCATTCAGCAGGTGACTCGATTACAGCCGGAGCATATTTCCGCCTACGCCCTGATTATTGAGAAGGGCACACCGTTTTATGACCGTTACAAGTTCGATGCGGTGAAGCAGCACGCCGGCATGGAGACGGAAGCGCTTCCCAACGAGGATCAGGAATATGAGCTGTACAAGACGGCTCAGATGCAGCTTGTGGCCCACGGTTATGAGCAGTATGAGATTTCCAATTACGCCAAGAAGGGCCATGTGTGCCAGCACAATATCGGATATTGGAAACGAGTACCATACCTTGGCATGGGAATCGGAGCAGCGTCCCTTTTGAATGAATGTCGTTTTTCCAACGAACGCAACATCCATGATTACATTGCCCATACCGATGAGTTGGTGATGGAGAACTTTCGACAGGAATCTCCCATGCGAGAAGACTTCCAGGAATTGTCCAGACAGAATGCCATGGAAGAGTTCATGTTCCTTGGCCTTCGCATGAATGCCGGCGTATCCAGAAGCGAGTTCCGTCAGGCTTTCGGATTGGAGATTGACGGTGTCTACGGTGCAGTGATTCAGCGGCTTCGGAATGAAGGATTATTGGAAGCGGCGGAAGGTCGCATCTTTTTAAATGAACGGGGAATGGATTTGTCCAATTATGCCATGGCCCAGTTCCTTCAATAAATTATAAAATTATTATAAAATTAGCACCCTGCTTGTTGACAAAGAATAGGTAGGGTGCTAAATTACTATTTAGATATTAGCACTCCAAATCGATGAGTGCTAACAACCAAAATCACCATTCATCTTTTTAAGAGGATACGGTATGGATGCGTTAGATGAGAGAAAAGAGAAAATCCTATATGCCATTATTCAGAACTACTTAGAGACCGGTGAGCCGGTAGGCTCGAGAACCATCTCCAAGAATTCCGAATTGAATCTGAGTTCAGCGACCATTCGTAATGAGATGTCTGATTTGGAGGAACTTGGCTATATTGTTCAGCCCCATACTTCCGCTGGACGAATTCCTTCCGATAAGGGATATCGCTTCTATGTGGATCGTTTGATGGCTGAGAAGGACCAGGAAGTCTCCGATATCAAGGAACTCATGATTGAGAAGACCGAGAAGATGGAGAAGTTGTTGAAGCAAGTGGTGAAGGTACTGGCCAACAACACCCAGTACGCAACCATGATTTCCGCACCGGCCTTATCCAAGAGTAGCGTCAAGTTCGTTCAGCTTTCTGCAGTGGATGAGCATCACATCTTATCCGTCGTGGTGATGAACGGCAATCTTGTGAAGAACAAGATTATTGAAGTAGACAAGCCTCTGGATAATGAGAACCTTCTGAAGCTGAACATGCTTCTGAATACCAACCTGAACGGTTTGACGGTTTCTCAGATTAATCTTGGGTTGATTACCATGTTGAAGGAACAGGCCGGTATCCATGAGGACATCATTGCTCAGGTATTGAATACCGTGGCCGAGACCATTAAGGACAGTGATGAGGGCTTAGAGATTTACACCAGTGGTGCAACCAACATCTTTAAGTATCCGGAACTTGCTGATTCTCAGAAGGCGAGCGAATTCATTTCAACCTTCGAAGAGAAGGAAGAACTTGCATCTCTGATTTCAGATATCGAAGATGGAGAATCCGGAACCGGTATTCAGGTATACATCGGTGACGAATCTCCAATCGAGACCATGAAGGATTGCAGTGTGGTAACCGCCACCTACGATCTGGGCGAGGGCATCAAGGGTACCATCGGTATCATCGGCCCGAAGCGTATGGACTACAAGAAGGTTATGGACAACTTAAGTCAATTGAAGGATCAATTGGGATCCATTATGAAGAAGGAATAGAAAGGTGGTAGGAACGTGGCAGAAGAAAAAGAGAACTTCTCCGTAGAGCAGGAAGAAGCTGCGAACACCGAGGAAGTAACAGAAGAGACCACAACCGAAGAAGCACCTGCCAAGGAAGAAGCGACAGAAGCCGCAACCGAAGAAGCAGGCAAGCAGGATGCCAAAGACAAGAAGCATCACAAAAAAGAAAAGAAGGACAAGCGCGACGAACAGATCGCTGATCTTACGGATCGTGTGAAGCGTCAGTTAGCAGAGTTTGAGAACTTCCGTACCCGCTCCGAAAAAGAGAAGTCCCAGATGTTTGACATGGGTGCGAAGACCATCATCGAGAAGATTCTTCCGGTGGTAGATAACTTCGAACGCGGACTTGCGAATGCTCCGGAAGGCGATGCTTTTGCAGACGGAATGAAGATGATTTACAAGCAGATGTTAACTTCCTTAGAGGAAGCCGGTGTGAAAGCCATTGAGGCAGAGGGCACCGAGTTCAATCCGGACTTCCACAATGCAGTGATGCATATTGATGATGAGCAGTACGGTGAGAACATCGTTGTAGAAGAATTCCAGAAGGGTTATACCTACCATGATCAGGTGGTTCGCCACAGCATGGTGAAGGTAGCAAATTAAGACAACTTTCGCGCAACGCGCATTTTTGTAAAAGATAGGATAATTAGGAGGAACAAATCATGGGAAAAATTATCGGAATTGATTTAGGAACAACCAATAGCTGTGTAGCTGTTATGGAAGGTGGTAAGCCAACCGTTATCGCGAACCAGGAAGGCGCACGTACAACACCATCTATCGTAGCATTCACCAAGACCGGTGAGCGTCTCGTAGGTGAGCCTGCAAAGCGTCAGGCAGTTACCAATGCAGAGAAGACCATCTCTTCCATTAAGAGAGATATGGGTACTGACAATGGTCGTACCATCGATGACAAGAAGTATTCTCCACAGCAGATCTCCGCTATGATCCTTCAGAAGTTGAAGGCAGATGCTGAGAACTACTTGGGTGAGCCTGTATCTGAGGCTGTTATCACTGTTCCTGCATACTTCAACGATGCTCAGCGTCAGGCAACCAAGGATGCCGGTAAGATTGCAGGTCTTGATGTAAAGCGTATCATCAACGAGCCGACTGCAGCAGCTTTGGCTTACGGTCTTGACAACGAGAAAGAGCAGAAGATCATGGTATACGATTTAGGTGGTGGTACATTCGATGTATCTATCATCGAGATCGGTGACGGTGTCATCGAAGTATTGTCTACCAGTGGTGATAACCGTCTTGGTGGTGATGACTTCGACCAGAAGATTACCGATTGGATGTTAGCTGAGTTCAAGGCAGCAGAGGGTGTTGACCTTTCTACCGATAAGATGGCTCTTCAGAGATTAAAAGAAGCAGCAGAGAAGGCTAAGAAGGAGTTGTCCGCAGCAACTACAACCAATATCAACCTTCCATTCATCACTGCAACAGCTGATGGTCCGAAGCACTTTGATATGAACTTAACCCGTGCGAAGTTCGACGAGTTAACACATGACCTTGTAGAGCGTACTGCAATTCCTGTACAGAACGCTTTGAAGGATGCAGGCTTAACTGCAGCTGAATTGTCCAAGGTATTATTGGTTGGTGGTTCTACACGTATCCCAGCCGTACAGGATAAGGTAAAGGCTTTAACCGGACATGAGCCAAGCAAGACTTTGAACCCGGATGAGTGTGTAGCAATCGGTGCTTCCATTCAGGGTGGTAAGCTTGCAGGTGATGCAGGTGCAGGTGAGATCCTTCTGTTAGATGTTACTCCATTGTCCCTTTCTATCGAGACCATGGGTGGTATCGCAACCAGATTGATCGAGCGTAATACAACAATTCCTACCAAGAAGTCTCAGGTATTCTCTACTGCAGAGGATAACCAGACCGCAGTAGATATCAACGTAGTACAGGGTGAGAGACAGTTCGCCCGTGACAACAAGTCCTTAGGACAGTTCCGTTTGGATGGTATCCCACCAGCACGTCGTGGTGTACCTCAGATTGAAGTTACTTTCGATATTGATGCCAACGGTATCGTTAACGTATCCGCTAAGGATCTTGGAACCGGCAAGGAGCAGCACATCACTATTACTGCAGGTTCTAACATGTCCGATGAAGAAATCGACAAGGCAGTTAAGGAAGCTGCTGAGTACGAAGCACAGGATAAGAAGCGTAAGGAAGCAATTGATACACGTAACAACGCTGATTCCTTCGTATTCCAGACCCAGAAGGCTTTGGATGAAGTTGGTGACAAGCTTGACGCAGCTGACAAGACTGAGGTTGAGGCTGACTTGAAGGCATTGAAGGATATGGTAGATGCTCATCAGCAGGCAGAAGATATGTCTGAGAGCGATGTATCTGCTATGAAGGCAGCTCAGGAGAAGTTAGAGCAGTCCGCACAGAAGGTATTTGCTAAGATGTATGAGCAGGCTCAGGCTGCACAGGCTGCAGGCGCAGGCCCTGACATGGGTGCCGCAGGTGCAGATATGGGTGCAGGAGCAAGCGCAGGTGCGAACAACGACGATGTTGTTGATGCAGATTTTAAGGAAGTATAATAAACGATGGCAGAACAGAAAAGAGACTATTATGAAGTCTTAGGCGTTGATCGCAATGCCGACGACGCGACACTGAAAAAAGCATATCGTCAATTGGCTAAGAAATATCATCCGGATATGCATCCGGGTGATAAGGAGGCCGAAGCGAAGTTCAAGGAAGCCAGCGAGGCATACGCCGTATTGTCTGATGCAGACAAGAGAAGACAGTATGACCAGTTTGGACATGCTGCATTCGAAGGCGGTGCAGGCGGCGGAGCCGGTGGATTCGATTTCTCCGGCATGGACTTCTCCGATATTTTCGGAGATATCTTCGGCGATTTCTTCGGTGGCGGAGCACGTCGTACCAGCAATGGTCCGATGAAGGGTTCCAATATCCGTACCTCCATCCGTATTAAGTTCGAAGAGGCTGTTTTCGGATGTGAGAAAGAGATTGAGCTGACGTTGAAGGATGAGTGCCCAACCTGTAAGGGAAGCGGTGCGAAGCCTGGAACCTCTAAGAAGACCTGTCCGAAGTGTGGTGGTAAGGGTAAGATCGTGGTTACCCAGCAGTCCCTCTTCGGTATGATGCAGAACGTGACAACCTGTCCGGACTGTAACGGTACTGGCCAGATCATCGAGGAAAAATGTAGCGATTGCCGTGGAACCGGTTATATTGCCAAGAAGAAGCGTATTCAGGTAAGCATTCCGGCCGGAATCGATAATGGACAGTGCGTCCGTATCCGCGAGAAAGGTGAGCCGGGTATCAACGGTGGTCCTAGAGGCGACTTGTTGGTAGAGGTTCGTGTAGCTCCGAGTGATAAGTTCGAGCGTAGCGGTTATGACGTATATTCTATTGCTCCGATTTCTTTTGCACAGGCTGCATTGGGCGGAGAAGTGATTATCGACACCTTAGACGGTCGTGTATCCTATGAGGTGACTCCGGGTACCCAGACCAACACCAGAATTCGTCTGAAGGGCAAAGGTGTTCCGTCTCTTCGTAACGCCAATACCCGCGGTGACCAGTATGTTACCTTGGTTGTCCAGGTTCCGACTGCGATGAACGCAGCAGCCAAAGAAGCACTTCGTACCTTCGATGAGAACTGTGGAAACACCTTAAAAGAAGGTGGTGTCCAGGTGAAGCAGGAGAAGAAAAAGAAGGGCTTTCGTGACAAATTAAAAGATTTATAAGCCAAGATTATAGGGGAGCTTCTCACAGTTGTGGGAAGCTCTTTTATTTGCACCTAACGGGCTTTTGTGATAGTATATGGTGGCTTTCATATGTGTTGTTTTGCGGAGTTTTTCGCAGGAGGTGGATCTATGAAATGGACAAAATTTACCATTCATACAACTGTTGAAGCAGAAGAAATCGTGGGCATGGTTTTGGATGAGCACGGAATTTCTGCCATTGAAATAGAAGATAACGTTCCGGTGGATGATGAGTTACAGGGCGGTAACTTTGAAGAGTTACAGCCGGATTTACCGGAAGATTTGGGAATGAGCCGTATCTCTTTCTACATGGAAGAGGGAACGGACTATGCTGCGCTCTTAGAAGCAATTTCCTTAGATTTAGAGAAGAATCGCGCTTTTTGCGATATGGGTAGTCTGAAGATTACCGTTGGCGAGACGGATGAGGCGGATTGGAGAGATAACTGGAAGCAGTTTTTCCATTCCTTTACCATTGATAACATCTTAATTAAGCCAACTTGGGAAGAGGTTGCGGATGCAGATGCGGACAAAATCTTAATTGAGATTGATCCTGGTGTATCCTTCGGAACCGGTAAGCATGAGACCACACAGCTTTGTATTCGTCAGTTAGAGAAGTATCTGAAGAAGGATGACCGTGTGTTGGACTTGGGCTGCGGTAGTGGTATCTTGTCCATCGCAGCGTTGAAGCTTGGTGCACAGGAGACATCCGGTACGGACATTGATCCGGATTGCATCCAGTCTACCTATGACAACATGAAGCTGAATCATGTATCTTGCGGTGACGGCGCTTTTTATGTAGGCAATCTGGTACAGGATACCGATCTTCAGAACCGTCTGGGAAGAGAGTGCTATGACATTGTTGTGGCGAATATTCTTGCAGACATTATTATTGATATGATGCCGGCCATTCCGGATCGTATCAAGCCGGGCGGATTGTTTATTTCTTCCGGTATTATTGATTTCAAAGAAGAAGCAATTGTAACGACATTGAAGAAGGCTGGCTTGGAGATTGTGGAAATCAACCACCAGGGCGAGTGGGTGAATGTAACCGCTCGTAAGCCGATGGAGTAATTATGGAAGCATATTTGGATAATTCGGCAACCACCCCATGTTCACCGGCAGCGGTGAAGGTCATGGAGCAGGTGCTGCTTAATGACTACGGTAATCCATCTTCCTTACATAATAAGGGAATGGAAGCAGAGAATTACATGAAGGCGACCCGGAAGTCCATCGCCAAGAGCCTGAAGGTTTCGGAGAAGAGTATCTATTTTATCTCCGGAGGAACCGAGGGCAACAACCTTGCAATTGCAGGAAGTGTTGCAGCCAATGCCAGAGTGGGCAAGCATGTGATCACGACAGCAATTGAACATCCTTCTGTTGGAAATCCAATGAAACACTTAGAAGAGCTTGGCTATGAGGTGAGCTACTTAGGTGTGGATGCCAAGGGCTATATTTCCTTAGAGGAGTTGGAATCTCTTTTGCGAGAGGATACGGTATTGGTATCCATCATGCAGGTGAACAATGAGATTGGTACCATCCAGCCGGTGGCAGAGGCTGCGAAGCTTGTTCATGCCAAGGCACCGAAGGCAGTATTCCATGTGGATGCCATTCAGTCCTACGGCAAAGTGGAGCTGTTCCCGGAGAAGATGGGCATTGATATTATTACCGTCAGCGGACACAAGATTCATGCACCGAAGGGAAGCGGATTTATCTATATCAACCCGAAGGTGAAGGTGACACCCCAGATTTTAGGTGGCGGCCAGGAAGAGGGCTTCCGTTCCGGAACCCAGAATGTACCGGCCATTGCTGCTCTTGGTGTTGCAGTGGATGAGATGTTCGCGGATTTTGAAGGCCACAGAGCCCATTTGTTTGCTTTGAAGCAGCGGATGGTAGAAGGCCTTGGAGCCATTTCCGGTGTGTCTTTTAACGGAGATATCGAGAAAGGTGCTCCACACATCTTAAGTGTTACAGCGAAGGATGTACGGAGTGAAGTGTTGTTGCATGCCTTAGAGGATAAGGGCATTTATGTCTCTGCCGGTAGTGCATGTTCATCCAACAAGCCTTCCCCAAGCAAGACCTTGCAGGCCATTGGCTTGGATCGCGCCAGCTTAGAGGCTACGGTTCGTATCAGTTTTTCCATTTATACCACGATGGAGCAGGTGGATTACGCCGTTGAAGTGATGAGTGAACTGATTCCGAAGTTACAGAAGTATATGAGAAGATAGGAGCAATATGAATAGCGCTTTTTTATTAAAATATGCGGAAATCGCATTAAAGGGAAAAAACAGACATATCTTTGAAGAGACCCTGGTGAAGCAGATTGAGTATGCGTTGGAGCCGGTAGACGGAAGCTTCGTAGTTACCCGTCCCCAGGGGCGTATCTTCGTAGAACCACAGGGCGACTGTGATGAAGATGAAGTAATTACCGCTTTAAGCCATGTATTTGGTATTACCGCTATTTGCCCGGTTTGCTTAACCCAGGACAATGGCTTCGATGCATTGGCAGAAGAGATTATTGCATATGTAGATCGCACCTATCCGGATAAGCACTTTACTTTTAAGGTAGAGTCCCGTCGTGCACGTAAGAACTATCCCATGGAGTCCATGGAGTTGTCTGCCAAGTTGGGAGAGCGGATTTTGGCTGCATTCCCGGATATGAAGGTAGACGTTCATCATCCGGATGTACTGCTTCGTGTGGAGATTCGTGACCGTATCAACTATTACTCTAAGGAGATTCCGGGTCCGGGCGGTATGCCGGTTGGTACCAACGGCCGTGCTATGCTGTTATTATCCGGTGGAATTGATAGTCCGGTTGCAGGTTATATGATTGCAAAGCGTGGTGTTACCATTGATGCCACCTATTTCCATGCACCGCCGTATACTTCCGAGAGAGCGAAGCAGAAGGTTGTGGATTTGGCCAAAATCGTATCCAAATACGCCGGCCCGATTCGCTTGCATGTGGTGAACTTCACCGACATTCAGTTAGCCATCTATGAGCTTTGCCCACACGATGAGCTGACCATTATTATGCGTCGTTATATGATGCGTATTGCAGAGCATTTTGCAAAAGAAGACGGAGATTTGGGTCTCATTACCGGTGAGAGCATCGGACAGGTTGCAAGCCAGACCATGCAGTCCTTAGCTTGTACCAACGATGTATGTACCTTGCCTGTATACCGTCCTTGTATCGGTATGGACAAGCAGGAAATCGTCACCATCTCTGAGAAGATTGATACTTATGAGACCTCTATTTTGCCATATGAAGATTGCTGTACCATCTTCGTTGCAAAGCATCCGGTCACCAAGCCACGTGTGGATATCATTCGAAAGAGTGAAGAGAAGCTGGCAGACAAGATTGATGCGTTGATGGAAGAGGCTCTTCGCACCACAGAGACGATTATCTGTAAGCCGGAATAAAAGAGAAAATAAAAAAGCCACAGGAAATCCTGTGGCTTGATACTCTTATATACGATTGATTATACGATATAAGGCTTTAATGCTTCTACGATAGCCGTATCCTCTTCCGCATGAATCGTCAAATCAATTGGCTGAGATAAATCTAAAGAGAAGATTCCCATGATGGACTTTGCGTCAATCACATATCTTCCAGAAATTAAATCAAAGTCGCTGTCGAACTGACTGATAACATTTACAAAAGACTTTACCTTATCGATAGAGTTAAGTGAAATTTTAACAGTTTTCATTAGGCACCTCCTGAGGTATTATTTATAGTTTCATCCTAAAGTAAATGTTATAAAAAGTCAACGAGAACCGCTTATTAGAAAGGACTTTTTATGAAAAGAGCAGCCCTGCACAACCTCGGTTGTAAGGTAAATGCATATGAAACAGAAGCTATGGAACAGATGCTGGTAGATGACGGTTATGAAATCGTTCCATTTACGGAGGAAGCGGATGTTTATGTAATTAACACCTGTTCCGTTACCAATATGGCAGACAAGAAATCCCGTCAGATGATTCACCGTGCAAGACGTCAGAATCCCAATGCAGTTATTATTGCTGCCGGATGCTACGTTCAGACCGGATTACAGAATGCTTCTTTGGATGAGCATATTGCAGATATCATCATCGGCAATAACCGCAAGCACGAGCTGATTCCCCAGTTGCATCAGTATCTGTTGGAACATCGTCACATTACCCATGTGGCAGATATTAACCATCTTCCGGAGAACTATGAAGAGCTGTACTTAGCAACCACATCGGAACACACCAGAGCTTTTATCAAGGTGCAGGATGGATGCAACCAGTTCTGTTCTTACTGCATTATTCCTTACGCCAGAGGACGTGTGCGTTCCCGTAAGCCGGAGAATGTTTTGGAAGAAGTGGAGCGTTTGGCCAAGAACGGATTCCGTGAGATCGTACTTGCCGGTATTCATTTGAGCAGCTACGGTGTTCCGGGAGAGTACGACCTGTTGGACTTGATTGAGCTATTGCACGGTGTTCCGGGCATTGAGCGTATTCGCCTTAGCTCCTTAGAACCACAGGTCGTAACCGAGGACTTCGCCAGAAGACTGTCCGCCTTAGAGAAGATTTGCCCGCATTTCCATCTGTCCTTGCAGAGCGGATGCGATGCTACCTTGCAGCGTATGAACCGGAAGTATACCGCCGAGGAGTACAAGCAGGGCGTTGCGATGCTGCGGAAGTACTTCGATGATCCGGCCATTACTACCGATGTTATCGTGGGATTCCCGGGAGAGACGGAAGAAGAGTTTGCATCCTGTAAGGAGTTCTTGGATGACATTCATTTTTACGAAATGCATGTATTTAAATACTCCAAGCGAGAAGGTACCAAGGCGGCGGTGATGGACCATCAGATTCCGGAAACGGTAAAAAGTGAACGCAGTGATGTGCTCATTGATATGGCAGACCGGATGTCTGAGGAATATCGGAAGAGTTATCGGAATCGCAAGGTGGAAGTCCTGTTCGAAGAGCAGGAAGAACTTGATGGCGTGACCTATTGGATGGGTTTTACAAAAGAGTACATCCGTGTGGCATTACAGACAGATGAGAATTTGTCCAATACCATCGTGACCGGTCGTCTCGGACAGATGCTGACGTCGGAAGTATTACTCTTAGAAAGAGACTAGAACCCGCGGTTTCTTTACTTTTTCACGGGCTTATATTATTATAAATACAGATAGTTTTACATTTTATGACAAAGGATGTGACGATATGCAGGACTTGGGAAATACTCAATTTTTTAAAGTAGAAAAGGACACACAGTTAGGTGTAAAACAGATTCTTGCCGATGTATATCAGGCACTGAGTGAGAAAGGCTACAATCCGGTGAACCAGATTGTGGGATACGTAATGTCCGGAGATCCAACCTTTATCACCAGCCACAAGAATGCCAGAAGTCTGATTATGAAGGTAGAGCGTGATGAATTGGTAGAGGAGCTTTTGCGGGAATATATTAAGGCAGAGGCTTGGAAGAATTAATGGAATATAAACGTATTTTAGGATTGGATTATGGCTCGAAGACCGTAGGTGTTGCAGTAAGCGATCCCCTTGGGATTACGGCCCAGGGCGTAGAGATTATTCGTCGTGAGAAGCCGACGAAGCTGCGCAAGACCTTAGCACGGATTGAAGAGTTAGTCGCAGAGAAAGAGGTCGAGGTGATTGTCCTTGGCTATCCAAAGCATTTGAATAATACCGAGGGTGATCGTTGCGAGAAGACCGTGGAATTCAAGGAGATGTTAGAGAATCGTTTGCATCTTCCGGTGATTCTGTGGGATGAGCGTTTGACCACCGTGGTTGCAGACCGCACCATGGATGAGCTGGGTGTAGATAACCACAAGGATTATGTGGATGAGATTGCAGCAATGTTGATTTTACAGAATTATCTTGATTCTTTAGACAAATCTTGATAATCTAATACGAGTGTGATTATGGAAAAGATTATTTTTGAAGATATGGAGAGCGGTGAGTCTGTTGAGTTTTTTGTATTAGAGCAGACCACTCTCAATGAGAAAAATTATTTATTGGTGACCGATGCGGATCCGGACAGTGAGGATGCCAACGCTTACATTTTTGAGCGAATCGGTGAGAATGAAGAAGAATACACCTATGAAGGTGTGGAAGACGAAGCATTGTTAGATGCTTTGCTTCCTGTATTCGAGGAATTGTTAGAGGATACAGATATCCAGTAGTTTCATATGATAGCAAATCCATAGGGGAGAGGAACAAGAATCTTTGGGTTACCTTGCATTGGCAGGTGAAACAGCGATATTGTTCCTTCTTGTGTTGCCATCTACTTTTTTGATAGGCGTTTGTTCCCAACATGGATTTCTCGTTGCGTAAGCAATGTATATAAAAGGGCGGAAATCTTATTACTTAGGAGGTTTAGTTTGAATAAAAAATTGAATAAGAAGTTACGAATCATTCCGTTGGGTGGACTAGAGCAAATTGGAATGAACATGACTGCCTTTGAGTACGACGATAGTATCATCGTTGTGGATTGCGGACTTGCATTCCCGACGGATGATATGTTGGGCGTTGATTTGGTAATCCCGGATATTTCCTATCTGTTGGAGAACGAAGATCGTGTCAAAGGAATTTTTATTACCCATGGACATGAGGATCATATTGGGGCACTTCCTTATGTCTTGAAGGAGTTAAATGTTCCGATTTATGCGACCAAGTTGACCATCGGTATCATTGAGCATAAGTTGGCAGAGCATAATATGTCTTCCCGTGTGCGTCGTAAGGTGGTGAAGTACGGACAGTCCATTAACTTAGGTTGCTTCCGTGTGGAATTCATCAAGACCAACCACAGTATTCAGGATGCGGCAGCTTTTGCCATCTATACACCGGTTGGAATCGTTGTACATACCGGAGACTTTAAGGTGGATTACACACCGGTATTTGGAGATGCCATTGATTTGCAGCATTTCAGTGAGATCGGTAAGAAGGGTGTACTTGCCCTGATGTGTGATTCTACCAATGCAGAGAAGCCGGGCTTTACCCAGTCCGAGCGAACCGTTGGACATACCATTGACAGTATTTTCGCGGAGAATACCAGTACCCGAATCATTATTGCAACCTTTGCATCTAATGTAGACCGTGTACAGCAGATTATTAACTCTGCCAACAAGTACGGCCGTAAGGTTGTTGTGGAAGGCCGCAGTATGGTGAATATCATCAATACCGCTTCCGAGCTGGGATATCTGGATATTCCGGAGAATACCTTAATCAGTATTGATGAATTGAAAAATTATCCGGACGAGCAGACCTGCTTGATTACCACCGGTTCCCAGGGTGAGTCCATGGCGGCTCTTTCCCGTATGGCCAACGGTGTACATCGCAAGGTCTCCATCCAGCCGAACGATACCATTATTTTCTCATCCCATCCGATTCCGGGTAATGAGAAGGCGGTATCCCGCGTTATGAATGAGTTATACCGCAAGGGTGCGAAGGTTATCATGCAGGATGTTCACGTATCCGGACATGCATGCCAGGAAGAGATTAAGTTAATCTATTCCTTGGTGAAGCCGAAATACGCAATTCCGGTTCACGGTGAATACAAGCATTTAAAGGCACAGGCTGCTCTTGCAAAGGATTTGGGCTATGATAGCGAGCACATCTTCATCTTATCTTCCGGTGACGTATTGGAGCTGGATGAAGAGAAGGCGAAGGTGAACGGACATGTACATACCGGAGCAGTCATGGTTGACGGTCTTGGTGTCGGAGATGTTGGAAACATCGTTCTTCGCGACCGCCAGCATTTGGCTCAGGACGGTATTATCATTGTTGTCATGACCATTGACGGAGATAACGGCCATGTAGTTGCCGGACCTGACATCGTTACCAGAGGTTTCGTCTATGTAAGAGACTCCGGTGATTTGATGAGCGAAGCACAGTCTGTGGTGGCTGACACCATGGATCAATTATCCGATGAGGGAGTAACCGATTGGGGACGTATTAAGAATGAAGTGAAGTCTTCCCTTTCTGACTATGTTTGGAAACAGACACAGCGTAGCCCGATGATTATTCCAATCATTATGGAAATCTAAGGAGTTTTGAGTGGTCAGGTGATTTCACCTGACCAGTCTTTTTTGAGGATAGAAGCATGGACAACGAACGTATGGATACCTATCTGGCCTCCATCAGCAAGCCTTTGCCGAAGGTGTTGTGTGACATCGAAAAAGAGGCCCTTGCGGATTATGTTCCCATCATTCGCAAGAGTGCACAGCGATATCTGCAATGGATGATTGCGTTGAAGCAACCGAAGCGCATCTTGGAAATCGGAACGGCGGTTGGATTCTCCGGAAGTCTGATGGCACTTGCGGCAGGAGCGGATTGTCGGATTACCACCATTGAGAATTACGAGAAGCGGTTTGCCGTGGCAGAGGCCAACTTCAAGCGGGCCGGAGTCTGGGAGCAAATCGAATTTTTAAAAGGCGATGCAGCCGAGATCCTTCCAACCTTGGAAGGAACCTATGATTTGATTTTTATGGATGCCTCCAAGGGCCAGTATATTTACTTCTGGGAAGAGGTGAAGCGTCTGATGGCCTCGGGTAGTGTTTTGATTACGGACAACGTATTGCAGGAAGGAAGCCTATTGGATTCCCATTATGCCGTATGCCGTAGAGACCGCACGATTCACAAGCGGATGCGGGAGTTTTTAGCCAGCCAGATGCAGGATGATGCGTATGTTTGCGATATTTTACCGATGGGTGATGGCTTGTCGATTTGTTTAAAAAAGTAGGAGTTAGAGTATGAGCTTAAAGCAAAAACGGAAAGGCCCGGAGCTTCTGTGTCCGGCCAGCAGCTTAGAAGTATTTAAGGTTGCCGTAATTTACGGTGCCGATGCGGTTTATATCGGAGGAGAAGCCTTCGGACTTCGTGCCAAGGCCAAGAACTTTACCCATGAAGAGATGATCGAAGCGGTGAAGTTCGCCCATGAGCGTGATGTGAAGGTGTACATTACCGCCAATATTTTGGCCCATAATGATGACTTGCCACAGGCCAAAGAGTACTTCGAAGAATTGAATGAAGTACATCCGGATGCAGTTCTAATTGCGGATCCCGGAATGTTTATGATTGCCAAGGATACCTTGGATTCTGATATTGAAATCCATATCAGTACCCAGGCGAATAATACCAACTATGGTACGTTTAATTTCTGGTGGAATATGGGAGCATCCCGTGTGGTAACTGCCCGTGAGTTATCCCTTGCCGAGATTAAGGAGATTCGCAATCATATCCCGGAGGAGATGGAGATTGAGTCCTTCATTCATGGTGCCATGTGCATTTCTTATTCCGGACGTTGCTTATTGAGTAATTACTTCGTCGGACGAGATGCAAATCGCGGGGAGTGTACCCATCCTTGCCGCTGGAAGTATGCGGTGGTTGAGGAAAAGCGTCCGGGCGAGTATCTTCCGGTTTATGAGAATGAGCGTGGATCCTATATTTTTAACTCCAAGGATTTGTGCATGATTGAGCATTTGCCGGAGATGATTGATGCGGGCATTGACAGTCTGAAGATTGAAGGCCGTATGAAGACGGCACTGTATGTTGCAACCGTAGCAAGAACCTATCGTAAGGCCATTGATGATTACATGGAATCCGAGGAGAAGTATCGGGCCAATATGCCTTGGTACTTGGATCAGATTTCCGATTGTACCTATCGTCAGTTTACCACCGGATTTTTCTTCGGTAAGCCGAGTGAAGAGGCACAGATTTACGATAACAATACCTACATTAAGGGATATACCTACCTTGGTACTGTAGGCCCGAAGAATGCAGATGAGTTGTACTTTATCGAGCAAAAAAATAAATTTTCTGTTGGGGAAACTATTGAAGTTATGCGCCCAAACGGAGATAATATAAATGTAATTGTGAAGCAAATCCGCGACGAAGAGGGTAATCCGATGGAGAGTTGCCCGCATTCCAAGCAGCATTTGTGGATTGATTTGGGCATTGAGCTTGATGAATATGACATTTTGCGACGCGAGGAGCCAGAGGGCTAATCGCAAGGAGGGACTATCATGAGCGAGAAGGAGCGTTATGTAGCGTATGTGGGTACCTATACCCATGAGAAGAGTGTGGGAATTTACGTATACGATGTGGATGTAGAGAATGGGGTCTTAACACAGCGTAGTGTTGCACCAATCAACAATCCATCATATTTGTGTGTATCGCATGACGGAACACGCTTATATTCCATCGAAGACGAAGGTGTTGCCGCATTCATCATTGATGAGAACGGGGACTTAACCAAGATGAATTCCAAGTGGACCGGCGGTATGAGAGGCTGCTATATCGAAGTAGATTCTAAGCGTCGTTTCCTCTTTGTAGGCGGATATCATGATGGCCGTGTGACGGTTATGAGTCTGAATGAAGACGGTAGCGTTGGAGAAGTGACCGATGCAATTTTCCACCAGGGAATGGCATTGTCCGCCAACGAGCGTCGTATCGATCATCCGAAGGTAAGCTGTGTGAAGCTGACACCGGATGAGAAGTTCTTATTGGCAGCGGATTTCGGTTTGAATCAGATTAAGGTATATCGGATCAATTACAACACCGGTAAGCTGGCTCTTGAGGATATTATTCGTCCGGAATTGGACGCAATGCCTCGTACCATTCGCTTCTCTCAGGATGCGAAGTTCTGCTATATCTTAATGGAAGGCAGCAACGAGATTGAAGTATATACCTATAACGTAGATGACCGTGGAGAGCCGGAGTTTGAACGCATCCAGGTAGTACAGACCTTACCGAATCCGGGCAGAATGTGTGCATCTACCAATTTAGGTGTTGCCCGTGATGACAAGCTGATTTTTGTATCCATTGACGGTGAGAACACGGTTTCCTGGTTTACCAGAGATGCCAAGACCGGTAAGTTAACTTACCAGAGTGAGACACCGAGTAGCGGATACTTCCCGAAGTCCATTTCGGTGCTTCCGGGTAATGAGTATTACGTAGTACTCAATCATGACTCTAATGAGGTGCGAGCATTTAAGATTTTCCACAAGGAAAAATATGCGCTGATGAAATCCCGTCCAATCGGAATTAATAAGCCAAATTGCATTCGTATTCATAAGTTGGCATAACCAGATTTGATTGTTCCCCCGCCAGCGACACCTGGCGGGGATTTTTATTGGAACTTGTTAAGGGAAAAGGAAAAGAGAAGGAAAGATTATGGCAGGATCAACAATAGG
>JAEEGF011598739.1_pt1 | contig 22976 bp, 14 predicted proteins | sample 9134171 | NCBI WGS metagenome assembly JAEEGF01 (sample SAMN16246542, study PRJNA631951) | gut metagenome | biome: gut microbiome; feature: rumen; material: AP-attached | host: Bos | place: Iran: Karaj | collected 2018-10
GAGCCACACCGCATGATGACGGTGATAGCCATTGACACGGTGATGGTGGAGGGCGCAGCCCACCGCCGCCTACTGCTGATGCAGCAAGTGAACGGGCAGACGACCGACCTGACCACCTGGACAGAAGGCATCGGCAGCGAGTGCGGTATTGACCTGCCTGCCTATTGGAGCGACATGGACCCGAAAGTGGTGAACCACACAGGCGGCAGAAATTACTATCATCTGCAGTTCCTGGGCTGCAAGGACTTTGGCAGCGACACCGATGGTGTTAAAGCAATCCTTCGCCCTTCATCCCTCACCTTTCACCCTCAACGGTGCTTCGACCTTCAGGGCCGCCGCGTGCAGGGCCAGCCACGGTCAGGGGTGTACATCCGCGACGGGCGGAAGCAGGTGGTGAAATGAGCCACGGTATTTCACGGTTCTACACGGTTCTCAGCGGAATGGATGAATAGCCACGAACTAACTCGGGCATTCACGGCCAAAAATGGATCTAAGGAGCGGAGGAGAGAAGGAGTGACCCTCGCGCCAATATCACAGGAATACACCTGGGATACAAAAATTTTCTTGCCCAAAAGCGTGCCTTTCTGATTTTTTCTTCGTATTTTTGCAGAAACTTTTTGATGGAATGAAGAAACTACTATCACTGCCTCCCAATCTGGTGAGGAAGGGCACCACAGGCGCTACGGTTTTTCACGATATAACAGGCCTCTCCGAGGAGGAGTACTTCTGCACCTGCGACCCCGAAGGCCACCGCGTGGGCAGCGGCGGCGGCACGGCATGGCTGCTGTGGCAGGCATTCGCCCACTCTCAGCAGATGGCTCAGAATTCCTCCGTGTCCTCTCCATCCTCCGTGGATATCTTCTCCCGCTGGCTATCGTCGGAGCGGCGCATCCTGCTGCATGCCGGAGGGCAGAGCCGCCGACTGCCAGCATACGCCCCTTCGGGAAAGATTCTGACCCCCATCCCCGTGTTCCGATGGGAGCGCGGCCAACGGCTGGGACAGGACTTGCTGTCGCTGCAGCTGCCCCTCTACGAGCGCATCATGCAGGCGGCACCGCAGGGACTGAACACCATGGTGGTGAGCGGCGACGTGTTCATCCGCTTAGCCGACGGCCACCCCCTGCCGCCAGTGCCTGAGGCCGATGTGGTGTGCTACGGGCTGTGGCTCGATGCCAGCGTGGCCCGCAACCACGGGGTGTTCATCTCCGACAGGCACACGCCACAGGTGCTGAAGCAGATGTTGCAGAAGCCCAGCACCGAGCGACTGAAAGAGCTGCAGCGCAACCACTTCTATCTCACCGACATCGGCGTGTGGCTGCTCAGCGACAGGGCCGTGCATCTGCTGATGAAGAAATGCATCGCACAAGAGAGCCTCGCCCCCGACCCCTCTCCAAAGGGTGAGGCTGAGGAGTCGGGGGTGAGGCTATACGACCTCTATTCCGACTTTGGCCGCGCCTTAGGTACCGACCCCGAACTCGACGACCCCGAACTGCGCCAGCTCAGCGTGGCCGTGGTGCCGCTCACGGGCGGTGAGTTCTACCATTTTGGCACGTCGACCGACGTGATAGCCTCAATGGTGCGCTTGCAGAACGTGGTCTCCGATCAGCGCCGCATCATGCACCTCGACCGCAAGCCCCACCCCTCCATCTTCGTGCAGAACGCCACCTTGGCCATCGGCTTCAACGAACAGAACGCGAACATCTGGATAGAGAACAGCTGCATAGGTCAGCGATGGACGCTCACCACCAACAACATCGTGACGGGCGTGCCACAGAACGACTGGCAGGTGGCACTGGCCCCCGGCGAGTGCCTCGACATCGTGCCCATCGGCGAAGACCACTATGCCGTGCGCCGCTATCACATCGACGACCGTTTCGACGGCGCCGAGCAGCAGCGACCACAGTTCCCCGTGGTGAAGCTGGAGGAGATAGAAGCAGTGCTCACCTCCCACCCCTCACCTCTCACCTCTCACCACTCACTCAGCGCGGAGCAGATATCGGCCGAGGCCAACCTGCACCGTCTCTTTGCCCAGCGCGAAGCCTTCCGTCGTCAGAACTGGCCCGCGCTGGCCGCCAACTGGCAGCACAGCGTGTTCTACCAGCTCGACCTCGACGATGCGGCTAACTGCTTCCATCGCGCTGGCATCCCCCTGCCGCCACCATTGACCGATGAGGCTCCGCTGACCACGCGCATCCACGATGCCATGCTGCATGCCGACAGCGACAAGGCTTTCGGCCTGCTGCGCCAAGGCATCATCGCCCAGATAGAAGAAGAGAAGCAGGACGCCCGTTTGGCCGTGTGCCACGACCAGATAGTGTGGGCACGCAGTCCAGTGCGCATCGACATCGCTGGAGGATGGACCGATACCCCACCCTACTGCATGCTTGAAGGCGGCAACGTGGTGAACCTGGCCATCGACCTGAACGGTCAGCAACCGCTGCAGGCCTACGTCAGGCCCTGTGTCGACCACCATATCGTCATCCGCAGCATCGACCTGGGAGCCACTGAGACCATCAGCAACTACGACGAACTGGCAGAATACAACCGCGTGGGGTCGCCCTTCTCCATTCCCAAGGCCGCCCTCGCCCTGTCGGGCTTTGCGCCACAGTTTGCCGCCCGCCGCTACGACTCGCTGCAACAGCAATTAGAGGAGTTCGGAGCGGGCATCGAGCTGACGCTGCTCTCGGCCATTCCAGCGGGCAGCGGCTTGGGCACCAGCTCCATCCTCGCCGCCACGGTGCTGGCCGCGCTCAGCGACTTCTGCGCCTTGGGGTGGGACAAGAACGAGATTGGCCGCCGCACGCTCGCCCTTGAGCAACTGCTCACCACGGGCGGCGGCTGGCAAGACCAGCTGGGCGGAGTGCTCGCGGGGGTGAAGCTGCTGCAGTCGCAACCGGGCATCAACCAGCAGCCCGTGGCGCGATGGCTGCCCACCGATGTCTATACGCTGCCAGAGTATCGGCCCTGCCATCTGCTCTACTACACCGGCATCACCCGCACCGCCAAGCAGATTCTGGCCGAGATTGTCAGGCGCATGTTCCTCAACAGCCACGACCAACTGCTGCTACTCAGGCAGATGAAGGAGCACGCCCTGCAGATGTATGAGGCCATACAGTGCCAGGACTACCATCGCATGGGAAGGCTCGTGGGCCAGACGTGGCTGCAAAACCAGCAGCTCGACAGCGGCACCAACCCTGCAGCGGTGAAGCGGCTCACCGACATGGTCGACGACCTGTGCCTGGGCTACAAGCTGCCCGGAGCCGGCGGTGGCGGCTACCTCTACATGGTGGCCAAGGACACCGAGGCGGCGGCACGCATCAAGCACATCCTCAACGAGAACCGCCAGAATGCCAACGCCCGCTTCGTCGACATGGCCCTCTCCACCACGGGGTTGCAGGTCAGCCGCAGCTGAACGACTCACACTCACCACTCACCACTCACCACTCACCACTCACCACTCACCACTCACCTCTCACCACTCACCCCTCACCACTCACCACTCACCCCTCAAAGACTATGGCAAAAAGCAAAGAAAAGGCAAGAAAAATGGATGTTTTCGTTTTTTTTCTGCTGTTAGCACGCATTATTCCGCTGAAAATGATTACTTTTGCAGGTGGAAACAAACAAATAAAACGTAATTACTAATATGGCAAAGAAAGCACTTTTGATGATTCTCGACGGATGGGGAATCGGACAGCATGGTAAAGGCGACGTTATCTACAACACCCCGACACCTTATTTGGACTATCTCACGGCCGTAAGCGCCCACTCGCAGCTGGCAGCCAGCGGCGAAGACGTGGGACTGCCCGACGGACAGATGGGCAACTCGGAGGTGGGGCACCTCAACATCGGTGCAGGCCGCATCGTCTATCAGGACTTGGTGAAAATCAACCGCGCCTGCAAGGACGGCAGCATCGTGGAGAACCCGCAGGTGAAGGCCGCCTACACATACGCCAAGGAGCAGGGCAAGAAGCTGCACCTGATGGGTCTGACGAGCGACGGCGGCGTGCACTCAAGCCTCGACCACCTGTTCAAGCTCATCGAGGTGGGCAAGCACTACGGGCTGAAGAACCAGCTGTTCGTGCACTGCTTCATGGACGGCCGCGACACCGATCCTCGCAGCGGAAAAGGATTCATCGAGCAGGTGACGAAGGTGTGTGCCGACAACGACGCCGCCATCGCCAGCATCGTGGGCCGCTTCTACGCCATGGACCGCGACAAGCGCTGGGAGCGCGTGAAGGAGGGCTACGACCTCGTGGTCAACGGCACCGGCAAGCAGGCCACGGATATGGTTGTGGCCATGCAGGAGAGCTACGACGAGGGAGTGACCGACGAATTCATCAAGCCCATCCACAACGCCACCGTGAACGGCTGCATCGAAGAGGGCGACGTGGTCATCTTCATCAACTTCCGTAACGACCGCGCCAAGGAGCTCACCATCGTACTGACGCAGCAGGACATGCCTGAGCAGGGCATGAAGACCATCCCCGGCTTGCAGTACTATTGCATGACCCCCTACGATGCCAACTTCAAGGGTCTCCACATCCTCTTCCCGAAGGAGAACGTGGAGAACACGCTGGGCGAATACCTCTCGCAACAGGGCAAGAAGCAGTTGCACACCGCCGAAACGGAGAAATACGCCCACGTCACCTTCTTCTTCAACGGTGGGCGCGAGGCTCCCTTCAAAAACGAGGACCGCATCCTCGTGGCCAGTCCGAAGGTGGCCACCTACGACCTGAAGCCCGAGATGAGCGCCTACGAGGTGAAGGACAAGCTGGTGGCTTCGATCAAGACCCAGCAGTACGACTTCATCGTGGTGAACTTCGCCAACGGCGACATGGTGGGCCACACGGGTGTCTACAACGCCATCGCCAAGGCTGTCTGGGCCGTCGACCGCTGCGTGCGCGACGTCATCGAGGCCGCCAAGAAGAACGGCTACGAGGCCATCATCATCGCCGACCACGGCAATGCCGACAACGCCATCAACCCCGACGGCACGCCGAACACCGCCCACTCGCTGAACCCCGTGCCCTTCATCTACGTCACCGACAACAACTCGGCAACGGTGAAGGACGGTCGTCTGGCCGACGTGGCTCCCAGCATCCTGCACATCATGGGACTGGAGCAGCCTAAGGACATGACGGGCGATTGCCTGATTCAGGACTGACGCCGCCATGAACGCAAAGCCACAGAGACCACAGAAAACGCGGAGCTTGTCATTTGCTCTGTGTTTGCTGTGGTCTCTGTGGTTTTCTTTATCCCTCGACGCACAATGCTGGCGCAGCGTCGACCCGCGCATCGGCAGCGTGGGCGTGGGGCGCACGTTCCCCGGTCCCGTCATGCCCTTTGGCATGGTGAAGCCCGGCCCCGACTGTGGCGTGCTGCCCAATGCCGGCTGGGCACCGATGCCCGAACGCGTCAGCGGATTCTCGCAGACGCACGTCAGCGGCACCGGCGGCGGACAGAAATATGGCAACATCCTCATCCAGCCGATTATCAGCAACGGGGTTCGCCCATCTCCCACGGACTATCCGCAACGCAGAGTCACGGAGACTATCGAACTGGGCTACTATGCCACTACCTACGAGAGCGGCATCCGCACCGAAATCACCACCAACGAACGTTGTGCCCACTACCGTCTGCACTATCCACGCCACTTATCGCCTGTTACTTCTCGCTTTTCACTTTTAGTTGACGCCACCCATTTCCTTGGCAAAGACTCCGTTCCCGACCTGCGCGAGCGCCAGCAGTTTGTGGGTGCCGAGGTGGAGGCCATCAGCGACCATGAGGTGGTGGGCTACAGTCGTGTGCGCGGTGGTTGGAACAACGGCGATGCCTACACCGTCTATTTCTGCCTGCAAACGGATAAGCCTTTCACAAAACAGCCCCAGCAGACCCACCCCCAGCAGACCCACCCCCAGCCCCTCCCTGGAGGGAGGGGAGCAGATAGTTTTGCTGCCTCCTTCCCTAATGGCAGGTCTATATACTCCCCTCCCTCTCAGGGAGGGGCTGGGGGTGGGTCTGTTGGTTCCCTCCTGCTCTCCTTTGCCGACACGCTGGTGGGCGTAAAGGTTGGCATCAGCTATGTCAGCACCATGCAGGCCCGCCGCAACATCGACGACCACGACTTCGACGAACAGCTGGCGCTGCTGCGCGATGCCTGGGAACAGCAACTGCAAAAGATTCAGATAACGGGCAGCGACGCCCAGCGGCGCATGTTCTATACCGCGCTCTACCACCCCATGCTGATGCCCATCGACAAGACGGGCGAGAACCCGAAGTGGACCGATGCCCCCTACTACGACGACTACTACGCCATCTGGGACACCTACCGCACGTCGTCGCCCCTGCTCACGCTGCTCTGGCCAGAGCGTCAAGTGGCCATCATCAACTCCTTATTAAATATATATACGCGCGAGGGCTACCTGCCCGACGCACGCTCTGGCGACTGCAACGGACGCACGCAGGGCGGCAGCAATGCCGAAGTGGTCATCGCCGACGCCTTCGTAAAGGGATTAGGAACAGTCAATCATCTACAGTCTACAGTCTATAGTCCAAAGCCTACAGTCTATAGTCTACAGTCTACAGACAATAATCTACAGTCTACAGTCAACAAACTACAGTCTACAGTCAACAATCTACAGTCTACAGTCAACAATCTACAGTCTATCGACTATAGTCTTGCCTTGGAAGCCATGCTGAAAGACGGCGACACCGACCCAGGTGCCGACCATGAGAAGCATGGGCGCGGCGGTCTGAACGAATACAAGCGTCTGGGCTACATTCCATACGGCATCCCCCGCGCCGGCACCCGCACCGTGGAGTACGCCTACGACGACTACTGCATCGCACAGGTGGCACGCGGTCTGGGCCGCAACGACATCGCCGACGAATACCTGCGTCGCAGCGACAACTGGCGAAACCTCTGGCGCAGCGATTATGAGTGGGACGACGTGCGCGGCTACATCCTGCCCCGCGACGAAGAAGGCCGCTGGATGGACAGCGTGCCTTGGGGCCGCTCCAAAGTCTTCCACCCGCTGATTCCCTACACACCCGTGACGAAGGTGGCGCCTTGGTATCTGCCTTGGTGGGACACGTTCTTCTACGAGGCCCTGTCGGCAGAGTACTCGCTCAGCATCCCCCACGATGTGCCCGGCCTCATCGAGACCTGTGGCGGCAAGGAGGCTTTTCGCCGCCGTCTGGACCTCTTCTTCGAGCGTGGCCGCTACAACGTGGGCAACGAGCCGTCGTTCCTCACGCCCTGCTATTATCACTGGATTGGCAGGCCCGACCTGAGCACGCGGCGCATCCACCAGATTGTCAACGACAACTACAGCGATGCCCCCGATGGCTTGCCCGGCAACGACGATGGCGGCGCGATGTCGTCGTGGCTGGCATTCCACATGATGGGCCTCTACCCCAACGCAGGGCAGGACTACTATCTGCTGAACGTGCCGATGCTCGATGAATATACCTTCCGACTCCCTAACGACCGCAGCCTCCACGTCACCAAAAAAGCAGCCAAGGCCTTTAAGGTCGCCCTAAACGGTCGCCAGCTGAAGGATGCGCGCATCACCCACGAGGAGCTGATGGAGGGCGGCGAACTGGTGTTTCAAACCCCCACCCCCAACCCCTCCCGTGCGGGAGGGGGGGCTGATTACACTCAAACCTCGATATTATCTGCAGCAAAAGTAACCGAACTCCCCTCCCGTTCGGGAGGGGTTGGGGGTGGGTCTGTGGTTGGCGGGTATTCCATTTCCTTCACCCTCAACCGGCAGTTCCGCACGTGGCCCCTCTCATTCGCTTGGCAGGGCGACACGCTGAACATCGTCTGCAAGCAGACCACCTACCGCATCCCACGCCACGAGGCAGAGCACGCCACAGGCTTTTGCTGGCTCAACCCGCAAAACGATGGCACTATATATCATCATGTAGGTGGAACCTTCCTCTTCGTCTCTGCCGATGCCGTGCAACAGCTCCACGCCCATGGCTTCTTCGTCTACGACGGCATCACTTGGCGGCAAATCGGCGACAGCGAAAACCACGTGCGGGCCGACATCGACGGCACGGAGATGTGGATACGCCTCGACACGTCAACAGGTCTCTACTTAGTGACCGAGATGCGCGGCAATCCATTGGGGATAGATTGGAAGCTATAGGCTGTTTACTTCATCCATGCTCAAGCCAAGGCTCTTGGCAATGATGTCCAAGGGGACACCATTCCGTTTCAATTGGCGAGCATTTTCTTTCTTTTCTTCAGATCGCCCTTCAATCAGTCCTTTCTCAAAACCTTCTTCTATACCTTCGTCGCGAGCAGTCACCATGGTGTTGCGCAGGATAGCCCTGTCCATCATATAGCGGTCGTAGGCCACTTGGTCTTCATGCGTCATCTTCATCAGTTTCAGTTTCTCGCGAGCCTGTATGAGTCCCGGCGCGTCGGCATCAGCAGGGATGTCGCTTGTAGCCAAGAAATAGAGCCATTGGTCGAGCGCCACCTTCGACCAGCGATTGAAATCGTTCACCTTCAATATAATATACTCAGGGAAAAGGTCGCTGACCTCAGATGCCTTGAACTTCTGTCGCATATAAGGCGAGAGCTTCAGCACGTCGTTGTTATGGATGCCCCGGAACTCGGTTTTGCCAATATATACAACATCCTCGCCCTGCCCAAGGTCGAAATAAACGATATTGATGGAATAGATTTTCTTCACATGCTCATAGTTCTCCCCACCATTGATGTATTCTGTCACCAGCTTCGAGGCTCCGAAGAGCATGCGTTGGAAGTAAGCGAACTCTGGCTCACCCTGCACTTCGATGAGGAGCAGCTCGCCATTTGCGTCTTCGGCCAACAAGTCCACACGGTTGTACTTCGCGTCGTCGCGGTTCTTGTTGCCCTCGCTCTCCAGCAGTCGGTGAATCTTGATATCTGTTTGGAGCAATGTGGTCAAGAATCCCTCCAACACGTCGAAATTGGACTTGTCACGCAAAAGGCGCTTCAAAGCCCAATCAAAGCTGACATAGGTTCGTCCTTTCATAAGTTCACGGTGTGTTTCAGTGGGCAAAGATAATGATATTTCTACAAACTGCAAAATATTTTCCACAGAAAAAGACAGAGGAAAGACAAGAATTATTTATGGAATCAGCAAATAATGTAGGCTAAAAAAAGTGATGACATGCAGGTGAGCATTGTTGATGGCGAGCGAAATGGGGTGGATTCAGTAGAGGCGGCGCACGGCAAACAGGGAGCGGGAGGCACCGCAGAGGGAAAAAGAGCATGCTTTTTAGGCTGGCAGCGGGCGGGGACATGATTGGCAGCGGCCGCTGCCAATGATGGCAGCGCACGCCGCCAATGATGGCAGCGGCCGCTGCCAACCGAAATTTAACTGATGATGAATACAGAAAAATGGTTATCCGCAAACGCCCGACGCCCAGCGCTCGACCTTTGGTCGCTCTTACCTTGCCACCAAAGGGACGCAAGAAAGGGCAACGAGCGATCTAAGGTCGAGCACAGACCGTCTCTTTATTCGTTCATTTCTTGATGTCCCAAAGTAGCTCTCAGGCCTTCCAGGATGCCCATCAGTTCGTCGATGGTGGTGGCGCGCAGCATGGCGATGCGCGTGGGGCGGAAGTTGGGAATGCCCTTGAAGATGGGCGTGGCGGCCAGGTGGCGGCGGGTGTGGATGATGGCGCGCAGCATTTCCGAGTCTTTCGACTCGCCAGCCCGCTGCCTTTCGCCGATGCGCTCCACGTTCAGGCGCAGCAGCTCCTCCAGCACGTCGAGCTTGTCGTTGAAGGTTAAGGGGGCTGGTGGGCTGGAGGGGCTGGAGGGACTTTCGGGGAGCGAGGCATTGAGCCCGTCCTTGATTTCCTTGAAAATCCACGGACAGCCGAAGGTGGCCCGCCCAATCATCACAGCATCCACGCCATAGCGCTCGAAGGCCGTCAGGGCATCGCTGGGCGAGGTGATGTCGCCATTGCCGATGATGGGGATGTGTATGCGTGGATTGCGCTTCACCTCGCCGATGAGCGTCCAGTCGGCCTCGCCGGTGTACATCTGCGCGCGTGTTCGTCCATGGATGGTGAGCGCCTGTATGCCACAGTCTTGCAGTTGCTCGGCCAGCGTGGTGATGACGAGCTGCTCGTTGTTCCATCCCAGGCGCGTCTTCACCGTCACGGGTAGCCTCACGGCATCCACCACGCGGCGGGTGATGTCGAGCATCTTGGGGATGTTCTGCAGCATGCCGGCACCGGCACCCTTGCCAGCCACCTTCTTCACGGGGCAGCCAAAGTTCAGGTCTATCACGTCGGGGCGGGCCTGCTCCACCATGCGTGCCGCCTCGACCATGGCGTCGGTGTCGCGACCGTAGATTTGTATGCCCACGGGGCGCTCCTCGTCGCTGATGGCCAGCTTGGCCACGGTCGACTTCACATCGCGCACCAATGCCTCGGCCGACACGAATTCGGTGTAGACCATCGCCGCGCCAAACCGCTTGCACAGCAGACGGAACCCTGCGTCGGTGACATCCTCCATTGGAGCGAGGAAGAGGGGGCGAGAGCCAAAGTCAATGTTTCCTATCTTCATCGTTGCCTATTTTCGTGCAAAAGTAGCGAAAAGTTGGCACTTGCGTGTGGGGCAACAGCAGTTTTTTCTACAAAAAACGTTAAATCGCCACAGATTACTGTCGGTGAGTGATGCCGAAATGCTAACTTTTCATTAATTTTGCAAAATAAAACAAGAAACGACAATGGCAAGGAACGCAGTCTGGCACGACGAATATTGGCTGTTGCTGCTGCAGCTTTATCTGAGGCACCCCGTGGGGCTGAAGCCTCTCTACAGCCGCGACATGGTCGGCCTGAGCCTGGAGCTGCACATCTCGCCGCAATCGCTGCGCAGGCGGATGGAGCAGATTGCACGCTTAGACACGCCCAGGCTGGAGCGCATCTGGAATACTTATTCCACCGACCCAAAGCGCCTGGAACGCGCCGCCAACTTGCTGCGCAGCATGAAGGGCTTTGGGGCCGCCGACGACTTCTATGAGGGTGTGGAGGTGCAGGAGACTTTTGAGCTCGACTTCCGCCCCCTGCCCGCCGACGAGCGCTATATGCCTGTGATGCTCATCCTCATCCTCGACCTTTATTTCCAGCTCACGCCCGCCACCATGGTGGCTCGCACGCCCGAGGTGGTGGAACTGGCCCGCCTCATCAAGCTGAAGCCCAATGACGTGGTGGAAGTGCTCGACGTGATGCAGATTTGCGACCCCTACCTGGGGCGCACCGAGGTGACGCTCTCGCCGTTGTTGTTGCCCTGTCAGCAGGTGTGGCAGCGCTTCAGCGACCACGAGCCGCCACAGCTGCACCAGCTGGCCGAGGAATTGAAGGAGTACTTCAAGAGTAGTTCATATAAATAATTCGCGCGAGAAGTGCCACAAAGTCAGATTCAGGAACAACGGCAAGAGCAGCGGCTGGTGCAGTCGATATCGGCGCAGCAGCTGTTGCAATCGCAGCTCATAGAGTTGCCCCTGCAGCAGATGGCCGACCGCATTGAGACCGAGCTGCACGACAACCCGGCACTGGAGAAGAGCGTGGGCGACGACGACGCGGCCTCGTGGGAGCAGAGCGACATGGGCGACAGCCCCGAAGCTGCCGACGGCGACGACTACGACAGCCAGCGAGAGCGCGAGGAGCGCAGCGACGCACTCGACGCGGCATTAGAGAACATTGGGCGCGACGACGAAGACCTGCCCGTGTATCAGGGGGGCCACCAGTGGAGCGAGGAGAAGGAGTCGGCCATCTATGGCGAGGAGCGCTCGTTCTACGACATGCTGATGGACCAGGTGGGCGAGCTGGAACTGACGCAGACCGACCGCTTCGTGATGGAGTATCTGATACAATCGCTCGACGACGACGGACTGCTGCGCACACCCCTTGACGACATCTGCGAGCAGCTGGCCATCTACCACGGCATCGACCTCGGCGAACAGGATGCCGAGCGCCTGTTGCATACGCTGCAGCAGCTCGACCCTGCCGGCATTGGCGGACGCTCGCTCCGTGAGTGTCTGCGACTGCAGGTGGAGCGGCGAAAGCCTTCGGAACTAACCACGCTGATGCTGCGCGTCATCGACGAGCACTTCGAAGAGTTCAAGAAGAAGCACTGGGAGCGCATCCAGCAGCTGATGCAGCTGAGCGACGCCCAGGCCGACATCGTGCTCAGCGAGCTGCGACGCCTGAACCCCAAGCCAGGCACGGCAATGGGCGACACCATGGGGCGCTCGATGCAGCAAATCACGCCCGACTTCATCGTCGACACCAACGACGACGGCTCCATCAGCTTCCAGCTGAACAGCGGCGACATGCCCCGACTGGAAATATCACAGTCGTTTGCCGACCTGCTGAAAGATTTCCAAAACAACAAGGAGCGCATGAGCCGACAGCAGAAGGAGGCTCTGCTATATACCAAGCAGAAGGTGGAGGCGGCGCAGAACTTCATAGACGCCGTGGAGCAGCGGCGGCAGACGCTGACACGCACCATGAAGGCCATCATACAGCTGCAGAAACCCTTCTTCGAGGAGGGCGACGAGGAGCTGCTGCGGCCCATGATTCTGAAGGACGTGGCCGCGCTGACAGGGCAGGACCTGAGCACCGTGTCGCGCGTCAGCAACTCCAAATACGTGCAGACGCGCTGGGGCACCTTCCCACTGAAGTTCTTCTTCAGCGACGGCTATGTCACCCAAAGCGGCGAAGAACTCTCCACCCGCAAAATCAAGGCCGCCCTGCGCACCCTCATCGAGGCCGAGGACAAGCATAAGCCCATGAGCGACGATGCCCTGCGCGTGGCCCTGGAGCAACAGGGATTCCCCATCGCCCGCCGCACCGTGGCCAAGTATCGCGAGCAGCTGGGTCTGCCAGTGGCCAGGCTGCGCAAAGCGTGAGAATGATTTATCGTGATAACGTCATAACGAAATATCGTCATAACGAAATAACGTGATAACGAAATAACGAAACAACAACAGAAAAGAAAAAAACTTTGACCCGCCAGAAAGGACTCATCATCGCGGCAAAGGTCATCAGCATGATCTTCACGCCGTTCTACTTGCCACTGATAGGCATCGCCCTGTTGTTCTCGTTGAGCTACATGAACATGCTGCCCATGAGCTACAAGCTGCTCGTGGTCACCATTGTCTATTTCCTCACCATCTTCTTCCCCACCTTCCTCATCCACCTCTATCGGCGTGCCAATGGCTGGTCGCTGCTGCAGCTCAGCCACCGCCGCCGCCGCATGGTGGCCTACGCCATCTCCATCCTCTGCTATATCGCGTGCATCGAGCTGATGAAGTATTACCACATCTATCATTTCATCATCAGCATCGTCATTGCGGCCCTGCTCATCCAGGCGGTGAGCGTGGTGGTGAACATCTGGTGGAAGATCAGCACCCACACGGCAGCCATCGGCGGCGTGTGCGGGGCGCTGATGGCCTTTGCCGAGCTGTTCCGCTTCAACCCCGTGTGGTGGCTCTGCGTGGGAATCCTGGTATCGGGCATATTGGGCACGGCGCGCATCATCCTGCGCCAGCACACGCTGGGGCAGGTGGTGGCCGGCTTCGCCATCGGCGTGGTGTGTGCCTTCGTGGGAGTTTTGTATATATAAAAAGCCCACCCCAACCCTCCCAAAGGGAGGGGGAGCGAAAAGTGAAAGAACAAGTAATAAATAAAATAATGAATAAAATGGACAACAATATTGCACATCCCTCCCAACGGGAGGGCTTGGGTGGCCCATTAGTTAGCATCATCATGGGCAGCACCAGCGACCTGCCCGTCATGGAGAAAGCCTGCAAGCAGCTCGACGAGCTGCAAGTGCCCTTCGAGGTGAACGCCCTCTCGGCCCACCGCACGCCGGAGGCCGTGGAGCAGTTTGCCAGCCAAGCTGCCAGCCGTGGCATCCGCGTCATTATCGCCGCAGCTGGCATGGCCGCCGCCCTGCCGGGTGTCATCGCCGCGCAGACCACGCTGCCCGTCATCGGCGTTCCCATCAAGGGCATGCTCGATGGCCTCGATGCCCTGCTCAGCATCGTTCAGATGCCGCCGGGCATCCCCGTGGCCACCGTCGGCGTGAATGCTGCGCAGAACGCTGCCCTGCTGGCATGCCAGATGCTCGCCCTGGGCGACGAGGCACTGGCACAGCGACTGGCCGACCACAAGGTAGGCTTGAAAGCCAAGATTGAGAAAGCCAACAAGGAGCTGGCCGAGCTGAACTTTGCGTATAAGACCAACTGAATGGCGGCGCATCACGTCTGGCATGGCTTTTGCTACACTTGAATTGACAACTATAGTTATTAACCATCAATAAAAGCAAGAAACAATGGAAGTTACAATCACCAACGAGAACTTTGAGACGCTGAAGAACGGGCCGAAGCCCTTAGTCATTGACTTCTGGGCCACCTGGTGCGGCCCCTGCCGCATGGTGGCTCCCATCATCGCCGAGATGGCCGAGAAATACGACGGACAAATCGTCGTGGGCAAGTGCGACGTGGAAGAGAGCGAAGACGTGGCTGCCGAGTTCGGCATCCGCAACATCCCCACCGTGGTGTTCATGAAGAACGGCGTGGTGGTCGACAAGATTGTGGGCGCCGTGTCCAAGCAGAAGTTCGAAGAGAAATTCGCAGCCTTTGTCTGAGCCATGAGTATCGACGACGAACTGCTGCAAGACGAGCAGGAGATGCAGCGCGAGATGGCGTTCGTACGCCAGCAGCTGCCCGCCGATGTCAGCGCCCATTTCAGCAGCGACGAGCTGCTGCAGTGGGTGTTGGAGACCATCGTCAGCTACTACTTCGAAAGTGGCGTGCTGGAGAGCGAGGCCGACGAGGTGAGCGTCGACATGGAGGCCGTGGCACGCTATGTGTGCGACATGGCCGAGCAGGAGGGCCAGCCACGGCTCGACGCCAACGAGGTGAGGCTCATCGCCGAGGCCGACTTGGACTTCCAGGAGAGCCTTCTGTAGTATTCAATAATAGCAAGCGCGAATGGACATCCAACAACTCTATCAGCTCTATCAGCAGCATCCCTGCATCACCACCGACAGCCGCCAATGCCCCGAGGGCAGCATCTTCCTGGCGCTGAAGGGCGAGAGCTTCGACGGCAACCAGTTTGCCGCGCAAGCCCTACAGAAGGGCTGTGCCTATGCCATCGTGGAGAAGCCTGAAGGCGGCACCGAGGGCATCAGCGGACAGTACATCTATGTGGACGACACGCTGCAGACCTACAAGGACCTGGCACGCGAGCACCGCCGACAGTTCGACATCCCCGTCATCGCCATCACCGGCACCAACGGCAAGACGACGACGAAGGAGCTGGTGAAGGCCGTGCTCAGCGAGAAATACAACGTGCTGGCCACCGAGGGCAACTTCAACAACGACGTGGGGGTGCCCAAGACGCTCTTCCGTCTGCGCCCCGAGCACGAGATAGCCATCATCGAGATGGGAGCCAGCCACCCCGGCGACATCAAGACGCTGGCCGAGACGGCCGAACCCACCTGCGGACTCATCACCAACGTGGGCCACGCCCACCTGCAGGGCTTCGGCAGCTTCGAGGGGGTGAAGAAGACCAAGGGCGAACTCTACGACTATCTGATAGGCCACCACGCCGACGGCCCCATCTTCATCAATGCCGACAGCGACGACCTGGTGGACATGATTGGCGACGAGGAGGACATCTGGCTCACGCCCTACAGCACCGACCCCGACAAGCAGTATGTCTGCATCTCGGCCGAGGTCATCAGCTGCGACCCACTGCTGAAGATGCGCTGGCGCCGCCCGCTGATGGAACTGGAAGAGACGGGGGCCTCGCAGAAGTGGCATAAGGTGCAGACACAGCTCATCGGAGCCTACAACATCTACAACCTCCTGGCAGCCATCGCCGTGGGCATCAACTTTGGCGTCGAGCGCAAAGCCATCTGCCACGCCTTGGAGAGCTACGTGCCCACCAACAGCCGCTCGCAGCTGGTGCAGACACCACACAACCGCCTCATCGTCGACGCCTACAACGCCAACCCATCGAGCATGATGGCGGCGATAGAGAACTTCCAGCAGATAGTCACCCTCGAGGGCGAAGAGAAGATGCTCATCCTGGGCGACATGCGCGAGCTGGGCACCGCCAGCGCCGACGAGCACCAGAAGCTGGTAGACCTGCTGGCCGTGGCGGGCATGAAGCACGTGTGGCTGGTGGGTCCGGAGTTTGGCCGCACCAAGAGCGACTACCGCAAGTTCAACGACGTTGACGAAGTAAAGGCCGAGCTAAAAGAACACCAACCTTCAGGCCGCCTCATCCTCATCAAGGGGAGCAACGGCACACACCTCTACGAACTGCCTCCGCTGCTGTGACGCCACAGCGCGGGGGCAGTTTCCGTTGAAAGAAGATGGAAAAAACGGCTTGTAGCAAAAAATAAATGGAAGAAAACAGCTCCGTTTCGGTTAATTTGCGTAAATTTGCAAACAATTTGAATAAACAACCAATTATTTAACACTTATGCAAAAGAGATTCTTTCTACTTCTCGCCATGCTGCTCACGCTGACGCTGGGCACCATGGCACAGGTTACTACGTCGAGCATGGCCGGCAAGGTGACACTCGAAGGCTCTAACGAGGAAATCATCGGTGCCACCGTGGTGGCCGTGCACGAACCGTCGGGCACGCGCTACACCGCCGTGACCAACATGAAGGGTATGTTTGCCATCCAGGGCATGCGTGCGGGAGGCCCCTACAACGTCACCGTGAGCTACATCGGCCACCAGACGAAGACCTTCCGCAACATCACGCTGCAGCTGGCCGAGACCTACAACCTCCCCGTGCTGCTCAGCGAGAACGTCAACGACATCGCCGAGGTGGTGGTGACGGGCAAGGCCTCGAAATTCTCATTGGAGAAGACTGGTGCAGCCACCAACATAACCAGCCAACAGATTCAGACAATGCCGACGGTGAGCCGCAGCATCACCGACGTTACCCGTCTATCCCCCTTCGGCGGCAGCGGCATGAGATTCGCTGGCACTGACGGGCGCCTGGCCAACTTCACCATCGATGGTGCCAACTTTAACAACAACTTCGGTCTGAACGACAAACTGCCTGGCGGTGGAAACCCTGTATCGCTCGACGCTATCGACGAACTGCAGGTGGTGATTTCACCCTTCGACGTGCGCCAAACAAATTTCATCGGTGGCGGTGTGAACGCCATCACGAAGAGCGGTACGAACACGTTCAAAGGAACAGCATACATATATCACCGCAACGAGAACATGCGCGGCGACGCCATTAACCACGTGCAGATGAGCGGTGCACGCGACAAAGACCAAAGCACAACGTATGGTGTTACGCTGGGCGGACCGATTATCAAGAACAAGCTTTTCTTCTTCGTTAGTGGCGAAATGATCAAAACGCCGACGATCGCTGTGCGCTGGCGAGGCTCTGAAGACGGCATGTATGACGTGACGCAAAACATCTCGCGCACGACGCTGGACGACCTTGAGACGGCCAGGCAGTTCGTACACCAAAAATATGGATATGACACAGGCTCGTATTCTGACTTCCCTGCCGACGAGAGCAACTACAAGGCACTGGCTCGCTTAGACTGGAACATCACCGACAAGCATCATCTGGCGCTGAGATATAACTACACGAAGAACACCATCTGGAACGGACCCAACGCTTCGTCGATGGACGGCGGCACCAGGTCGGCCTTCAGTCGTACGTCGCAGTACTCGATGTCGTTTGCCAACTCGATGTACTCGATGGACAACCTCGTTCATTCGTTCTCTATCGACCTGAACAGCCGACTCAGCGACAAGCTGTCGAACCAGTTCCTCGCCACCTTCTCCAAGCTCGACGACATCCGAGGTACCGACTCAGCCGAGTTCCCCTTCATCGACATCCTCGACGGATTTGGCGACCCCTCGCAGCCGGGCAACTACATGGCGCTGGGCTATGAGCTGTTTACGTGGAACAATGCCGTGCACAACACCGTGTGGAATGTTAAAGATGACGTGACTTACTACATGGGTAAGCACAAGATAATGGCGGGCGTGAGCTATGAGTACCAAATGGCCGACAACCAATATATGCGCAACGGCACAGGCTACTACCGCTATCGCTCTTTGGAAGATTTTATGAACGGCGCTACTCCAGAAGTGGTGTGTCTCACTTACGGCTACGATGGTGAGGCAAAGCCTGCCGCCAGAGTGCAGAGCAACAAGCTGGGCGTCTATGCACAGGACGACTGGCAGGTCAACGACAAGTTTAAACTGACATTCGGCACCCGAATCGACGGTCTTTTCTTCAACAACAGCGACCTGATGACCAATAAGGCCATCTACGACCTTGACTACAATGGCCGCCATATTGACACCGGCAAGTGGCCAGGCTCTACAATCACGTTCTCCCCCCGCGTGGGCTTCACTTACGACGTGTTCGGCGACAAGTCGCTGAAGGTGCGTGGTGGAACGGGGCTGTTCTCAGGCCGTCTGCCACTGGTGTTCTTCACCAATATGCCGACAAACAGCGGTATGGTACAGTATCAGGCTCAACTCAACTCGAAGAACGGCGAGAAACTGGGGTATGGCATGGATGCTTTCAATGGCGGACTTGTCACCGATGCCAACGGACGTGCCACCATTGCAGCACTCTACAACAAACTAACCACGATGACCAACGCCGAGGGGAAAACAATCTTCCCCACTACGGTGAAACCTGAAGACGGCACGGTGCCCAGCTCCATCTCAGCCGTGAGCGACGACTTCAAGATGCCACAGGTGTGGAAGTCGAGCATTGCCATCGACTATCAGCTGCCTGTTAGCTTCCCTCTTAGCATCACGGGCGAGTTTATCTTCAACAAGATGCTCAACGACCGCAGCATCTCCGACTGGAGCATACGCCCTGTTGAGGGATTTGCGCGTTGGCACGGCGCCGACAACCGTCCCATCTATCCCAGCGACTTCCGCACCAACACGAAAGCATTTATGCTTGAGAACACCTCGAAAGGCTATGGCTGGATAGGCAACGTCACCGTCAACGCTCAGCCGTTTGATTGGATGAACCTGATGGTAGCCTACACACATACGGTGAACAAGGAAATAACGGGAATGCCCGGCTCGGCAGCCGAGAGTGCCTTCACATACGTTCCCACATACGAGGGTCCCAACAACATTCGTCTGCACAATTCACAGTATGTGACTCCCAACCGTTTCATAGCTAATCTCACCATCAACGATCGTTGCAGCAACCACTACTCGCTGATTTATGAAACCTGGCAGGGAGGCTACAACTACAGCTATATGATGCAGAACGATATGAATGGCGACGGCTACGCCTACGATGCCCTCTATATTCCCACCGACCAGCAGGTGGCCAGCGGAGAATTCCGCTTCGTCAGCAAGGATGATGCCGTGCGCTTCCTCGACTTCATTCACCACGACAGCTACTTGAAGAAGCACCAGGGCGAATACGCCGAGCCATACAGTGTCTACAACCCATGGGTTCACCGCATCGACTTAGCTTACAAACACGACTTCTGCGTGAACGTGGGCAACACCTCTCACGACCTACAGCTCTCGCTCGACGTGAAGAACGTGCTCAACTTCTTCAACAGCAGCTGGGGAGTGAGCAAATACATGAATACCTCGCTCAACGAGGGGCGCATCTTGAAGTATGAAAGCACCGACGCAGAGGGTTATCCCGTGTTCTCTACTCCAACAGCCGTTAATGGAAGCACCAAGACCTGGGCCTCCAACTACAGCATCGGCCAGTGCTGGTATGCCAGCGTGGGCGTGAAGTATATGTTTGAAGGCAAGAAGCGCGACGACTGCGGATGCAACAACGACGGCGACACGAAGGCCAGAACCGTATACGTGAAGGACAACCGCGAACTTGACCGCCTGAACGGCGAAATCAACCGCCTGCGTGCTCAGGTGACCGACCTGAAGAACCGCAAGCCCGAGAAGGAAATCGTCACCATTGACAACAGCCGCGTGGTCACCTTCCCCTACCTGGTCAATTTCGCCGTGAACAACACCTCCGTGGAGAACCGCGACAAAGTGAACCTGGAGTCTATCGCTAAGATGATCAAGAGCACACCAGAGAAGAAATACAACGTCATTGGCTACGCCGACAAGCAGACTGGCACACCCGAAGGCAACGCCAAGCTGGCCAGCGAGCGCGCACAGAACGTCTACGACATGCTCATCAACCAGTATGGCGTGCCCGCCAAGCAGCTCGTGAAGGATTCGAAGGGCGGCGTAGACTACATCTACATGAACGATGAGCAGCTCTCGCGCTCGGTCATCATCACCGAAGTGAAGTAAAATATGAACAAAGGCAAATCAACGAATAAAAGAAATACGACTATGAAACTGAAGTATATTATTGGCGCATTCCTTTCGGCAATGTTCTTCGTGGGTTGCTCTTCCGACGACGACCCTATCGGGACGTTAGACGGCATCAGCCTCTCTGAAACATTCGTCACCATACCGGCTGCGGGAGGCGACGCAACCATTACTGTCAACGCCAATGGCCAATGGAAATTCGACGAAATCTTCTACGTAAACGTGGCTACTGGACAGAAAGACCAGAACGGCAAAGACATCACTGAGAAGAAGTATTACCCCCTGCCCGTACAGCTGAACAAGGAAAAAACCGACGGCGAATACTCATGGCTCACCGCCGACCACCTGTCGGGTGCCGCCGGAGAGACGGTGGTGACCTTCCACGCCAATGCCAGTGATGCCGGACGCGAGACGATGCTCCAAATCACCATCGGCGGAAAGACACAGTTCCTCATTGTGCGACAGGGGTCGCTCGAACCATCGCCCGCCACCTGCGCAGAAATCATCGCCGGCCCCGACTCGAAGACCTATCTCGTCACGGGAACAGTGAAGAGCATCGCCAACACCACCTACGGCAACTGGTATCTTGAGGATGCCACTGGCCAGGTGTATATCTACGGCACCCTCGACGCCGACGGCAAGACCAAGAACTTCACCTCCCTCGGCATCGAGGTCGGCGATGTGGTCACCGTGAGCGGTCCCAAGACCACCTACAACGGCACCGTGGAACTTGTTGACGTTACCGTGATCAAGATTGTGAAAGCCCTGCTGAAGATTGATGCCACCGAGACATCGGTAGACGCCGACGGCGGCGACGTCGACGTGAGGGTGGCCTACAAGGGCAACGGCACCCTGTTCGACATCGAAGACGCTGCCAAGGACTGGGTACGGCTCAAGGATTCGAAGTACATACCTGGCGTGAAGACCATTCGTGAGCAGAATCCCGCCGACACCGTGGTCTATACGTTCACCGTGCTGCCCAACAGCGGCGACAGCCGTAAGGCAGCTATCGTGTTCAGCTCGAACAACGGCAAGGACAAGACCGAAATCAACTACACCATCAAGCAGAAGGGGTTTGCCCTGCCTCACGGAAAGAATGCTTCCGACCCGTTCAACGTGGCAGAAGCCATCGCCAAGTGCATAGAGATAGGCAGCACCACCGACGGTGAGATTTATTATGCCAAGGGTAAGATCAGCAGCATCAAAGAAGTGAGCACCAGCTACGGCAACGCCACATTCAACATCAGCGACGACGGCAGCGACGACAATGCCCTCACATGCTTCCGCTCTCTTTTCCTCGACAACGAAAAATTCACCGACGAGAAGGCCATAGAGGTGGGCGACGAAGTCATCGTCTGCGGAAAGCTGGTGAATTATGGTGGCACCACGCCCGAGTTCTCGGGTAACGTTTACATTTACTCGCTGAAGAAGGGCGGCTCGTCGGGCGCCACCGCCGGCACATTGGCACAGCCCTTCACGCCCGCCGAGGCCAACGCCTTCTGCCAGTCGCTGGGCGAGGGCAACACCAGCGACACCGACTACTACGTGAAGGGGAAAATCATCGAAATCACCGACAACAACCAGTTTGGCACGCAGTATGGCAACTGCACCTTCTACCTCTCGACCGACGGCAAGGACAGCGCCGACAAGTTCTACGTCTTCCGCACCCTCTACCTTGGCAACGTGAAGTACACCGACGACAGCTGGCTCAAGCCCAAGGCTGGCGACGAGGTCATCGTCTGTGGCAAGTTCACCCTCTACAAGGACAAGAACGGCAACCTGGTGCCCGAGACTTCGGCCAACAACAGCTACATCTACTCGCTCAACGGCAGCACGAAGTAGCCATTCCCCAACCACTCCTTACCAAGTTGTTACAATTAAAATGTGTTAAGACGGGAGGTGCCTCAAAACAGCCGAATACCCTCAAAACTCGCGCGTTTTCCACAAAAAAATAATTGGACGAAAATAAGCGAGTTTTGAGAGGTTTCGGCAAACCTCTGGCTTTCAGACGCATAGGCTCAATTTGGCCATAAAAACCCATGGTTGGCTCAAAAAAGTCAACGTCAAAAAAAAATTTGGCGTTGACTTTTTCTTTTTTGGCGTTCTCGCAGAAACGAAAAATGGCCTAAATAACGGCTAAAAGCCTGCACAAAACCTACGCGGTTGTGCAAAAATCGTGTCGGCAGTCGATTTTCCCTCATCGTTCGCCTTGCTCAAACAGCCTAAAGTGTGCGTCGTTTTGTTCTAGAATGAAAATTTTTTTTGTAAGAATTCAGGAATTTCCATTTTACATCCTTTTGCACTTTTTGTCTGTTGTTTAACTGCCCAATTCGCCACGGGAACCACTCACGCTGCCTACCGAAAAAGGCATGGCTTTTTCCCTCTCCGGTGGCCTCCGCTCCCCATTTGTCGTGGCCTGAACCATGCTCCGCAACCACTATTTCGCCAACTGTAGACGAAACCCACCAAGAAAAGCCGCAGTGCGCCGACCTTCTCCTGTTTTCGCCACTTTTGACCTCTAAAAAAATAAATGGCTGATTTTCAGTAGAAAAGTTCCTGAAAATTTGGATTTTTGGGTGTCCCGTGCTATCTTTGCAGCATGTTTGTACGCAAGAAGC
>JAEEGF011250516.1_pt1 | contig 22963 bp, 20 predicted proteins | sample 9134171 | NCBI WGS metagenome assembly JAEEGF01 (sample SAMN16246542, study PRJNA631951) | gut metagenome | biome: gut microbiome; feature: rumen; material: AP-attached | host: Bos | place: Iran: Karaj | collected 2018-10
CACGATGTCGCTCGCGTACAGCGTCTGGATGTCTTTCGCCACGAGCATCACGCGCCACGGCGTCGTGTTTTCTCCAGCCTGGTCGAATCCGTCGCGGTCTGCGTGAAAGTAGGCGACAAACCTTCCTTCGCCGGCATACTTGACCGCTAGGTCTGTGTAGTCGACTACGTTGGCCTCCGTCATCATGCGGTATGTTCCGTCCGGAAGCTTCGCCGTAACAGGAAGCGACAGGACACGGCCCTGCTTGATGTCCCCCACCTTGCACGATTCGTACGGCGCCTCGTAGTCGGCGAAGCCGCCCCTGTCCGTGCCCTGGAACCACACCGTGGCGTCCTCTGGGAGATTCCACTCCGTCAGTTCGCGGCCAATCCGCCGCGCTCCGTCTGGAAGCAAATAGCGAATTGCAATGCTGTCTTCGAAGACGCGCCTTTCGCACTTCGTCTCGACTTTGCCATTCACCTCGACGCCGTTCGCGGCAAGTTCCTCGGCGCTCAAAACGCCGCAGTTCGCGACGGCCCACAGACCTGCAATGACTTTTTTCATGTTCATGCCTTACAGTATATCAAACAACCGGCATGACGCACATCCCACTATTGTAGGATAGACCGGGATTACGCTCTTAAACGTCTTGTCCTCGACAAGCTTTTCAAGGACACACTCGGGGTATATCCCGAATTCTACAGGAGCAGCAGAGGAAGCTACGAATGTTTTCAGGTCGGCTCCTTTGTGCTCCTTGTAGCATGGCATATTTGGCCCCTCACGTGTGGCAAAAGTCCTGCGGATGGGGGAGTCAAGGTGTTCTTCCTACGTGCCATATCCGTCTCTACCGCACGACAAGCTCCGCGTCGAGAAGAATCGTGCGCGGCGGAAGCGTCGGCGTCTTTATGCGCGAAACGAGGGTCTGCATGGCGACTTCGGCAATGGCGTCGAGCGGCTGACGAACCGATGTGATGTTGAGCTTTGGCGCGACCTCAACGTCGTCGAATCCCACGAGCCGGATCCTTTCCGCGCCAGGCTCTATTTTCGCAAGTGTCTCGACAAGAGCCGCTGCGGCAACGTCGTTCCCGGCGACAAACGCATCCGGAACGCCCTTTGCAAGGAACTTCGCCACAGCGCGACGGTTTCCCGGCTCGGCAAAGAGGACATTGTCCTTCAACGACCACGTCCCGCCGCTCTCGATCACTGCGGACGCAACGCCGCGCATGCGGTTAGTCACCGTTGGCGCAGCATTGGGGCGGTGGAGAAAGGCTATTCGCTTCGCACCAGTGCGAACAAGGTGCCTGCCGATCGCGAGCCCGGCGGCGAAGTTGTCTATGCCGACGACATCGTAACGGGACCTCGCAGGCGGATGAGCAATGTCGTAGTCGAGAAGGACGACCGCGATTCCCGCCTTGTCGAAGTACGTGACCGACTCCTCGCTCGCCCTGGGCGCGTCCTTGATGAACTCAAGCGGCTGGAAGAACACTCCCGCGACGTGCTCCTTCGAGAACTGGTACGCAAGACGCCGCACTTCGCGCGCGCGGACCTTCGGGTCGTTGCTCTTTATCTCGCCGTGGATGAGATCCCATCCCGCACGCTCGGCAAGCCATTCAAGCCGCCTCTCCAGGGGTTTGAAGATCTCCGCATAGCCCTCGCCCGGCACGACAAGCCCAAGCGCACCCGTTGCGTTGAGCGCATAGCGCGTTATTGTCGTGGGCGCTCCCTTGCGCGTCGTGACAAGCCCCTCGCGCTTCAGGTCGAGCGTCACGCGGCTTATCGTCGGACGAGACACACCGAAACGCTGCGAAAGCGCGGCTTCGCTCGGGAGATGTCTGTCGGAATCGTATTTTCCGGCGAGAATCTCGCGCCGCAATGCCTCGAAAATATCTTTGTGCCCCTTCATGGAAATCTATTGTACCAAATCGCGCCGTCTCGACGCAAACAGGCCGAGAGCGAACAGATATGCGATGCACAGCCCAAGCGTCACGACTATGCCTGAAGGTCCGAAAACGGACTGGGCAAACCCGAGGAGCGCGGAGACAATCCCGCCGCCCACGATCGCCATCACCATGAGGGACGTAATCTCGTTCGCCTTCGCGGGAAAACGCTCGATTGCAAGACCCATGCACATCCCGAAGCTGTTGGCCGTCAAAAACGCGACAAACGCGACGACCGACAGAAATGCAAAAGGCGAATTGACGAAAGGAATCGCAGCAGTCGCGGCGAGACCGAGCCCCATGCACCACGGAAAACATTTCGCGGCGGAAACCTTCGCGAATACCACCGCCCCCGCGAACGCCGCAACTGTTTTTGCGATAAAGTACACTGTCGGGCCCATGCCGGCGAGATCGACATCGACCTTGAAGACGTTCTTCAGATACTCCGGTATCGCGACTGAGAATCCGACATCGGCACCTACGGAGAACAGTATGCCGACCGTCATGGCCAGCACATACGGCTCCTTCAGCATCGCAAGACAGCCGGCGAATGTGGTTGGGTGGTTTGGCGGTTGGGTAGTTTGGTGGTTCTGATGCCGCTCGTCCGGCATCTTCGTCAGCCACAGCCATGCCGCCGCAGCGACAGTCAACGCACCATAGAGCGGAAATAGCAACTTCCAGTTTCCGAAGGCTGTCGCCGTGAGATACACGAAGACGGGCGTAAGCGCCGCGCAGACGGCCTTCGCGAACTGTCCAAGCGAAATGCGACTCGCAAGCAACGAAGGTTCGACGACATTGGACATAAGCGCGGGGAGAGCCGCCTGGATGACTGTGTTGCCGATTCCTACCAGCGCGAACGCGACAACATACAGATACCACCTCTCCGCGCTTGCGAAAAGCGGCACGACCATAGCCGCGACCGTGACCGCAAGCGATACGAGGACTGTGTTCTTGCGTCCGATGCGTCCTGAGAGGACTCCTGTCGGGATGGAAATGACTAGAAACCAGACATACGCGAATATCGGCATCAGCCACGAAATCGAGTCCGCGTTCCCCGCGCACTCGGCCTTGACCTGGTTCATCACCGTGCCGATGATGTCTCCGAAGCCCATCACGAAGAACCCCGCCAGAAGCGGAAGCAGCATACTCTTTTTGTTCATACTGTCTTTTTCTCCTTTACTAATCACCAGCAACCAACGACTAACAACTAACAACCAACGACTAACGACCAGCGACTATCAACTAACACCCCGCCACGGCGAGCGCCGCATAGTCGCCGATGTTCTCGCCAAGCTCCGCCGGAACAATCCAGCAGGCCTTTCTCGCAAGCGGCAGAGCCTCCCGTTCGAGTATCGGGTCTACAATCGGCATGAAAAGGTCGGCGTTGCGCATAAACACTCCGCCAAGCGCAATCACATCTGGATTGAGGATGTCGATCGTGAACGCGAGAATCGTCGCGAGTCTTTCCGCCGACTCGCGGAACACCTCCGTGCAGTCCGGGTCGCCTGCGCGGACTCGCGCGAACAGTTCCTTCGCCGTGATGTCGAGTCCCTTCCTAATCTTTGCGAGACGCGCTATTCCCGCGCCAGAGCAGAATCCCTCGGCGCTGCCAGCCTTGTTGTAGCCGACCGGACCCGTCGGCGCGAGGCGGATGTGCCCGATCTCGCCGGCGTTGTCGTTTGCGCCGGAATAGAGCTTGCCGTCTATGATGATTCCCGCGCCAAGGCCCGTGCCGAATGTCATGAAAACCAAGTTATTCACGCCGCGCCCGGAACCGTAGAGATACTCCGCAAGCGCACAGGCGTTTGCGTCGTTCTGCACCGAGACAGGAACGCCAAATCGCTCTTTGAAAAAGTCCACCACAGGCACGTCATCCCAGCCGGGGAGATTCGGCGGCGACATGATGACGCCGCGCTTCGAATCAAGCGGCCCGCCGCAGCTGATTCCGATCGCCGCCACCGCATGTCGGTCGTCGCATGTCGCATGTCCATTGTCCGCCAGTTTTTCAATTCGCCTTGCAAACTCGTCGAGGACCTGCAGCCAGGAAAGGCCGGCCGTCGGGAACTCCTCGCGCGAGAGAATCTTTATCGCGCCATCTTCGCACTCCCCAGTCGATATGGCGCATTTCGTTCCGCCTATGTCTAAGCCAATTTTCAATTTCATTTTCCAGTATCCTCCACAAACTTCAAACTCTTAACTCTCAACTCTTAACTCTCAACTCTCCAAACATCTCCCCTTCGATTGCCGCGCATAGCGCATGATATACTGGCAGGTGCAGCTCCTGTACTTTGTACGTTTCCGTTTCCGGGACGCGAATGGTGATGTCGCAAATTTCCGAGAGACGGGACGCATTCTTACCTGTAAAGGCTATCGTCTTTCCGCCAACGGCCTTCATAACTTCCGCAGCGGCAGCGCAGTTGGCGCTGTTGCCGCTCGTTGAAAGAGTGATCAGCACGTCGTTCGGCTTCGCAAGCGCAAGCACCTGCTGCGCAAAGGCAGTCTCCCACGAAACGTCATTGGCGAACGCGGTGATAATCCCGCTCATCGAAACGAGCGAAACAGCCGGCAGTGCCCCTTCCAGCCTGTCTGCGAGTTCAGGCCTGAGTTTCGACGCTATTTCCGCAGGGACTGCACGGTGCCTCTTGAACTTCTTCAGCAGTTCGCCGCAGATATGCTCTGCGTCCGCCGCACTTCCGCCGTTGCCGCAAACAAGCACCTTGCCCCCCGAGCGAAACGCAAAGAGAAGCACGTTAAAAGCTTTAGCGACGGCATCCCTGCATTGTTCAAGACATGGGTTTCTCGAATAGAGCTCATCAAATGAATCTTTCATGGGATCATTATACTACACATCGGCGAGGAACAATAAACCTGTAAATACACGTTTCTCACCTATTCTGCAAGCCCCCTCTGTCTCATCTCCCGCTGACGCCGACATTGCCGTCTATGAACTTGAACCCGTACGGGACAGTATCCACATTCAACACAGACTACATCCTCACCAAGAGCGCCAATTTCGACCGCGCGCTCGCCGCGCTGCGAGCGTCAAGGTACGAAATAGACGCCTAGCCACGCCACAGGCCTACTCATCTGGACAGTCACAGAGACTTGAATGCGTCGTAGTAGCGGCCGCCTAGGATGCGCTGAGCTTCGCGGTTGAAGTGGTGGCGGTCCTGGTTTGAGAGACCCTCCGACGAAACGACGGCGGATTTGGGGAGGAGCGACGGGATTTTGCCGATTCCAGGGTTGATGCGCGCGGCATGGTCTCCGTCCGGACGCATCCAGCGCCCGATCTCGCCAGCAATGACGGGAATGTCGCCCTCTCCGAGCTCCCTGCGCAGCTCGGACATCATGCGCGCGAAGTCCTTCGGATACGATTCGTTCAACCCTGCTTCGTCCTTAGCCTTCGCAGCGTCCGTCTCCCCCTGGTGCCAGAGAATCGCGATGAACTTTCCGTTGGCCTGCGCGATCTTCGCGCGTTCAAGCGCCTTGGCATAGTTCACGCCCTTCCGCTCGCCCTTCGGGGGTGGGTCCCACGAATAGAACGGACTCCCCCCGACCGCGCACGGCACAACGCCTATGCTCTCGCCCGGGTGATCCGCGAGATATCGCCTCACGAACTCGTCGACAGGCCCGACCGCAGCCACCGTCTTGTCGAAATGGTATGGTGCCTTCGCCGCCACCCAGCGTCCGTCACGATCAAGCTTGTACGCGCGCGGCACGACCTCCCTGTCCGCGTCGGACATCTTTGCGCGCCCGGCCATGTTGGACTGCCCCATGCAGAGGACGAGCTTCATGTCCTTCGGAGCGTCAACGGGCTTCTCTGCAGGATCGCGCGCCAGTTCTCCGACGGCCTCGTACCTCGCTATGTCGTCCGCAGACGAACCGGCTCTCGCACGGTCGACGTAAACCTTATCCTCCCAGCCCGCGCCGCGTGGAAGCACTTTGAGGACCAGACGTTTCGTCCCCTTCGGCAGACGGCGTAGAGCATAGCGAATCGGAAGCCCCTTCCAGAAATCGTCCTGCACAAGCACGCCGTCCGCATAGAGTCGCGCCATGTCGCCGTCGTATGCGATCTCAAGCATCGTATCGCCATCCTTGAAAGGCACTTCGTATTCCGCGGCCGCATCCCACGCACCCTCCTCTGGCGGCATCGCGACGCCGTTGGGTCCGACCGCCACAGGCGGCGGGGTACCGGCAGGCTTCAGAAGCTTGAGATCAGTTGTGGACAAACGGCGGCATTCGGCAACCAACGGACGACGGACCGCGAGAGTTCGCCCGTCAAGAAGTCGTTCCACCTTGCCGTCCTTCTCGACGCCGATCCAGCATTCGCCGTCGGGATTGACGCGGCGTACGTAGTCATTGTGGAAGATGAATCGTCCGCGGCGCGTTTCATGTTTACTCACGAACACGGGATCGGCGACGGCAAGCTCCTCCGCGTTTTCGCGGCAGAAGTCCGCAAGCGCCTTGATCATCCAGTAGGCATACTGCGGCTCCCCGAATTCGCTTATCGGCGCCATGAACTCATAGCTAACGACCGGAAGGTCGTTCCAGTTCGTGAATCTATCGCGCTGGCTTTCCGCCATGTTGACACCGAAGTCGGTCGGATTAGAGCCGCCGTGGTACATGTAGAACCCAGGGAGATTCGAACCGCTGCCCAGCTTGACGACGGCAAGCGCGAAGGCATCCATCGGCTCCATCACGAGACGCCTGTGGTAGCTCGACGCCATGCCGCCGCCGAGTTCGCAGGTGAAGTACGGATACTTCTCCGCGCCCTTCGCGTCCTCGGACTTCTGTTTCCCCAGCTGTTCCGTGGCGATTACCGAAGACGTGCGCGCGGGACGCATGGCAAACGCATCCTTGTAGCTGCCGGGCATCGACTTGAGCTCGCGGTCCCAGAATCCCTCCGCGTAGTCGCCGTAGAGCGGAATCAACTCGCCGAACGTCGTCTCGGGTCCGTTGAGCTTCGGCCATCCGGTGCGAGTGTACATCGGGACGTCAAATCCCGCGTCGACGGCGAGCTTCTTAAGCGCCTGATAATAGGGCCACGGGCCGCGGCTTTCGTTCTCGAGCTGCACGCCGACTACCGGACCTCCGTTCTTCCAGAGATGCGGCGCCACTTCAGAGTGGACGCGCTCGAACAGCTTCTTCGTCTCGCCGAGGAAACGCGCGTCTCGCGAGCGCAGTATCTGCCGTGCCTTCTTTGCGTCGCCGTTCGCCCATTCATACGCCTTGTCGACGAGCCAGTCGGGGAAACCTCCCTCGCGGCACTCGCCGTGCGCCCACGGGCCGATGCGCACAACCGCCCACAGCCCCGCCTTTTTGACTTCGCCAAGAAACGCCGACAAGTCCCGGTTCCCCGAGAAATCCCATTCGCCTTCATTCCATTCGTGATGGTTCCAGAAGACATACGTCGAGACGATGGAAACGCCGCCCTCCTTCATCGTCGCGAGAGACTTCGCCCATTCGTCACGCGGCACGCGGGAATAGTGCATCTCGCCCATGACGGGAATCAGCGCCCGACCGTTCAGCCGGAGGCACTTCGACGTGACATCCAGTCGGTCGCCGTTCGGCGCGACGTTCGCGCCCTGCGGGATTATGCGTTCATCGGCATGTACCGACACGGCAAGAATCATTGCCGATGCAGCCCAAAAGGACTTGTGGTTAAGATTGACTGCGAATTTCATGACTACCTCGACTTTACTAGTTTTTTTTGAAACGAACACCTCGCCCCAACGGTTACCCACCGACGATGGTTTCATCGGCGCACGAATCCTCTGCGAAAGGCCTCGGTGACGGCGTTGACGCGATCGGAGACGCCTAGCTTCGCGAAGATGCTCTTGAGGTGCTTCTTCACCGCGTTGTCGGAAATCGACATTGAATCCGCTATGCCGTCGGTGGACAGGCCGCCCGCGAGCTTCTCGAGCACCTCCCCTTCCTTCGGCGTGAGGTCCTCCGTCATCTGGCGCTGGCGGTAGAGCTCCCTCACCGCCTCCGGCACGAACGTGCCTCCGTTCGCTACGGCGCGCGCGGCCTTGAAGAGGTCGTCCGAATCGCGGTCCTTCAGCAGATAGCCCTTTGCGCCCATGTTGAGCGCACGGTACACGTCGTTGTCCGCCTCGCTCGTCGTGAGCATGATGACCTTCTGCTCCGGGCGGACCAGCAGGACGTCTTCGAGAACCTTGATGCCGTCGCGGTCCGGCATGCAGATGTCGAGGAGCAGAATGTCGGGCTTCGTACTCGCAACGAAAGCGCCGGCGCCTGTTCCGCACGGATGCTCCCCTGCGAACGAGAACTCGTCCGAATGGAGATTGATCACGTACTTGAGCCCCATCCTGACCATCGCGTGGTCGTCGACTATAGCTATCGAGATCATAATGCAATCCTCACTCCGCACCATTTTCCGTGTCTCACGAACGAGAGGCCGAATCCGCTGCGCCGCGCCCGCTCGAACATTCCGAAAAGCCCGAAGTGCCCCGTCTCCGGACCAAGCGCCTTCTCCGCGTCGAAAGGCTCGCCGTCGTTGAGAACCCTCAGCACAAGCCCAGACTTTCCGCGGGATGGGTTCGGGGACGCCTGACTCCCCGTCCGTTCCTCCTCCGCGTCGCACACTATCGCGACGTTCTTCGCCTTGCCGTGCTTCACTGCATTTGTGACGGCTTCGCGCGCAATCGCGACGATGTCCCGCGCCTTCGTGCCAGATATCCACGGCGGCATCGCGCCGAGCGAGGTGCGCACCCTTGCCGTTCCGCTCCTGTCGAGTCCGCGCGCAAGGACAAGCAGCGCCTCCCTTGCGTCTACAGGAGCCTCCTCCTGCAGACCCGACACCGCGTCTCTCACCTCGACCTTCGCGGCGGCTAGAACGCCGGCCGCGGTGCGGACGGCCTCTCTCGCGCTTTCTGGAAGCCCTTTCGCGTCGAGCGCGCCGGAAAGAAGTATCTTCGCAGTCGCGAGGTGCTGTTCGATCGTGTCGTGGAGCTCGCGCGCCATCCTGCGTCGCTCCTTCGCGACGGCCGCGTTCGCGGCGCGCTCGCGGCGGATTCTGATGTACAATGCGAAAAGAACGACGAGCGCAACGATAAACGCGGAGGCCAGGGCCACAAGCGCGGGCGTCGTGTAGTCCGGATTCACGATTCTGATGTCATCCAGTCCGGCAAGTTCGATAACGGGCAGGTGGACGGTGCCGTCTGCGTTGTAGGTGTTGAAACCGCATCCCGTGACTACGACGTTCTTATCTATGTAGCGATTGTGCATATATCCGTCCACGCAGCACCTCGCGTGGTTCTGCTCGAAAGCGAGCATGAATGTAGTGACGCCGTCCGCGCCGCGCCGCGCACTCTCTATCTTGCCGACGATGGAGATTCGCCTGGCGTGGTAGTACCCCTTCCTCAGGTCGAAGTACTTCGCTCTTCTGGCCTCGGCCAGCGCCTCGCGTCCGAGAACCTCCATGCTCGACGCCTTGACGGCGGCATGCATGCTGTGAATGACTACCGACCCTTCGATCGCCACTATATCGCCCTCGTCGAACATCTGCGATCCGTCGGTAAAGACAACGACGCCCTGTTCGTGCTGGCGGTTCGGATTTGCCACGACGTACATGCCTTGATGAAGCTGGCTCGCGTGAACGACTAGCGCGGCGAAACGACACTCGCGCCCTTCGCTCGCCGCCTCGCGGGGAAGCTTCCGCACATCCTCGAAGGATTCTATCGCGCCTGCGCCGAGCGCCGTCGCCGCGACGAGCGCGGCAACTACAAGCGCAACGACATATATCGCCCTTCTGGTCATACAAGTATTATATCAAAATTTCCCGCCTTGACTGGGAGAAGCGGCGTCTCGCCGCTTCAAATCTGACTGGGGGAAGCGGCGTCCCGCCGCTTCAAATGATAATCTTCACACCAAATCACTTCACCTCAACCGTGACTTTGTAAAAAGCCCCGTCAGCCGGCGGATCGTCATCCACGAGGCTTACACGCGATGATGTCGCCTTCTCCTCGGCGACCGCGTTCGCGGCGGACGTATCGATCTCGTCTACAGCCGTTCCGCGGGCGAGACGGTAGACAAGACCGGGAATCGACTTGACGCAGACGGAAACGTCCACTCCCACGTCAAGCGGAGCCACTTCGTCTCCTGCATCGCTGAGCTGCGGCTTGAGCGCAATCTCCTCTTCGCCGACCGTCACAACCGCGTCCTCGTCAAGCGACACCGCGCCAGTTTCGGAATTGACCTTCACATCGCAGACCGCATCCGCCGAGACAGGTATCGCTCCATCCTGGGTTTCGCCCACGCCGAACGTGAATTTATATGCGCCGTCGGACGGCACGGATGCCGTCGTGAAAGCGGCGGCGGTGAAGGCAAGCATTCCAGCGCATGCCATGAGTGCAGCTTTTGATTTCATTATGGTATTCCCTTTCCCGACATCATAATACCAAAACCCGCAACCGGCCGTAGTACCCGAACAGATACCACACGGCAAAAAGGTAAAAAAGGCAGGGCGAAAAGCCCTGCCCGCAGCCGTTTGCATTCCCATGTCTCAGCGGCAGTCGCCGGCGAGCTTCGTGCCGTCGACGCGGCATGTCGCGAAAAAGAGTCGGCCCGACTTTTCGCGGCCGAGCGCCTTCACGACCGGCGTGTCAAGCTCGATGAGCGGGAAGATCAGGACGAGATCGCCGTTCGCCTCGTCCGTCCCGACGGGCTTCACGCCCGCGCCGAAGGCGACCATCGACTGCGGACCGAACGTCACGCTTTCGACATCGACGTCGGTCAGCGGATTGAACCCGCGCTCCTTCATGATACGCATCTCCCAGCCGCGGCGCGTCTTCCTGAATGTCTGCACGCGCCGTCCGGGATTCACCGGAACCGTGATGTTCTTCGACGAATGGATGTCGCCGCCGCGGTCATCGCGCTTCACGCAGTCGATGACAGCGAAATTCGCCTGGAATACGCGCCCGTACACATCCGTCGTCACGCGCATGCGCTCGTACTTGAACCACTCGTTCGCAACGCCTCCTGCAACACGGGCGATTCCCGGCCTGTACGCCTCGCCCGGCTGGGTCGTCCAGTTGAATCCGTCCGGCGACGTGAGATACCACGCGACGCGTCCGAGCCAGTCGTTGACGACAAGATGGTACTGCACCTCGTCGCGCCACAGGACGGGATCCTCGAAGCGCCCAGCGACGTCGGGATACACGCGTCCGGTCATCATCACGAACGGCTTGATTCCGTCCTCGCTCAGCCATATCGCCCCGCCGCGGCAAACCGCGAGCACCGCGCCGTCGGGACGCCGCGTGAAGGAGAAGTTCGACTCGCCCTCGATGAGCTTGCGTCCGTTGAGGTCGAGCTGCAGCCTTTCGTATTTCCAAGGGCCGTTCACAGACGCCGACCGGTAGACGTGCGCCTGCGACTTGGAATCGATGCAGTAGACGGCGAAGGATCCGTCCTTGCAGCGGAAGAGCTCTGGGTTGTGCCCCGGACCGATCACCTCGACAAACTTGAAGTCCCCGTCGGAACGGGACGACACGCAGTGCGCTATCTCGCTGTTCGGCCAGAACATGTGACCCTTCGGCTCTGACTCCTTCCAGCGCGCGACGAAAAGATGGTACCTTCCGTCGACATAGACGATGTTCCCGCCCCAGTAGGAGTAGTCTGGCTCCTCCATTCCGTTGCGCACGTCGCGCGGCTTGACGTTGTCGCCGCCCCAGCATTCAGAGGTCAGCGGACCAATCGGCTGCGATTCCTCGAAGCGGTCCATGAAGCGTCCGCCGGGGACGATGCGGTCCCATCCAGCGGGGCGCGGACGCTCCACGGACTGCGCAAACAAAATCTGCGGCATGCAGAAGACAATGGCGAACAGCGAGCAGAGAAGACGACTATTCATGATTGACAATATATTTTGGATGATTACCTTTGAGTCTTAAGACCGAGCGCGAGCGGCGCGAACACGACGGCAAAGTTTGATTTTCATGCCGACATTCTACCAAACCACGCCCCCGCCGAAAATACCCCAGTCGGGTACCTCCTTTGGCAAGACAGGAGCTTGTACTTAATTTTCTCGAAGCCAGACGCCGAAAAGGCGATCATACACGACCCAGCCCGAATCCGTTTCATAGACAAGATCACGACCGCGCAAGTCCTTTAGCGCAAACGCCGCGCTAGACGCAGCCTTGAATCCGGCAGAAGCGACGAACTTGCCCGCAGATGGCTGACGCACAGCCCCGGCGCGCGCTATGGCCCTTAGCATTTTGCGCGAGCCTTCGCTTTGCGAACGCATCAAGTCATGATAAACATCGCTCTGGTCTTCAACAAGGGATTTAACCGCAGCATCAACCTGTGCCACATTGGACAAGCCATCACCGGCCCCCCAGATGCGGTTCATAACCGCCTGAACATACCACGTAATCCCTTCAAAACGGCGGTAGACCTCCTCGAAAACCGCAGAATCAAATGGAAGTCCAGCCCTGTCGAAGAATCGCCGGGCAAACGCTGCATACGAATCGCAGGGTATTGTATGCAGAGACAGTATCTGCGTCGATTGGTAGAACGGACGGTTCGGCGAGACGAACATCTCCTCCATCATGTGCTTATGCGATCCTGCAAACACAAAACTGACGCCCGGAAGGAGCTGTATCTGCCCGCGAAGAAGAGCCTCCACGCCTTTTCCCGGATATTCTGCAATCTGCTGAAACTCGTCTATGGCGATGACGGCGCGCTTGTCTTTAGACTTCAGATACTCAAATGCTTCCTTGATTGTTGCCTCCGCATTCGAAGGCACGACATCGAAGGAAAATTTCGGCATGCCGTCCTCCTGCGGCACAACAGTCGGACGGCAGGCTTTGAAAAATCTTCCAACAGCCGACACCGCCGAATCGATTCTGCTGTCCAGCGCGCCAATCACGGAGGAAGCAAACAATGACGAAAAATCCGCAAGGCTGTGCGTAGAGTAGATATCAAGATAGATTCCAGTAAACTCACTTGGAAGCCGTGAAAAGGCATGGTGTATGAGGCCTGTTTTTCCATATCGACGCGGAGCTATGAGCGTAATGTCACGGTCATTGTCAAACGCATCAAGCAGCTTGCGCGTTTCAGACTCTCTGTCGCAAAAGTAGTCTGATCCAGCGTATCCTCGCGTCAAAAATGGATTTCTCAGCTTCATGTTTGTAATTATAGCACATTCTCACCCATTACAGCAATACTGTAACGGAATTTCTGTAATTCAGGAATTCGCCGCTCCGGTCGGTTGCGCTACTTCACACTTACGCACAGGAAGGACGAGTCACGTAGCGATTGCTAATTTGTCTGCAACTCGATCGCGAGCGGCGCGAAGGCGGCGGAGGTCGCCTTTAGAGTCACTGCGCCGGGCTGCCCCTTCGAGCGCAGGATGACGAGCAGCGAACCGTCGCGGAGCGGCTTTTCGTCGACGTTGCGGAAAAGGAGGTCGGTGCGTTCGTCTCCATCGTCGACGGCAAGTAGCGTCGCCGCGCCGGAAACCTCGAACTTGACGGAATCTGCCGCCGCGCGCACGCGACGTCCCGCCTCGTCGACTGCCGTTACGTGAACGTAGAGAAGATCCTGTCCGTCGCCCTTCCAGTCGTCCGCATTCTCCGCCGCAGCCTCGAGCCGCACGGCCTTGCCCGCAGTCTCGATGACGCGGCGCGCGACTTCTTTCCCGCCTGTGCGCGCGACAGCCTCGATCCTGCCGGGCTCGAACTTCACGTCCGCCCAGCGGAGCGCGTGCGCCGTCTTGGGATCGGTCTCGTTGTTCTTCTTCACGCCGAGCGACTTGCCGTTCACGAACAGCTCCGCCTCCTCCGCGTTCGTGTAGATGTAGACTACGGGCAGCACGGACCCCTCTGGGAAGGTCCAATCGCTCACCGCGTTCATGCGTCCGACCTTGATGTCGTTCCACACAACCGCCTCGTCGCCCTTCGCAGGCTCGACGACGGCGATCTCCGCCATCGGCTCGGACGCGAGGAACGACTTTATCAGGTACGCCGTCGGGAACGGATCGAGCGTCCTGTTGAAGAACGAATACGACCACCCCTTCTTCGGCCAGCCGTCCGACTCGCCCCAATACTCGATCGCACCCCACCAGCAAAGTCCGATGGAATGCTCGCGGTCCATCGCGACATACGGACGCTGCAGCGCGTGGACGCTCGCCTCGGACTGGAAGATGTTGAGCTCCGGTGCGTGGCGCTTGTAGGACGGATAGTCCTCGTAGCAGTAGTTGAAGCTCGCAATCTCCGTGATGCGCGAAACCTCCGGCGGCTTCGGATCCTCGTTGAAGCCCTTTTCCTTCCATGTCACCGAACCTTCGCGCGCAGGGAACATCGCGGCGGTTGTCGGACGCGTCGCATCCCAGCGCTTCACCATCACGTCGAATATGCGGTAAGACGTGACGGACCAGTCGTCGGTGTCGAATCCGCAGATGTCCTCGCGCATCTGCGTCTCGTTGCCGATGGACCACACGATGACGGACGGATGGTTTCTGTCGCGTTTCACCCACTCTGTGATAAGCTGCGGCCATATCTCCATGAACGGCTTTCGCCCGTTCCAATAATGCGTGCCGGTAGTCCACTTGTCTATCAGCTCGTCCACGACCAGCAGGCCCATCTCGTCGGCGAGGCGGAGGAAGCTCTTGGAGTAGGGATTGTGCGAGCAGCGGACGGCGTTGAATCCGAATGCCTTCATCGTGCGGAACTGACGTTCGATGCCGCGGTTGAAAACCGCCGCGCCGAGCGCACCGAGGTCCGCATGGTTCGCCATGCCGGCAAGGAAGACCTTGCGTCCGTTGAGCTTGAAGCCGAACTCCTTGTCGAACGCGATGGTGCGGATTCCGAACCGCTCCTTCACACGATCCACGATCGTTCCGTTGAGCTTGAGCGTCGCCGTCGCGGTGTAGAGATTCGGCGAGTCGATGTCCCAGAGTTTCGGCGCGGATATCGTGGCGCGCGGAAGCTCCACCTCCTGGTGCGCCTTCTTGCTCCACGGCGCAACGGCGCTTTCGCGCGCCACGCGCTTGCCGTCCGGATCAAACACCTCGAAAATTATTTCGAGCGTATTCTTTCCGCCCTGCCCCATATAGCCGTCGAGCTGCACGAGCGCGTCCGCGAACGCCGCGCCGTCCTTCACGCCGGACTTGATGTAGAATCCGTTGCGCGAGACGGAGACCTGGCTCTTCACGACGAGATGGACGTCGCGCACGATGCCTCCGCCCGTGTACCAGCGCGAGCCGCCCTTGTGTCCGCAGTCCGCGCGCACGGCCAGCACGTTGTCGCCTTCCCAGTTGAGCTTGGCCGTAAGGTCCGCCCAGCAGCCGAGGTAGCCGTATTCGGTCGACGCAATCTTCTCTCCGTTGAGGAAGACGTCGCCGACGGCCATTATGCCCTCGAAGTCCGCGAAGACGCGCTTCCCCTTCCATCCCGGATCGGCCTTGAAGTGGCGGCGGTACCACGCGACCTTAAGCGGCTTGTAGCCGTGTGCCGGACGCGCCCCCTTGTCCCAGGGAAGCTCGAACTGGAAGTCATGCGGAAGGTCGAGCCAACGCCACTTCGCGTCATCGCAGTCCACGGAAGACCACGAGGCGTCGTCGCCGAGCCGGAACTGCCACGCGCGGTTCATCAGCGTGTCGCTTCCCTGGAACTCCTCCAGCGCCAGGCTTTTCCCGTCGACGGCCTTAGAGGCATTTGGCCCTCCGTCCGCAAACGCGAAGACAGAGACGGAAACCGCGGCAACCGCGGAGAGACACAGACGGCAAAGTTTGATTTTCATGTCACTATTCTACCAAACCCCGTCACCACAGTAAATACCCAGTCGGGTACCAATCAAAGCCTATATTCAGAATCTGAGGAACTCAAAGCAGGCGATCCGCAGGAATGACTACATCAAAACCATGCTCGGCCTCCGCGCCTATCTCACGCCGTCTCTTTATCTCAACGACATTTCGCAAGCTGCATGGGCTTCTAATCGACATTTTGCAGATTAGCAGCCCATATTCAGGCCAATCACCGCAGATTTCGGGCTACTAAACGACAAAATGCCGTTTTACAGCCCAAGGCTAAAACAAGGTTTGCATTGCGCATTTCAGGAAACGACACCCTTGAACTCTGCTATCGCTCGATATTTCGTCGAATACTCGGCGTCGTTCTCCAGCACGATGTCCGCAACCTCCTCCACCGAAGGTTTTCCCAAGTCGAGCTGCCGGAGAACAGTCCGATCGCGACCTTATGCCCGCCAGCATAGTTACACCCACGGCGGATTTCAGGGAGCAAAGCTTCTCCCTAATCATCCCCCGCTTCTACCATATCATAAAACGTTTGCTCGTCCATAATTGATATGCCTGTCCCCTTGAGCATATACTCTTCCGCTTTCTTTTGCTTGCAACTCTTGCCATCTTTTATAGTTCGACAGTAGTCGTTATTTCCAAGGACGAGATAATCTGTGTCTTTTGTAACGCTATTCTGATTTATTGCTCCGAGATTAGCGACTAATTGCATTGCTGCTTGCCTTTTAAATCTAACCAATGCACCCGTGAATACGACCCTCTTCCCATATAGTGGATGTGTCTTGTCAATCTCTTCCTCCGGAATCTGACTCTCTATCATCCTTGCGTCAATATGAACATACCTCTTCTCGCACTTGTGCTCTTCCATCCATCGAATTTCCAAGTCCGAACATCCTATCTCTTCGCACTTCTCCTTCAATTTTCCAACAAGTTCATGGGTCATTTGACAATCGGCTAATGCTCTGTGCGCATTCTCCCTACTTATTCCAAAGTATGCACATAGATCTGAAAGTCGATAATGCGGCAAGTCGACAAGCCTCTTAGCCACTCGCACCGTGTTGATGTAATTATTGGTGAATGCATTTCCAAAGATAGATGCACAATTGTCGAATATGAAATTCACATCGAAACAGACATTATGCCCAACCACAACATCAGAGCCAATAAAGCCAAGATATTCTGATAACACATCTTCAATGCTGGGTGCATCAGCAACCATTCCATTTGTGATGTTCGTGATGGACGAGATAAATTCCGATATCCCCATCTTGGGCTTGACAAGTTGCTGGTACGAATCTTGAATCTCACCATCTCTAACCCTAATGGCCGCAAGTTCAATTATTTCATCACATCTTGGACTCAGCCCCGTAGTCTCTAAATCAATAACAGTGTAGTCTTTGGGCAAACAAACCAAACTACGTCCTTTATCTATTCGATGTTCTAGTCTATATTCTTCAGAAAAGTCCCCTGAAAAATCGTAGTCATAGCCACCTTCGCAATTGAATCCACATTCGGAGTTCATATATTTCTGTTCCTTCCATAGAAGATTCTACCTTCATCAAGATTCTTCTTGTACGCACAAACTGTTGCGTATATTTTCTCCCTGCTTATGCACTTTTTCGCATCTGAACATTTCTCATACAAATGGCAACATCCATATGAGGGCTCTTTGGACTTATATTGAGTAAGTCTATATCGCATCAGCCTTTCAAGATATGGAAGCAACTCTTCACTGTCTATGCGAACAAGAACATCATACCTTGCCAGCTCTTTTTCATTTGTGCTCTTTCCATTCTCGTCATATCTTGCTACCCATCTTTCCTTGACAATTTCTGCATTAGGTGGTTCTACGGCGTTGTACGAAGAGACACCGATGCGCAACTCAACACATCCAGAGAAATAAGACCTTGGTTTGGTCAATGCGAATGTAAGGATATTTGTACAGTGATAGTTAAGTCGAACGCCATTGGCAGTCCGAACGGCAATACCTTTTTCGCAATCATTCGTTGGCTTACTGCTTATCTCGTTGTTGCTAACAGCATTTCTCTTAAGTTCAAGGATATGTATTTGATAATTCGTCTCATTCTTGGTCTTGTTCTCGAAAAGCTCAATACAACCATCAGGGTATTCAAGTTCTCGAACAAGACGTCGCGCAGCATCCTTAATGCTCTTGAGAAGACAATCAAACTTGTCTTGATTCTCTGAGATTATCTCAAATAGTTCTTCTTGATTCATTGTTGTCTCTTTCTTTAAGATTGCGTATTCGTCGCATCAAAAATCGTGATCGTGCCCCCATCAGCAACGCGCACGCCCCTACCTTGAAACGTTTACGCGTTCAATCAAGGCTCGTGGCGAGAAACGAGACCATGAGGACGATTTTCATAGTTGCATATCAGCGGCGCGCTCGGTGATCGCGCCCTACCGTTGTATGCGGCGTGCGCATATCCCCCGAGGGCGAAGCGCGAGCAGCGAAGCTGGCGCTAGCGGGGTGCGCGCCCGCCCTAGCACCGCAACGGAGAAAAAAATCGGGGACGCATCCCCTGTTTCGTCTCATACTCCCTTGAGGGTGCCCTGGAAGAAACCCAACTATGAATACAAGACGGCAGAAGAATGCGCCCCCGAAAGGGTCGCATTCCTGCCAACTCGTCGTTCATAGTTTTGAAAAACTTTCCAGGGCTTTTCAGGGGAACGTCGCGTTTGCAGTTATGCAAAATCGGTTTTGACGGGCCGTCGCCCGCCTATATCGTCTTTACTTCGGCAGACCTCCTTTATGTTGTTGTTGACGACTGAAGTTCATGTCTCTCACACGGCATGGTTGGCGATGTACTCGTCAAAGTCTTCGACGAGGTATCTGTCTCCGTTGACGTGCAGCGATTCGAAATAGCGCATTATGTAGTCAAACAGGCCATACTTGGAGAAGAGCTCCGCGACAGCAGCGCCGCTGAGATTCTTGGCGCGCCGGTAGCACTCGATGCAGTGTATCAGGAATTTCCCCTCTCTGCTCATCAGTACGCCTCCTCGGGATATTCTATCTCCTGCCCGGAAATCTCGTCTTTGTACATTGAATACAATGTCTCCGCGCTGTAGTGCCAAAGCTTGCTTGACTCGTCGGAAAGCCTTGCATATACCTTAGACCTGTAAAACAAATCCGTTGCGGCGGCCTCGGACATCCCTTCGCGGGTAGATATGAGGCCCACGACCGGAGGCACGATTACAGACAGCATGGCGCTGAACTTACCCCCGTCCATCTGCCACCTCCGATCTCACGAATCTTAGAAACGCCAGCGCCCTGTCGGTCTTGAATACAAGCTGATTGAACAATTCCTTGATCTTAAGCCGCTCCATGGTATATTCACGCGAAATGGCACCGTTGACATAAAGCTGAAGCGTCTCGTAAACATCGTCATTTGCTACCGGACCGAAAACCAAGTCATATTCAGGGCCCGAATAGACGCCCATCCGGTTGTCCGCCACAAAATCAAGCCAAGCATCGACAACACCAGGGAATCTCAATCCATCGCACATGTCAAAAGCGAGGTCCTCATCCACCTCGTAAACATTTACCGTCGCGATTCCTTTGCCCCTGTTCATCGTGACCCGGCGAGCAAAATCGGTAGCCTGCAAACGATTGGTAGTCGTGTAGAACCCATTGCCGAAGTCGAGTGTCCGATTCGGCTTTATGATTCTAGGTTCTCTGACCTCAACATTACTACCGTGGTATACTGTCACGCAAGATTCTCCATCTGCTGAATAGTATAGCAAACTTCCCTGTCGCTGTGCTAAAAATCTGGGTCCTTGCCGGGTTGGAGCGGTCATTGAAAGCCTGTCGGTCATTTTAGCGCCTTTCGTTCCGCCGAGGTGATAACGCCCTCCTTGACCTGCTTGTCGAGATAGCTCTTGAGCGCGGCGGCGGACTTCGCGCAGAAGTCGTCGCTCTCCTCCTTCGTGCAGAGGCCCTTCTCCGCGCGTTTGCGCGATCGCGCCATCGCCTTCTCCGCGCCCGTGATAGCACGCTTCACCGCGACCGGCACGCGCGGCTGTCCGAAGTCCGCCGCGATGCGCCGCTGTTCGGATTCCGGGAAAATGGAGAGGGGATAGGTAGTCGTTAGTCGGCAGTCGTTCGTCGTTAGTCGGCAGTCGTTCGTCGTTAGTTGGCAGCCGTTCGTGGCAACGCCCTCGACCAGGGCGACCTCCTTCTGGGTGAGCTTGACGGGCCACCCCGCGACCACGTTGCCCGCGTGGTTGGTATAACCGCCCTCCGCAAACGCGGAAGCGGCGAAAAGGGAAATGGACACGACAGGCAAAATGAACGCGCGACGCGCGACGCGCTGCAGACGGCGGGGTATCGACTTTTCAACTTTCATCTCTTCAACCTTCAACTTTCAACCTTCAACCTTAAACGCTCATTAAGCCGGGGCCGTCCCCTCCAGGCGACTCCGTGAATTCCATGGGTGCATCAACGGAGGGGCGGTAGTCCGCGATCATGCGGCTCCAGAGGAGCGCCGTCTCGATGAACGGCTCGAGGGTTCCCATGACATTGTTTGCGAGATCGTCGCCCGGCATGTACCGCTGGAGCCTGGCGTTTCCGGATGCGGCGTCGAGCGCAAGCGTCGAGCCGACCGTTCCGGAGAACGTGTTGTTGGCCTCGAGCATCGTCTGGAACAGCTTTTCGCGTCCCTCCGGCGGCACTTCGCCGAGATCGGCGGACATCAGCACGAGGTTGCGTTCGCCCGAATCCTGAAGTAGAATCTGCACCTTTGTGCTCCCGTCGTCGCTCACGACTTCGAACACGGTGGTGTCCTGCACGACCTTCAGCTCCATGCCGAAGGCCTGCCCGAGAACAGCTACGATGTCTTTAAAAACCATGGTGTTTATTTTTTCGCCTATTATACTATAAAAGGCTGCCGGAGAGCAACGAAAGTCTGTTTTTATGAGCAAACTTTTCGCCATGTCAGTCACTTTTATGAGCGAGATTACTTATACGCTCATAAAGCCGGGGCCGCTGCCGCCGAACCTGGAGAACTGTGCCGCCTCCTCGTCGCGGACTGCGGCTTCTTCCGCGGCGGGGCGGAAGTTCTCCACCGTCTCGCGCCATTCCTCGGCCTTGTTGATGAACTCGTCCAGGTCCTTGCAGAATTCCTTCAACTCCAGCCCCTTGAACGGGAGACCGCCAATCAGGATGATCTCGCCGGTGTCCGGCGATTTCCCCAGGGCGATGCCCTGCGTCCCGTACAACTGCGTATTCGCCTGCAGAAGCATCTCGTAGAAGGCTTCGCGCTTGTCCGGCGGCGGTTCGCCGATGACGGCAACGCCCACCACGGCCTCTCCGCCGGGCGACTCCGTGAATTCCATCGGGATGTCGTCGATCGTCATGGAGCAGATGCCCTCCTTGACCTCGATCCCCTCGATTCCCAGCGTTTCCGCAAAAGCGGTCATCAGTTCTTTCAGTTCCATGGATGTTTGCCCCTAAGCGTTCTAGAGAACAATGTTCAGGTCTGCCGCAGTGTCCATGGGGTCTGTTTGGTATTATATTGCTCGCCGCTGAACAAGGCGGTAATATTCGGGGTTGAAAGACTGCCGCGTATTGGAGTATGATACGGGACAGCAGGTGCCTGGTAAACACTTGCTGTGACGCATGGGAGACGCCCCAAGGGTCGATGAGTCAAGCTACGGCGCGAGCCGCGGCCCACACTCGAGGGTCTGTTTGGGCGCCGGCGGAAACCACCTGCCTGGGGCGAAAGACCCCGAATACTTGTTTGCAACCTTGCAGCAACCGCCTGCTCCAATACGTGGCAGCACTTGAAAGGATAGCACAATGGGTGCTAAAATGCAACTGCGCTCGCGCAGCGTCGAGGACGAGCCGAGGTTCGTCGTCGGCATGGACGCGCACGCGCGCAAGCTGGCGGTCTCGGTGTGGGACTGGTCGGACAGGCTCAACCCCTGCCTACACAGGGAGATCAAGTGCGTTGACGTCGACGCGATGGTCAAGACGTACGAGCGGCACGTCGACCTCGACTCGATCACGGTCATAGAGGCGTCGACCAACGCGGCGATCCTCAAGCGCAGGCTCAACGAGGCCGGATTCCGGGCGGAGGTCGTCCGGTCCGACATCATCGCCGACAAGGAGCGCAAGCGCAAGGTCTGCGACATCCAGGACGCCAGGAACCTGGCGCTCGCCTACATCAAGGGTGACGTCAGGGACTTCGTGTGGACGCCTTCGGACGAGTACTCCGAACACCGGGACGTCATGTTCGCCTACCGCGACACGGTGAAGGAGCTCACGCGAACGTCGAACCGGATCTGGAGCGTCTGCAGCAGGAAGGGATACGCCCTTCCCGGACGAAGTTCCTGTGCGAAGGTGGAGTCCCTGCGCAAGACGATCGAGGAGACCGGAATCGGCGGATTCGCCAAGGAGCGGTTGGAGATGCTGCTCGAGGACTACGAGCGGCTGCTCAAGCGCAAGAAGGCTCTCTCGCGCAGGATGGCGGAGACCGCGCTCTCCAAGCCGGAGATGCTGCGGCTCATGCAACTGCAGGGCGTGAACTACAAGGGCGCATTCGCCCTCTCGGCGGCAGTCGAGGACGTCAGGCGCTTCTCGGAGGCTTCGAAGCTCGCGGCCTACTGCGGCTTCTCCCCTATCGTCGACACCAGCGGCAGCGAGGAAGAGGCGGCAAGGCGGCGCGGCGGGACCGGCAAGCCTCTCGACGGAGAGGGGCGCGACGACGTCAAGCACTTCTTCACGGAGGCCGGGCAGACTGTTCTCGCGAGCTGCGCGGACTCGAAGCTCGGCAAGTGGGGGTGGTCGATGATCAACCGCGGCAAGCCGCGGAACAAGGTCGTCTGCGCAATCGGACACAAGCTGGTCCTCTACGCCTTCCACATCATGCGCGGAGACCCGACGCCGAACCGCGACGGCGAGGCGTTCTTCAAGCGCAAGATGGTCGGGCTTCACAGGGAGATAGGCGCGGCGCGAATGCATGAGCTCGGATTCGGAACGCGCGGACAGTTCGCATCCGCGCAGGCGAAGCTCGTGTACGGCTCGTTGCCCGAGCCCGCGACACCAGGCGGCGCAACGCCATTAGAAGCCAAGTCAAACTGACGCAATGAGCGGCGCGCGCCCGGTTCCGCTCACCGTCGGCGCGCGCCTGAATCCACGGCAGCTCTGGGGCTTTGCCCCAGCCCCCATCAGGGGGACTCGAGTCCCCCTGAACCCCGCAACGCGCGGATGGATACATCCGCGCTAACGCCCGCATTCACTTCCATGCAAAGTTTT
>JAEEGF010635286.1_pt1 | contig 22960 bp, 15 predicted proteins | sample 9134171 | NCBI WGS metagenome assembly JAEEGF01 (sample SAMN16246542, study PRJNA631951) | gut metagenome | biome: gut microbiome; feature: rumen; material: AP-attached | host: Bos | place: Iran: Karaj | collected 2018-10
TTCTGCTTGGGATAGCAAACAAGAAAAAATAATTTCGCAACAAAAAGAAGTATAACAAAAAAAACATCACAATTATGAAAAAGGTAATGATGACACTGATGGCTGTCGTATTCGCCATCACAGCAAACGCTCAGTACACAACCAACTATTACAACCAGTATGGCAGCAGTATTGGTTCGTCCAAGACTCGTTCCAACTATAGTGGTGGCTATACGACCAACTACTACAATCAGTATGGAGGTAGTACGGGCAGTGCAACAACACGTTCCAATTATGGAGGGGGCACGACAACAAACTACTATGACCAGTACGGTGGCAGCACAGGTAGTGCAACAACACGTTCTAACTACGGAGGCGGAACAACCACGAACTTCTATGACCAGTATGGTGGCAGTACGGGCAGCGCAACAACACGTTCCAATTACGGAGGTGGTACAACCACAAACTATTACGACCAGTATGGTAGTAGCATTGGCTCGTCCACGACTCGTTCCAACTATGGGGGTGGTACTACCACAACTTACTACGACCAGTACGGCAATAGCCTCGGTACCAGTTACGGTAGGTGAATAGTTTTTTCCACAAATTAGTTGAGCGAGTCTGTTGAAAAAACAGGCTCGCTCAACTCTTTTATGAGGAGCTAGAGATTATATGGATAATTAGTGTTCACTGATTAATTGGCTTCATCTTGTTAGGCTGTTCTCAATACAGCCCTGGTAATGGTCACCAAAGTTAAAAACCTCAACAAATCGTATAGGGCATGACAAAGTGCCGCGTGTTAGGACTTCAAGCGTTTTCCATGCAGGCGGGAACTCTGGAGTGTCGTATTTATAATAAGCCCTCGCTTCTTCAGAGTTTCAATCTGCTGAGCGAGGGTAAGAGCTTGTTTGGTATATTCCATAGTAAAAAAGCGAAGTCCCGGCCTGTTGCACTCCCCAATAGAGGACGTGTGCCGGGATCTATTGGACGCAAAGATATGGATTTATTGCGAAATCTCCTAATTTTTTACCGAAAAAGTGCTTAATTAAATGAACATTTAACACAAACGATAATGTTTCTATTTCAGAAAGGACAAATAATTGATAATTGTTACACGGTGGTGTTCCCGCATAAGGAAGGGGCTTATGCGGAAACCTATCGCGTGAGGGATGGCAATGGGAAACTGTGTTTCCTGAAACTGATATACTACTCGAAATTGCAGTATTCTCAGTTTGACAAGGATGGAAGAATCATAGAGGCGGAGATTGCCAAGCTATTGAACCACCCATGCCCGGCACAAGGGGATGCTTGCTCCTGCAAGAATGTCTGTAAGTATGTGGATAGTGGAAAATTGATAGCCAATGGGCAACAACTGGCATATATCGTGACAGAGTTTGTGAGCGGAGAGACCCTTGGAGGGGAAGAACAATAAAAATACCTAAATTTGGTGATTGCCTATTTGATGAATAATGTGTATTTTTGCAGCCGAAATTAATAATACACATTATTTATAAAATCAAAAAAGAATGACAAGAATTTCTACTCTTTTGATAGCGCTCATGGCGCTATTGGCAATCCCCGTAAATGCCGAGGACGTGTTGTTCGACTTCCAGAACAATAACGGCAACTGGCCCGTGGGTGAGGGCGCTAACTTTGCTGACGGCAACATCACAACATTGACGTGGCAGAACGTGACTTTAACCGCCATTCAGGGCGAGTCGGCTAATCCTCCGCGACTCATGACTAACGCTTCGCGCGGCACCTGCCTTTGGCTCTACAAGAACACGAGCATCAAGCTCGGTGCTCCGGAGGGCAAGGCTATCACGAAGATTGCAGTGACCATGCAGTCGGGCAGCTTCGACCTGACTCCCAGCACTGGCACTATGACTGAAGACGTGTGGGCAGGCAATGCCTCGGAGGTGACGTTCGGCCCTAATGCCAACAGCACGCGCTACGTGTGGGCCATGACGGTGACACTGGCCGACGAGAACAATGAGACGGTGAAGCCCGTAGCCGCCGTTGAGGTGGATGACATTGCTACCTTTAATGCGCTGGAGGCTGGCACGCTGGCTAAGCTGAAGTTGACGAATGCCCGCGTAAACGGCTTCTATGACCTGCGCGGTGCCAACTATGTAGAGGATGCTTCGGGTGCCGTGGCCATCAAGGGCATCACGCTCACTGCTGGAACGGCACTGAATGGCTATGTGATTGGAACGAATTCTGACGACGGCTCGTATGATATGGACGGCGAAATCAAAGAGTACTCGCTCACTGCCGACGAATCCACAACTTTCAAGGCTACCTCGGTTACTTTGTCGGGCAGCGTGATGGCTGTCAGTGCTGTAGGCACTCAGGCCAACTATGGCAAGCTGATCACCGTGGAGAACGTTGCCGTCACGGGCAGTGGTCAGAACAAGACGTTGACCGATGCTTCTGGCAATACCATCAAGGCACGCGACCTGATGGGCGTGCTGCCTGCCGACTTTGCTTGGCCGGAAAAAGCCAGCAAGCTGACGGGCATCTTGGTCTATAACGTGACGGGCTGGTTCCTCATGCCCATCTCTGCCGATGCAATCGTGGCTGCTGGTACACAGCCTACCACGGTCACCTTCGATTTCACCAGTCCGACCATCCGTGAGAACATAGGTGAGGCTATGGCTGATACTAAGGGTTATATCTATAATGAGACCTTCACTGCCGACAACGTCACGCTGCAGATTACGGCTGGCTCCGCTCCTTCCAGAATATATGTGGATAGCAATCGCGGACAGAACTTGGTCACTTATAAGGAATACACCACGCTGACCTTTAAGGCTCCAGAGGGCTATGCCATTACGAAGATTGAGTTTGGCGCTGCAGGAAACAGCAACATCAACAACTTTAATGCTTCTTCAGGAGCAATAGAAGGCATGACCTGGACGGGCAATGCCGAGGGCGTTCGCTTTGCTCAGGGCGGTACTTCTTACCTGGCCAATGCCGTGGTGACTCTTGCAGCCAAGGATGGTGATACAGCTACGCTGCCCGCTATTGAGTATGCTGAGTGTGCCAATATCGCTGCCTTCAACGCGCTGGAGGCTGGCACCTACGCCAAGGTTACGCTGACCGATGCTGAGGTCATAGGCAAGTCGGCTGACGGTTACTCAACGGTGTGGATTCAGGATGCAACTGGTGGTTGCTGGCTGCAATATACTTCGCTGAACGACCAACTGAACGAAATGACTAAGATGAACGGTACGGTCTATGTGGTGAAGCGCGTCGCCAGCGGCAACCCTCAGATGAAGGAGGCTGAAGATACACCTAAGAGCGTGATTAATGTAGCGGGAATCAACAGCTATACCATCGTTGAAGGCACGATTGCTGAGGTGAACGTGGCCGCCAACCTGAACAAGGTGGTGAAGATCAAGGCTGCCACGCTTGAGGAAACTTCTGCATCTGCAGGTAAACTCACTCAGGGTGACGTGACGATTGACGTGAGTAACGGTACTGCTACGGGCAACCAGCAGCTGCACAAGATTGCCGACTGGGCAAAAGACACGAAGCTGGAGAACGTCACCATCGTGGCTATCCTCGTGGCTAAGTCGGCTACTGCCAACCAGCTGCTCCCCATCTCTGTGAAGGTGGAAGAGGTGACAGGCATCGCTACCATTGCACAGAGCAACCGTGACGAGACGGACATCTACAACATGCAGGGCGTTCGTCTGAACAAGCTGCAGAAGGGCCTCAATATTGTGAATGGCAAGAAGGTGATGGTGAAGTAATCATCACTTCATACTGATTAAAAAAAGAAATGGTGTCAGGGCTGAAGGCTCTGGCACCATTTCGTTTTTAGAACGTGCAGCCGATGGCGATGGTGCCCGATGTGCGGTCACATCCGTCGCTATAGGTGTTGGTCTCGTTGGCCTTGCGATGACTGAGGCTCAGACGGGCATGTGTCATGATGGCTGTCCCTGGGAAACGGAAGTTGTACTTCACTTGTCCGCCCACCATATATTGTGCTGACGTAAGGTACTGGTATTCGCGATAGAGATAGGCTTCCATTGAGGGTGGCGGCAACTGTTTGCTGCTGGGTTCGGTGAAGGTGAAATCATTATATGGCTTGCCTTCGCCTTGGCCGAACGAGCCCTTCAGCGCGAACGACCACCAGCCGTGACGGGTGACCAGCGTGTAGCTCACACGTCCGAACAGCTCGAAGTTTTGTAGGTGCTGACTGCGATAGTAGGGATAGATGTAGGCTGTCTGCTTACGCTCCATCGAGCTGATACCTGCCTGAATGGTCCACGTGGGCAGTCCGTCAACCAGCAGTCCGTGTGCCTCCTTGCCGTTGCGGATGCCTGTCTCTAAAGTGTAGGCTATTGAGTAGTTCATCCACAGTTTATTAGCCATCTTCACTGGTGTGAAGTATTCATAGTTAGTGGCTCCCTGCTCGTTCTTCGTCTCATGATAAGTGCTGGCACGATTCACCAGGTTCTCTGTTCCGAAGGCGAGGTCTATATGGTGCATTGTGCGCTCCATTCGGTGACTGAGCCGGGTTGTGAAGCTGAATTCATCAGAAGAATGGTCGGTGTAGGTGATGGTGAAGGGCGATTTCCGACCGTAGTAGCCAGTCCGGTGTGTGTATGTCACTTCACCGAACAGTTGAGTGTGTGCATCAAACCGCAAGCCCAGCTGTGCGCTGCCTCCATGATAGTTGTTCACCAGTGGCATCTCGCGGCTCTTGTCGGTAAACCCGTCATTGCCGAACTGTTCCACATAGCCCGTGAAGTTGGCATAGTCAATGAGTGACTTATAGACCTTGTCGCTCGTGCCGATGGTGCTGAAGCTTACGCTCTCGGTCTTTCGGCGATACAGATAGTTGGCACCGATGCTGCCCCAGCGCCCCAGTGGGAAATACACTCCTGCACGAACCTGCAAGTCCATCAGTTTGTTCTGATGGCGCAGGTCCTTGTATTTGGCATAGTCGGCAGCCGTATAATCCACGCGGGCTCCAATGGCAATGCCGCGATAGACGTCGGTGCCGAAGCTGCCAGTGAGGTGATAGGTGTTGCGATGCTTGCGCCCTAAGTTGGTGAGCGAGTCCTCCACAATATTGAAGGGCAGGTGATAAGTGTCAATAAAGCCAGATCCTGCCATGTCGTTGCCTGAGAAGTTGTCGTAGCTCATCTGTCCGTAGAGCACGGTGCGCTTGCTGATGCGGTAGAAGGATTCAATGGCTCCGTTGAACTGCAGCACGCTGGGTGCTCCTTCATAGTTGGTGAACCCGCCCTTTTCGCCAGTGAAGGATAGTTCAGCCTGGGCATAGCTCTTTGTGGCATAGCGTGACAGGGCGGCTGCGTTATGACTGGTGAGCCATGGGTCGGCCAGCTTCACAAACTGATAGTCATGAAGCAGCAGGGAGTCCTGAGCATGGCTCTGTAAGGCCAATGCCACACAAGCTGAGGTCAATATTAGTTTCTTAAAGAGCATTTCTGTCGTTCGTGAAAATCGTTGGTTGAATTGTTTGTGTCCATATATACGATGTTGGCTCCGTTCTTGATGGAGGCTTCGGCATCGATGCCACTGGGATCGGTAGAGGTATCTACGCCCAGCTGGTAGCCATAGACCAGTTTACCCTCGTTCTCAGGCAACTGCTCGGTACTCGCTTTGTCCACATTGCGATAAAGTGTGTGGCCGTGCTGATTGGTCAAGTTCACGCTGCCGGCATCGATGACTGGTGTGAGTCGCTTCGTGTTGGCGCTCTTGAACCCTGCGGCAAACACCTCCACACCATCCAGTATCCAGTCGCAAGGCACCTTCAGTACCTTGTTGATATCGGTCTGGGCGCTGCTGGGAATATAGGTCATGTTGTTCACGTCGGTGGCAAAGGCAGTAGGTGTCACTCCCTGCGTCTGAAACAGGAACACGGCTGGCGAGGTGAGGCTGAGCGCCCAGGCATTCGAGACACCTATCTTCACCGCCTTCAGATAGTGTGAGGGAGGTATGACGTTTGCCGGAGTGGGATAGTAGTAGGTGTTGGTGTAGCCCACTTCCGGGTCGTACATACAGTAGTAGTCGGCATTGGCATAGTTTACTGAGTTGGGGTAGGTCAGTGTGTTGTCGATAGCTCCGTGACAGTTGATGACCACCTGTTCGTAAGGTTCAACGGTCAGCGTGTTGGGGAAGTACCAGATGCCGTCGATGGCAGGGATATAGTTCTCATCCTTATATATCAGTTGCCCGTCGTTGTTGTGCCACCTGTTGTTGGCCTGGCTATTGTAGGGCGAACAGATGCCGATGCACAGGTTGTCGAAAGATGCTGGCTGGGCGGTGTTGTTGTAAAGGATGATGCACTTGTCGTACTGAAACACCTTGCCATCGTCCTTCATGTTACCACCATTGTAGATTTCTTTGATGACGAGCTGGCTCACACGTGAGATCATCATCTTGACGTTTACGGTTGTTTCCGTTTCCTCACCTCGAATGATGATTTGACCCGAATTGCCGTTGGCAATCAGAAACTGATTGGTGCCCATCTTGATAGAAGTCGATGAGCTGGCTTCATACACACCGGCAGGCACCTTGAAATGAACCACGCCATTCGCATCGGTTGTGTCGGTTAACATCACATCGCGTCCAATGCCTCTTAGCTCTACGGGTGAGGCCTCAAAACTGTAACCGGCATTGTCTTGAGCCGTCAGGGTAATCGTGAGGTCAAACAGCTCAATGCGCTCATCGTAGTTAGAACGACAGGCGGTCAAGAGCGTTGCGCTCATGAATATTAAATATAGGTATAGTCTTTTCTTCATGTTCTGAAAAAGATGTCTTGTGATTCTTCTATAGTTTCAACCGGAGTGACAGACCGTAATAGAAACTGGGAATATAGCTGCTGTTGAAGAGCGACGTGTCCAAATTGGTCTGAGATGAGTGCACTTTCTTCATGTTTCTGAAAAAGTTGTTTGCATAGAACGATACGCTCACGTGGTCGCCTATCTCCTTCGTTACACTTAGGTTGGCCGAATAGTAGGCCGACAGACGGTTGGGGTTCATGGTGTAGGGATAGTTGGAACGTACTACGAGTTTGGCCAGGTCACTGTAGAGTGTTGGGTCGTTGTCCTTGGCCCAGAGAAACTTCTCGGCAAAAGGAATGAGTTGGTCAGGTTGCTCCCATGTGCTGTAGTATTCTGGGTAGATCACCATGTGCTGATCGGTAGTAGTGCCGTCGTAGGGTGTTCCCGTGTAGTTATCGCTGCCGTCTATCATATAGCCGCGAAAGCCTGTACTCAGTTCGCTAAGCGGGCGGCGATAGCTGTAGAGCGTGCTTTCCAGTCTGAGCGATACAATCATTCTGATTTTGGGGATATGTGTGGTCAGCGTGGCATTCAGATTGAGTTGTTTCGAAAGGGCACCGTTGGCGATTGAGGTCGTGGCGTCGGCTCTGCTACCGGCACTGTTAGCATTGCTGCCACGGTAGTAGCCCACATACTGATATAGCTCCTTATTGGTCATGGTTGAGGTGACACCTGTTGGGATGTCGGGATAGAGCAACTCGTCCGTACCCTTGTAGATGGTATAGTTGCCGTCCAGTCGGATGGTAGTCAAAATAGGCTTAATCTGCGTGAAGTCAATCATCCACTCCAGCCCGTAGCGATGGATGGGCTGTGCGGAGTTTACGTAGGTGGCATCCATCGCATAAGTCTTACGTGAGGTGTAGCCAATGGGTTGTGGAGCTAAGGTTCCATCGGTATTGCGCATGCTCACCACTCCGCTTTGCTGGTCGATGCTGAACCTACGGTCTTCAACGGGGATGCTGATGCCTTGGGAAGCAAAACGGTTGACGAGGTTGTTGAGCGAATCCACCGATGTGTATTTATACGTGAAGGGTGTGTAGAGGTTCTGCGACATGTAGCTGCGGTTGGTGCGGTGATAGTAGCCTGATACCGAGATGCGTGTGCCGAGGATGTTGGCTTCCAGACCCACGTCCACTTGTTGTGTGTGTTGCCAGCGTAGGTTGGGATTATAGCGTGCTGAAGAAGGCAGTGTGTAGTAGGCACGGTACGATTTGTTCGCGGCATCGCTCGTGGAGGCGAAGGCCAGCAGGTCGGTATAAGACGGGGCAGGGTAGAGCACTTGGAAGGAGGGCAGTTTCACGCTCTTTCCCCATCCGGCATGCAACTCCAGACTCCTGATCCAGCGACTCCGCATGTTTCGCCAGAACACGTAGCGTGCGTTGGCACGGGGTGACAAACTGTTGACGTTGCCATAGGCTGAGCCGCCAATGAGGGTCAGATCGTCGCGCACTCCGGCAGTCAGCTCGAAGGTGGAGTGTTTTGCTGTAGGCACTGTCACTTTCTCTTCTACGTAGAAGGCCATGTTGTGCATCGTAGGCAGCTGGTCGTAGCGGTATTCTCGCCAGGTGGGAGCATAGCGCATGTCTTCATAGTAGCGCCCATGTCCGTTGTTGCGGCTGGCCTGATACTGCACGCCCACTGTCAGTCGGTTGGCCACCGTGTTGAAACGTCGGGTCCAGTCGGCTTTCAGTTTCAGCGCCCACGACATCGGCTTCGAGTCACTGAAGGCGCGTTCATACCAGTAGCCTGTTGGACTGAGCACGATAGGAGCTGTTGGGTTGTCGTCGTAGCTTTCTGCCATAAAGTAGCCCTCCCTCAGTGAGTGAATGTAAGAGAGTGTGGCTGCGCTATTGGTGTTGGTATAGCTCTCAGCCAGATGGTCGGAACAGGCAAACGAGCCGCTCATCTGCAGGTTGGTGATCCATGGCTTGTTCAGCAACCACTGCAGTTCCATGTTGGCTCGCAGTGCATTGTCACGTGCTTTCGAATAGTTGTCTAACAGTTGGTCTGGGTCGGCTTTTGAATTGTAACCTCCCACGTTGCCTGTCACGCCGATGTTCAGTGTCAGTGGGTTGCTCTCCTGCATGAAGATGTTCATGTAGTGCAGTGAGAACGCGTTGCGCTGGTAAGCCGTATGGGGCGAAACGGCATTCGAAAATGAACGGGCATGTTCCAATGACGCATTCAGTACACCAGCCTTCTGCCCTAAGTCGAACCCCTTGTTTACTGCTATCAAACGGGTGTGCTGATTGATTTTCCCTTCCACAATGAACGGTGACTTACCTTTACGTGTGTTTACCTTCACCACACCATTCGATAAATCACCGTATTCCACCGACGGGATGCCTGTCACAATCTCCACGCTCTCCACGTTTGAGGCACTCAGCGTGCGGGTAGATGCTCCCATCGTCTCGTCAGTCATACTATTGTTGTCCAGTCGCATGCCGTCAATCTCTATGGCAGTGCCAAACGAGGCATTGCCCTTCTCCTGGCTACCGCTGCGCAGCGCCAGACGATTGTCGTTCATGAGTGAGGGGTTGACGGTCTTGCCGCCAGGCAGCAACGTGGCAATATCGCTGATGCTCAGAATCTGCTGGTTGTCCAGTGTCTGGCGGTTGATGGTGTAGCTGGTTGTTGCCTCATCCTGTTTGCGGTGAGCCACAACGGTCACCTCTTTCAGCTTCAGGTTCTCTGGCTTCAGTCGCAGCCGCATGTCGGTCACATCACGCCCCAGTTCCATCGGAAAACTGCGTTTCTGATAGCCCAGACACTGCACGGTGAGTGTTGACTTTCCTTGAGGTACATTGTTGATGTGGAACTCTCCATTCTTGTCGGTCACAGCCCATTGGCCACTCTCCGAAAGCAGAATACTTGCAAACTCAACAGGCTTCTCTGAATCAGCATCGAATACCCGACCAGCCAGCTTCAGTGATTGTGCTTGCAGGGCAGTCGCCATACAGAGCATCTGTAACAATAATATGATTCTACGCGTCCTACGCATGTGTACATTAAATATTTATGGCTGCAAAGTTACACTTTTTTGCTAAATCCTGCAATATCACCCGAAATGAATTGCTTTTCATCTCGTAAATCATAATAAGTAGGTATGTCCTGCCTGCTATCTCGACCTGTATGTCATGATGAAGTAGAATAAAGTAGGTATTGTGTTTGAAATCTTTGGCGGATGCGATTATTTTTATTACATTTGCACACAAAAATCTATCATTTTACGCATGAAAAGAAAATTCATTTTGTTTTCGGTGCTGACGGCAGTCGTATGCATGTCGGCACAAACGCCTTTGCAACAGGATCCTGAGGTGCGCACGGGCAAGCTGAAGAACGGTCTGACATACTACATCCGGCATAATGCCAAGGAACCCGGACTGGCTGATTTCTATATCGCACAGCGTGTGGGCTCCATTCTGGAAGAGCCGCGCCAGCGCGGACTGGCTCACTTTCTGGAGCACATGGCCTTTAACGGCACAAAGAACTTCCCCGGCGTTTCTCCAAAGTCGGGGGGAAGGAAAGGGGGCTTGGGCATTGTGCCTTGGTGCGAAACTATCGGCGTGAAGTTTGGTGCCAACCTCAATGCCTATACCTCCATCGACCAGACGGTCTATCACATAGGGTCGGCTCCGCTCAAGCGTGAGGGCATTCTCGACTCCTGTCTGCTGGTGCTCCACGACTGGAGCCATTACTTGCTGCTCGAGGATGCTGAGATTGACAAGGAACGTGGCGTGATTCACGAAGAGTGGCGCACCCGTCGTGCAGGCAAGGCCGTGCAACGACTGATGGAGCAAGCCATGCCTAAGATATATGCCGGCACCAAGTATGAGGATTGCATGCCCATCGGTTCGATGGATATTGTCGATAACTTTCCCTATCAGGATCTGCGCGACTATTATAATAAGTGGTATCGCCCCGACCTGCAAGCAGTTGTCGTAGTGGGCGACGTAGATGTAGATAAGGTGGAGAAGAAGATTAAGAAGATGTTCTCGCCCATCCCCCTGCCCAAGAACCGTGCCGAACGCGTGTATTATCCCGTGAACGACAACGAGAAGATGATTGTCGATATAGAGAAGGATGCCGAACAGCCCATCGTGCTCTGTCATCTCTACATGAAGCGCGAGGCCACACCCGATGACCAAAAGAATAACGAGGAGTATCTGAGGGGCGACTACATCGATGAGCTGATCAGTTGGATGCTGAACGGTCGTCTGACCGAGCTGAAGCAGCAGGCTGTGCCTCCGTTCCAGAGTGCTACAGCACGTGCCTCCAGCTTCTTTATCAGTCGCACGAAGGATGCCTTCTCGCTCAGTGTGAGCTGCAAGCAAGAGAGCATCCTGGGCGGACTCATGACTGCCGTGGCAGCGTGTGAACAAGCCCGACAGCAGGGCTTCACCAAGGAAGAACTGGATCGTGCCAAACTGTTTCGCCTGAACCACAACGAGCGCAAGTTCAATGAGCGCCACGACCGCACTAACTCCAAACTCGTGAGCCTCTGCGTCAACCATTTCCTTACGGGCGAGCCGCTCATCTCTATTGACAAGCAGTGGGAGCTCACGCAGAAATTCGATTGTGAGGTGACACTCGACGAGGTGAACCGTGCCGTCAAGGAACTCATCACAGACCAGAATCAGGTGTTCATCATGTATGCACCCGATAAGGAGACTGTTGCCCTGCCCAGCGAACAACAGTTGGAGGATGTCATTCTCGCTGCCCAGCGCCAGCAGTATGCTGCCTATCAGGAGAGCACTCCTGAGACGACGCTTGAAGAATATTTCAAGCAGAGCCACTTGCAGTCTGGCTCCATCACCAGCGAGAAGACGTGGAAACATGGCTTTACCGAACTGGTGCTGAGCAATGGCATGAAGGTCTATGTGCGCCAGACAGACTATAGCAAGAACACCATTCAGCTCACCATGCGTGCCGATGGCGGCACTTCGCTCTATGGCGATGAAGACATTCCGCAGTTTTCGCTCATTTCCAGCAGTATTAATGAGGCTGGCGTAGGTCCTTGGGATGCCACCACGCTCCGCAAGATGCTCACGGGCAAGAGCGTGCGGGTGCAGAGCTCAGTGGGCAGTCGTTCACAGAGCATCTCGGGCGGTGCCTCACTCAAGGATGCTGAGACCATGATGCAGCTCTGCTACCTCTATTTCACTCAGCCGCGCCGCGACACAGCCGCCTTTGCCGGACTTGTCAATCGCAGTCACTCGTTCCTGAACAACCGCAATGCTTCGCCGCGTGTTGACTACAATGACTCCATCACTGCCATTCTCTATGGTCATCATCCTCGTTTGGAGCCTATGACGCAGGAGCGACTGCTCAAGGCCAACTACGACCGAATCATTGACATTTACAAGGAACGCTTCTCTAATGCGGCTGATTTCAAAGCTGTCATCATCGGCAATATGTCGCTCGACGAACTGCGTCCCCTCATCTGCAAGTATCTGGCTACGCTGCCCGCTACTGGTATACATGAGACTACCAATTGGGCCAACGTGCCGCAGATAGTGAAAGACGACCGTACCGTCACCTTCAAGAAGCAGATGGCTACACCACTGGCCAACGTGAGCATTTTCTACGGAGCTGACGTGCCGTTTACGGCAAAGAACGACCTTGTGCTCGACTTCCTTAAGCGCTGTCTCTCTATAGCCTATACCGACTCTGTGCGTGAGGAGAAGGGGGGAACCTATGGCGTATCGGTCAACTTCGATTTCGATAAGGACAGTCAGCCCTCAGCCACTCTGCGTATCAGCTATAATGCCGATCCTACACGCTACGAGGAGCTCAATCCTATTGTTTATCAGCAGCTCAGACACATAGCCGAGCGCGGTCCAGCACCCACCTCCATGCAGAAGGTGCGTGAGTATCTTGTGAAGCAGTATCAGCAAGTCGCCATTACCAACGATTACTGGAACTACGTCATTTGGCATCAGCTCGACGATGAAGTAGATTTCGATAAGGACTATTGTCAGCTGTGTGACCAGGTCACCATCGACGATGTGCGCCAGATGGCACGCCGTCTCCTTGAGTCGGGCAACCGTATTGAAGTGACCATGCTCTCAGAGTAATATTTGCCATTCTTTTTGTTTCACTGAACGAATCGCCCTGCCAGTCGGGGCGATTCGTCTTTTTTCATGGGTGAAGCAGCCTTTCTCCCCATCGTTGCAATGTTATTTATTATGAATCATACGTAAAATGTTTGGCTATCTCATAAACAATGTGTAAATTTGCCCCCAACATCAGAACGTATAAACTATAAATATCAAAAAAATGAGAACAAAACAATTCCTCTTGACAGCCTTGTTCGCTGTCACCAGCGTGTTGACGGCAGTAGCACAGCAGTACACGAAATACCTGTTCGTGTATTTCCCATCGAACGATAATGAGAACATCTACTATGCCTTGTCAGACAAGGACGATCCGTTTAACTTCGTTCCCATGAACGGTGGACAAATGGTAATTAGTGCCGATTCGATAGCGCTGAAGAAGGGCGTTCGCGACCCTCATGTGTTGCGTGGCGAGGACGGATGGTTCTACATGGTGAATACTGACATGCGTTGCTCCGAGGGCTGGTCGAGCAATAGGGGCATTGTGCTCATGCGCTCAAAGGACTTGGTGAACTGGCAGCACTCTACCGTACACTTCCCGGAAAAGTATAAAGGCACGAACTTTGCCAATGTGACGCGCGTTTGGGCACCTGAGACCATTTGGGATCCCGTGGCCAAGAAGTATTTGGTTTATTTCTCCTTGCTCACGAATGACGGAACGATTCCTTACGATAAGGTCTTTTATTGCTATGCCAATGAGGACTTCACCGACTTGGAGGGTGAGCCCACCTATTTCTATGACCGTGGTTCGGCCACCATTGATATGGACATCGTCTTCAACGAGAAAGACCAACTCTATCACGCTTTCTACAAGAACGAGGGCACAGGTGGCATCTGCAAGGTGACGGCATCGCGGCTCACGGCTGCTGAGGGACAGGAACCTGGTTCGCAATGGAGTGAGCCTTCAAGTACCCTGCAACAGACGAATGTGGCTGTCGAGGGAGCCGGTGTGTGGCGTCTCATTGACTCTGATACGTGGATCCTGATGTACGACTGCTATGGCTCAGGCTACTATCAGTTCTGCGAAAGCACCGACCTGCTCAACTTCAAACTGAAGGCACAGACCAATACCAGTGGCATGTTTACACCGCGTCACGGAACGGTGCTCCCTGTTACGGACGAAGAGGTGAAGACCATTGAAAAAGCATTCGGCAACGACTTGGAGAGCCGAACCGAACAGGTGAAGGACGCAACGATAGACAATCCGGTGCTCACAACGTTTGTCGTCAACGGACAGATGAACCTGGGTAGCTCGGGGTGGACTTCTACGACAGGTGCCAGGAATCAAGGCACAGCAACCAATCAGAAAGGCGCCTTTGAGGGCGCCTTTCTTGAGAATTGGAACCCCACATCCTTCGCGGGAAAGATGTATCAGACGGTGGAGAATATCCCCAACGGCACCTATGAGCTGCGCATCGCTGCCTTCGTTTACACTCTGGGTGAAGAAGGGGTGCAGTATGTCTATGCAGGCAGCGAGCAGCAGAACCTCACGGCAGCCGAGCCTACGGCTTATAACCTGGTGTTTTGTGTGACCGACAATCAGGTGGAGATTGGTCTTTGCCAGACTGAGGCTGTCAACGGATGGATGGGTATCGACTGTGTGTCGCTCACCTATTATGGAGCAGGCGACAATGTGGAGGCTGTAAAACAGCGAGTGGCAGAGCGCCTGCGTGCCGAGATGGTGGCTCCTCTCCGTGAAGAAATGGTCAATGCTGTCAGGCTGGGCATCGACGTTTCGGCTGCCGAAACGCTTATTCAACGCGCAGAATTGAAAAAGGAAGAAGTCGATGCTGAGATTGTCAGACTAAAAATGGAGGAATATCAGAAGGTGATGAGCCGCTATACTGAAGATGCCACCTCGTTGCTTGGTTCATGGACTATGAACAACGTGAACACGGGTATGAGTGGACAGCACTGGGATGGCACGAAGGGTTCTTCCTACTATGAACAGTTCGACGGATGGGCTTTCACCGCATGGCAGATGTCGATGCAGCAGAGCGTGACGCTCCCTCAGGGCAGCTACGTACTGAAGGTAGCATGCCGTTCGTCGTCGGCAGCTGTAAAAGCTGAAGCTCGTGTGGGCGATGTGAGTGTGGCTTTTCCTACAAAGGGCGATACAGGGTTGGGCATCACCACCGATGGCATCAGCTGCTTTGAGACTTCCGGTGACGTGACGTTTGCTAACAAAGGCGCAGGTTGTGGATGGGAGTGGCGCTACGTGCCTTTTACTGTCAGCGATGACAACCCTGTTGAGGTGCAGTTTTCAGGTGTAGTGACCGATTGCGATCACCAGTGGATGAGCTTCACGAGCATCAGTCTGCTCACGTTTCAGATAACAGGCATCGACCCGAACCTGCTGAACACTCAGCCCGTCAGTCCTTCGGCTGTCTATAACTTAGGTGGTCGTCCTACAAGCAAGGCAAAGCGGGCATCAACTGTTGTGATAGAGAAGGGAAAGAAACACTTCTCGCGCTAAATTCATCTATCGAATTGTCCGATGCATCGGACGGCTTGTTAAATGCATCGGACAGCTCGTTAAATGCATCGGACAGTTCGTTAAATGCATCGGACTTCAGAGAAAGTCCAAAGAAATCGATTTTTTCATTTTGTTTTTTCCTCGCTTCTTCGTACCTTTGTGGCCATAAACTAAAATCGAGATCATGGAATATATTGTATCGGCACGAAAATACCGCCCAATGTCTTTTGACACCGTAGTGGGGCAGGCCGCGCTTACGACTACGCTGAAGAATGCGGTGAAGTCGGGAAAGTTGGCGCATGCCTATCTGTTTTGCGGACCTCGAGGCGTTGGAAAAACAACTTGCGCCCGTATTTTCGCTAAAGCCATCAATTGTCAGAACCCCACACCCGATGGCGAAGCCTGCAATGAGTGCGAGAGCTGCCAGTCGTTCAACGAGCAGCGCTCGCTGAACATCTTTGAACTTGATGCTGCCTCGAACAATTCAGTGGAGCACATCAAGACACTCATGGAGCAGACGCGCATTCCACCGCAGTTGGGAAAATATAAAGTCTTTATCATCGATGAGGTGCACATGCTGTCAACTGCAGCCTTCAATGCTTTCCTCAAAACACTGGAGGAACCGCCTGCACACGTCATCTTCATCCTCGCCACTACAGAGAAACACAAGATCCTGCCCACCATCCTGAGCCGCTGTCAGATATACGATTTCGAGCGCATGACGGTGCAGAATACGATTGCCCATCTGAAGTCGGTGGCTGAGAAGGAGGGCATACAATATGAAGAGGAAGCACTGGCTGTGATAGCTGAAAAGGCTGATGGCGGTATGCGCGATGCACTCAGCATATTCGACCAGGCAGCCTCGTTCTGCCAGGGCAACATCACCTATCAGAAGGTGATAGAGGACCTGAATGTGCTCGACTCAGAGAACTATTTCCGCATCATAGACCTTGCTTTGGAAAACAAAGTGAGCGAAGTGATGGTGTTGCTCAACGATATCATCAACAAAGGGTTCGATGGTGGCTTGTTGGTACAAGGACTGGCCCGTCATGTACGCAACGTGATGATGGCCAAGGACCCGCAGACGCTGTCGCTGCTGGAGGTGAGCGAACAGGCTCGACAGCGCTATCAGCAGCAGGCGCAGAAAGCACCACTTCCGTTCCTCTATCAGGCACTTCGCATCATGAACCAGTGCGACATCAACTATCGGCAGTCGTCGAACAAACGACTGCTGGTTGAGCTGACACTCATTGAGGTGGCGCAGATTACGCAGCCTGCCGATACTGATGCACCTGGCAGTGGGCGTAAGCCCAGAAGACTAAAATCCCTGTTTAGGAAACTGATTCAGCAAGCTCAGCCCGCTAAGAAAACGGCTTTACAGGTGGCCGTGGCTGATACACAGAATCATGAGAAAGTGGAGGAGGAAAAGAGCACTCAGAGTACTCAGAGCACTCAGAATTCTAAGAGTAAGCCCACTATCAAGGCCTCGTCGTTAGGCATGTCGTGGAACAAGTTGCGCCTTCAGGGCAATCCGAAGATGCAGATATTGCCTGGCACGCAGGGCGTTGACGATAAGACTGTTGAAGAACAGGCCGCCTTCACTCAGGATGAGCTCGAACTGCAATGGATGTCGATGTGCAATCGCATGCCACAGCGACTGAGTGGCATTGCGGCTCGCATGAAGAATATGAATCCGCGTGTCGTGGAACTTCCTGCCGTGGAGCTGGTGGTGCCCAACGAGATCATCAAGACGGAAGTGGAGAACATCCGAGGGAGCATCGTGAGCACCCTGAAGCTTTATCTGCATAACAGCGGTATCACGCTCACCATTCGTGTGGCAGAGCGACAGGAACAGGCCCGCACCCTGACCCGTCGTGAGCAGTTTGAAGAGATGGTACGTGCAAATGCTTCAGTCGAGAAACTCAGAGCTGCATTCGATTTGGAATTTGCATAGAATCATCATGCAACCATCTGATAGAAATACAAGCAAAGACGTGTCTTTTATAAAAAAGAAAAGTTAAGAAGATGAAAGGAAACGAGACAATCGCAAAGGTGAAGCAAAACATTGCCCGCATTTGGCACCTGTGGTATATGAAATATGTGTTGGTGTGTGTAGTGGGCATTCTGATAGTGGGCTTTCTCGACGACAATAGTGTGTTGAGTCATTTCAACATGATGCAGCGTAAGAGCGAGTTGCGCGAAGAGATTGAATATTACGAGTCGGTGAATCAGAAGAACAAGGAGCGCATACGTCAGTTGGAGGATAATCCCAAGGAGATTGAGAAAATAGCCCGCGAGCAATACTTCATGAAGGCCGACGACGAAGATATCTTTGTGCTGAGCGATGATGAGGTAGAGCAGAAGGAAGGAGTAGTGCCGAATGAGAACGCTGAGTAAATGGCAGACGACAGTCTTCCTGCTTGGAGGACTGCTGATGGTGGTTGGAGCTGGAATCAGTCTGCTGAAATTCTCGATAGCTCCCTATATCTATGGCCTTGGAGCCATAGGCTTTGCTTCGATGCAGATGTTGCAGCGCTACGAAGGAACCAGCATCACCATCCGGAGGTTGCGCCGCATCATGTTGCTGAGCGATGCGCTCTTCCTGGTGACGGGTATCTTGATGTTTGCTTCGCTGGGCAACAGCTTCGGATTGTCCCAGATTACCTACGTGCAATACATCTATAATAAATGGATTGGAACCTTGTTGCTGGCTGCTGTCCTACAGCTTTATGCCACTCATCGTATAGACAGCGAACTCAATAAAGAGGCAAAAAAACGCTAAAAGTTCGTGTTCTTGTTTTAAATAGAGCAAATTTTTTTTCATACTTCAATATAACGTTGTACATTTGCACGCATTGCAATTGAACTTATTGACGTTTATGAAAAGTTTCATTTATTTGTCTCTCTTGCTGGCCGGACTTGCCTCTTGCACTGAATGCTATACCATTCAGGGTTCTTCTTCGGTATCGTCGTTGGATGGCAGCAAGCTGTATTTAAAAGCGGTGAAGGGAGACAACGTTGAGAGCATCGACTCATGTGAGGTGGTGCATGGTAAGTTCAAGTTCACAGGTACCTTAGACACGACAATGATGGTGAATCTGTTCATGGACGATCGACCACTGATGATGCCTATCGTACTGGAACAGGGCGAGATTACCGTTAGGATTGATGATAGTTCGCGCAAGGTGAGCGGCACACCGCTCAATGACAGGCTATATACTTTCCTCGATCAGCATAATCAGCTCAGCAATAGGATGAACGAACTGGAGCACCGCGAGAGCCAGATGCTGCTTGATGGAATAGACGAACGCGAGATTGCAGAAAAACTATCAGTTGAGGCTGAACAGATAGCGATGGAGGAAGACACGCTCGTCACTAATTTCATCATCAATAATTCAGATAATGTGCTAGGCGCAGGCGTGTTCATGATGATTACTGCCGGGCTTGAATATCCGGTGATGACACCGCAGATAGAGCACATCATGTCGCAGGCAAGCGATGCATTTAAGAATAACATTTACGTGAAGAAATATTATGAGGCAGCCACTGAGTTGCAAGCCAAGATGCAGGGCATGGATTCTTCAGCTCATGCTCCTGTAGGCGAACCTTCCGACTCGGTTGTCCAGAACATTCTCAACGGAAAGGAATGAAAACGATTATTAAAGGTGGTACTATCGTCAACGAAGGAAGGACTTTCGTTGGCGATATTATTATTGATGGGGATACCATCGAGGCTGTCATGCCAGATGGCGAGCTGCATGCTCCCACCCATGAAGCAGACGGTACAGATACGATTGATGCCACGGGCTGCTATGTGCTGCCAGGCATTATTGATGACCACGTGCACTTCCGTGAGCCGGGCATGACGGAAAAGGCCGACATCGATACGGAGAGCCGAGCTGCTGCCGCAGGCGGTGTCACCACCTATTTCGATATGCCCAATACCGTGCCTCAGACCACTACGTTGGAGGCACTCGAAGACAAGTTCCGTCTGGCAGCCACAAAGAGTCACGTAAACTATGCGTTCTTCTTTGGAGCCACAAATGACAATACCGACCTGTTCGGTCAGCTCGACGAGCACCGCATCCCCGGCATCAAGCTCTTCATGGGCTCGAGCACGGGCAATATGCTCGTTGACCGTGATGAGGCTTTGGAGCGCATCTTCGCCTCTGCTCATCTGCCCATCATGGCGCATTGTGAGGACACGGCCATCATCAATCGCAACATGGCCTACTTTAAGGACAAGTTCCATACCGACGATCCCGACGTTTGCTTGCATCCGCTCATCAGGAGCGAGGAAGCCTGTCTGGCTTCAACAACGAAAGCCATTGAACTGGCCATCCGGCACGAAGCGCGTCTGCACATTGCCCATATCACCACACAGGCTGAGCTGGAACTCATTCCAGCCAACAGTCTGCATACCATCACCGCCGAGGCTACGGTGGGCCATCTGTTCTTCTCGCAGACCGACTACGAGCGTTTGGGTACGAAGATTAAGGTGAACCCTGCCGTAAAAGATTTGCGTGACCGCCATGCCCTGCGTGAGGGACTCACCGACGGGCGTATCAGCGTGGTAGGCACCGATCATGCCCCACACCTGTTGTCGCAGAAAGAGGGTGGGGCAGCGCGCGCAGTGAGCGGTATGCCCATGATACAGTTCTCGCTGGTCACCATGCTGGAACTGGTTGACGAGGGCGTGCTCACCATCGAGCGCTTGGTGGAGCTGATGGCTCATCATCCGGCGCGTATCTTCGAAGTGCGCGAACGCGGTTTCCTGCGTCCGGGCTACAAGGCCGACATCGCCATCGTGCGTCCTGACTGTGAGTGGACGGTGACACCCGACTGTATTCTCAGCAAGTGCGGCTGGAGCCCCATGGAGGGACACACCTATCAGTGGCGTGTGGAGAAGACACTCTGCAACGGCCACCTTATTTATAATAATGGCAAGGTTGACGGCAACCATATCGGTCAGCCAGTCATGTTCAGATGATACTCACGTACCACATATCCGATGTTGCGCCCTACATCAACTGGGGTTACTTCTTCTTTGCGTGGCAGTTGAAGCAGGAAGATGAGCAACGACGGATGCGGCGTGAGGCTGAGGCTTTTCTCAACGAAATAGAGAATCGTTACCGCACGCATGCGGTGTTCGAGCTCATGGATGCCTATGCTGAAGGCGACGATATCGTGGTGAGTAAGGCAGAATCGGGCAGCAGCGGGCGAATAGCGTGTCTGCGTCAGCAGGCCGCTGGCAGTGAGTACCTCTGTCTGGCCGACTACATTCTGCCAAAGGACTGTCAGGCCTCGGCAGAACAGAAGGCGCTTGGTTCCCGAGTGGGGCTTTTTGCAACGAGTGTAGATGCAGGAATGGAAAACGACTTCAAGTCGGACCCCTACGCGAAGATGATGGCACAGCTGTTGGCCGACCGACTAGCCGAGGCAACAGCTGAGCGCATGCATGAAGAAGTGAGAACCCGCTACTGGGGCTATGCTCCCGATGAGCATCTCAGTATGGCCGACCTGCACTTGGAGCATTTCCAGGGCATCCGTCCTGCTGTGGGCTATCCCTCGCTGCCCGATGCCAGTTTGAACTTCGAGCTCGACCGCCTGCTGGGAATGGGGCACATTGGCATTAGGCTCACCGAGAATGGAGCCATGCGTCCACACGCCAGCGTGTCGGGACTGATGATGGCCCATCCCAAGGCGCACTACTTCTCAGTGGGGAAGATTGGGGCTGACCAGTTGGCCGACTATGCCCGCAGGCGTGGCATTCCCGTGGAGATGGCCCGTCGCTTTCTGGCTGCAAATCTGTAGAAACTAAAAGAAAATAACCAAGATGATAGCTAAATCACTCATCCTATTCCTGCTGCTCATCCTCGTTCCTGACTTGTATCTTGGAATCAGGTATCTGCGCAAACGTAGCTGGTGGCAGCAGGTGCTGTGGTATCTGCCTGGTCTGTTGCTCATGATTGCCGCCATTCGCTTGGCGCGTGACCATGACTTCGTACCCGACGATATGACGTATCTTAATCTCTTCCTGCTCGTTTGGGGGCTCATAGCCGTACCGAAGGCAATGGTTTCTCTGGCTTCGCTCTGCGGAAAGAAAGGTCTGAAGGTAGGGCTGGCCCTTGTCCCCGTGCTCTGGTTCGTGCTGCTCTACGGTTCTTTCGTGGGCAATCACAAAATGGAGGTGAAGCATGTGGAGATTGCTTTCGAGGACTTGCCTGCCTCGTTCGATGGTTATCGCATCGTTCAATTTTCTGACATACATCTGGGCTCTATGGACAGCACGCTCATGCAGATGGCCGTTGACTCGATGAATGCGCAGCAGGCCGATGTGATTGTTTTCACGGGCGACATTCAGAACAAGCAGCCGAAGGAGATCCTGCCTTTCAAGGAAATGCTGTCGAGCCTGAAGGCAAAGGACGGCGTGTTCTCAGTGCAGGGCAATCACGACTACGCTGGCTACACGGATGTATCGCCCTATGAAGCTGGCTATAATGAGGAGATGACGGTGGCCTATCAGATTCAGATGGACTGGTGTGTGCTGATGAACGATCACCGTACCATACGCAGGGGCGAGGAAAGCATCGTTCTGGCTGGTATGGAGAACGATGGTGAGGGCCGCTTCCCCGAGAAAGGCGAAATCAACTATGCGCTATGGGGCGTTAACCGCCAACAGTTTGTGGTGATGCTGGAGCACGATCCCTCGTCATGGCGCCGCAAGATTCTATCGCATAGTCATACCCAGTTGACGCTTAGCGGTCATACCCACGGCATGCAGTTTGAACTGTTTGGCTGGGCTCCATTGAGCATTCTCAAGAAGGAAGTTGACGGTCTCTATCACATAGGACCTCGCTATCTCTATGTGTCGAAAGGTCTGGGTGGAGTGGTGCCTTTCCGTTTCGGAGCCACACCCGAAGTTGTTGTCATAACATTGCGTAAGAAATGAAATACCTTTATAGGCTTTATCAATTACTGGTGGTGCTGCCTATTGCCCTGGTGCTCACCATCCTTATGGTTGCGGCTGTTGTGCTGGGCTGCATGTTGGGCAACGGCCACTACTGGGGATATGCTCCCGGCCACTGGTGGTCACGTGCCATCTTGAAGCTCTTCCTGATTCCTGTCAAGGTAGAAGGACAAGCTCAGTTGGAGAAAGAACAGTCCTACGTTTTCGTGGCCAATCATCAGGGAGCATTCGACATTTTCCTTATCTATGGCTATCTGAACCGTAACTTCAAGTGGATGATGAAGTATCAGCTGCGCAATATTCCGCTCGTGGGCTATGCTTGTGAGAAGTCGCATCAGATATTTGTGGATAAGCGTGGACCAAAAAAAATCAAGGCCAGCTACGATGCTGCACGCAACACGCTGAAAGACGGCATCAGCCTTACGGTCTTCCCTGAGGGCGCTCGCACGTTTACGGGGCACATGGGCATTTTCCGTCGTGGTGCCTTTGCACTGGCCGATGAGTTGCAGTTGCCTGTGGTGCCGCTCACCATCAACGGTTCTTTCAACATCATGCCGCGCATGCGCGACTGGCACTTTGCCAACTGGCATCCCCT
>JAEEGF010091387.1_pt1 | contig 22959 bp, 15 predicted proteins | sample 9134171 | NCBI WGS metagenome assembly JAEEGF01 (sample SAMN16246542, study PRJNA631951) | gut metagenome | biome: gut microbiome; feature: rumen; material: AP-attached | host: Bos | place: Iran: Karaj | collected 2018-10
GCCTCTCAAGTCCGACGATTTGACAGGCTTTTTCGTATGGTACACGCATCAGAGGAGTTGGAGCCATGGCAAAACAGAAGCGAGTCATTTTTTTCGGAGCACATCCTGATGATTGCGAATTGCGTTTCGGCGGGACGGCACTACGGTTGACGCAGGCGGGGCATCTGGTCAAATTCGTGTCCTGCTGTAACGGCGACAAAGGACATCAAAGCATGACGTCCGAAGGGCTGGCGGCACGCCGCTATGCGGAAGCCCAGAAGTCGAAGGAGATTGCGGGACTCGCTGAATACCAGATACTTGACATTCCCGATTGCGAATTGGTCGCGTCTCTGGAGAACCGTCATCGCATCATCCGCATCATTCGTGCGTTCAAGCCGGACGTCGTCATTTCCCACCGTACATGCGACTATCATGCCGACCATCGCGCAGCCGGCCAGTTGGTGCAGGACGCCGCCTATCTTGTGAAGGTTCCGTTATGCTGCCCGGATACGCCAATTCCGGACGAAAATCCCGTATTCGCATGCTGTTACGACGGTTTTACAGATCCGCGTCCCTTCCGGGCGGATGCTGTGATTCCCATCGACGACGTCTTGGAAAAGAAGTTGCAGATGATGGACTGCCATGTGTCGCAGTTCTATGAATGGCTGCCGTGGGACAAAGGCTACAAAGATTTCGATGTCAACAAGATAGACAAACGCAAGTGGCTCATGGACAACTGGATCATTCCGCGCAATGGCAAGATCGCCAAAACGGCAGGCATCAGCGCGCAGTACGCGGAAGCCTTCGAACTGACGCCGTACGGGCGTCAAGTCTCGTTGGAAGAATTCAGCGCGCTGCTAAATCCATAATAGTAAAAAAATTAATTCAAAGTCGCAGATTTGTAGAGTCGCAGAAGTACAGAGAAGAAAAACTCTGTACCTCTGCGACTTTTCGTTATATAACTTACTGCAGTTCTGATTCCTGCAAGGCACGGGACCAGATTTTTAGGTTGTCGAAGGTGCCGTTGAAGGTGAAGGCGTGATGCGGTGAATGCGCACCTAACGTGCCATGGAAGGCGTCGAGGCGGGACGGCGGATAGGCTGACGTGTTGTGTATCAACAACTTGCCGTCGATATAGAGACGGCGGTCGTTGGGCTTCCAGACGATGGCGACGCGATGCCATTGTCCTTCGCGGAGCGGCGTGGGAATGCCGCCGGCGAAGGCGGGAAAGCCGCCGCAATGGAACTGAAGGTTTCCATTCTTAATGTAAACGGCGATTTCATCAAAGCCGTCGGGTAGGCCGTTGCCGTCGGTCTCCATCAGATAGAAGAGACATGCATATTTGTCAGAGCCCGTGTTTGCAAGCGTTTGTGGATCAAAATCCGGTCGGACCATGAATTCGACGGTGCCTTCCGTCGGTTGCGGGCCAAGCAATTCGATGCCGGACGGCAGTTGGACATAGCCTTTGTTTTGGATTTGCAAGGCTTTGCCGTCGCCGTTGGCGACGCGTTGGGCATTGGTCGGAATGCCGATGAAGCCATTGCCTGAATAATCGAAGAGATAGGGCAGGTCGGAATCGAAGCGATAATGGAGCCGTAGACCATCTTGTGGTTGTGGTTTTGGGAACGCAAGCTTCGTGAAATCAATCTGTTCTGAATTCTTGTTTTGCTTCGGGGCGTTGTTCATGGCGACTGCGACTTGTTCAGGCGTCACGCCACGACGGCGGCGCGGTCGGCCTTGAATGGTCGGTTCATGGCCGAGTGCGGCGACGGCCTGTTCGAGGCAGTCCGACATTTGGCGGCGGGCGGCGAGCAACGCCTTCGGATCAAAATTGTATTCGCGGAAACTGGTGGCGACGGAAGTGTCGATGGCGCAAAGCTTTTTGATAGTGGCGACCAGATCGGGCCGTTTGTCTCCGAGTTCGCGGGCGGCGGCTTCTAGCAGGCAGAAGACTTCATAGTCCTCCATGCCGTCACGGAGGCATTCCCAACGGATGGAATCGACTGGCTTGCCGTCGTTTCCGGGATAGATGGCGGAGCCGTCACCGTTGGCGCGGGGGAACATTTCGCCAGTCATCCACGGATTTTTCGGCCAGAAGGTGATGGACCAGTAGAGCATGCCGTCGATGTCGTGTTTCCATGAGAGCCACGGCCAAATGCGGCAGTCAATGGCGGGATAGTCAATCCAAATGTTGGGGAACGGATGGCGTGTGCTGAAGGCGACATACCACCAGACTTCGCGATCCTTTTTCTGTTCAGCCACAGAGAGTTCCGCATTGTAGGAATAGACTTCGGGGCACCAGATATCGACGTATGGCAGTTCCGGCGGGAAGCTGCGGGCGGTCATCATGTTTTTGAGCGCGCCTGGTTGCGGCAGTTTGATTTGCGAGAGGAGGTTGTTGACATGCGGGTAGTCTTTCGGTTCAGGCTCATCAAACATATAGGTATAGAAATATTGTAACCAGCCTTTGGCGGAAAGATGTTTTTGAAGTTCGGCGGACCAGACGGAGAATGGTTGACGGACGGGGGCGATGTGTGATGTAATGCCTTTGGCAAGAGCGGCTTCAAACTTTTCATCGAATTCAGTCCAATCGAAAATGGCTGGATTGTCTGGTTGTTGCCATGCTTCGAACTGCCATGTTGGCCAACTTTGAAGCCATCCGTCGGCTAGTATGGCTGAATGACTTGCGGTAGGCAGGAACGTTTTCACGGAGCCATCCGCGAACGAAACGGCGGCTTGTAGGTCAGCGGTATCCGTATTGACGACGGTGAATTTGATGGAGAGAATATTTTCGAAAGCAATCTGCTCTTTCGGGAAATCGATGACCGTCGTTTTTCCTGCGGGAAGGGCATGGCGAGGCAGGTTGGCGGACGGTTTGTCCCGCAATGTGATCATGCTTTGCAGTTCAGCAGGTCGCTTGGGTGTGACGGTGACCGTCAGTTTCTGGGCGTTTTTCCAATCTAGCGTGGGCAATGAGATAAGTTTGGGCGCGGAGACGCAAGTGTAGGGCGTGATGCGATGTTCGAGCAGATTGTCGAGATAGGCGGCTCTGTCCTGTGGAACACGCCAATTTGGCCCCATGCCGAACGCCGTCGTGATACTGGATTTTTTCGGAATCGTGAAGTTGCGGACGCGAACTTCCACGGGCACTTTTGTCGGGCTGCCGTTCATGGCGGTGACGGTGACGGAGCCTTTGTAGAGGGCGGCGGGCTGGTTGTTCGGAACGCGCACGTCCAGCCAGATGGTTTCAAAGGAGCCAGCGGCGATGTCGAACGGCGCAAGATCCATCAGCGGATCGGGCCAGAGACCGACGTGTTCGACTTTGTAAACAGGCTTGTTCGTGTTGACGTAGCCGACACGGCGGAGACGCAATGCACTGGTAGGCAATGTCTTGCCGTCATCAGATTTCAAATCGCCGTCGAGCTTCGCCTCCGTCAAAAGCATGGTGAAATCGTTGGCGAAAAGGACGATTTGGGCGGCGTCCATTTCATGGCGAGCCGCGTCCAGACGGACGGTGCCGCCGATTTCGCCGTTGAACGCACTGTGTTTCAGCAGTTTGACGAGCGATGTTTCTACACCGTAGGGGATTTCAGTAGCGGAATGCTTTTTCGCGATAAAATCCGCTTTGATCTTGATATTGCGTGACTTGGCGACGAGATTGACGATGGTGTCTTGGAATGGCGACTGCTTTTCCGGCGGCGTTTGCGCGAGAAGATCATGGAGCGTATTCAATTCGGCGGAAAGCGCTGTCGCTTCAGATGATGTTAGGCCTTCAAGATTGGTTTTGGCGGCATGGATCATCTGCTCCAACGGATTGACGGGAATCGGCAGCAGGGCGCGGAAGATGCTGTGGCCGTTGTATTTGCTTTCCATATACAGCTTATTGTTCTGAACCAGCGAATACTCAAAGGAGCCGTCTTGCGGCAGGGCTTTGCCGTCCAACGTGGTGGTGATGCCATCGGCGGATGACCATGCAAGAGCGACGTTGCCGTGGCCTGCACGCGACAATTTCCATGAAAAATCTTTCGGATACGGTTCGTTGGAGAAACGGATGACGCCGAAGGCGGACGGATTGTGAAAGCCACCGACGGATGGTGACCATGTGCTCAGTTCGGGAACGGTCGTTCGCGAACGGCAAACGTTGATGTGCCATTCATCACCGTCTTTTGGAGCACCGCCGAGAACGTCGAACGGAATGGAAACACTTGCCGTCCAACGGTCATCAGCGGTTTTGCATGCCGTTTTGAAGGCATCCGCATTCCATGAGACGTCGCGATTCAGTTCGTCGAAAAATGTTCCAATGGAATTGACGACGACATGGACGTAGTCCTTCCAATCTTTTGGCTGGATGAAGAGCTCGACGCAGTCGTCGCTCCAGACTTGACTGTCCCGAAATTTGGCGTTGGCGACAAGTTTGTCCATCTTCGGTTCGAAACAGACGACGTCGAAGATGAGCGATGTCGCGTCGCGACGGATGGTTGCGGTTGTGGCGGCGGACGGCATGGCATCGCCTGCGATCGTGGGCAGAGCGCCGATGGAAACGCTGCCCTGCGGCGGCACAACAGCCATGGGAATCCATGCGTGAACGGCGATGCAGGACAGAATCAGAAGAAGAAAGGATTTTTTCATGATTGTTCCTAGTGTATTGTATATTAGTTTCCAACGGCGGGACGCCGTCGTTACCTTAATCTCCGAAGTGGCTGATATGGAATCGGTTGGCACCACAGACGGGAAATTCCTGATCGCCCCATGGTTGATACCATCTGGCGTAGCCGCGAAGGCGGTTTTCTGGATCGTAGACACCGTATTCGAGAGCGTCCACAGCGGGTTCCAATCCACGTCCGGATTCGAAATTGATGCTGCCGATTTCAACGGCGCATGGACCTTTTTCATGGCCGAAAAGCTCTGTCGTCGTGGTGGTGATGATGCGTTTGTTATGCTGTGCGGTGATGTGGTTTATGATCGTCAGATGGGATGAGTCGTGGAACGTGACACCTTCCTCGCAATTATGTATATAAAGGTAATCCGCGATGACGTGTTCGCTGAGAACGAAACCATAGCGGAAGCCTTGCGCGGCGACGCTGCGCAACGTGTTGTGGTCGTTTTGGTCGCCCGACATCATAAGGCCGACGGTGTGGCATGGATTCGGCTGGAGCTGTTTGCCCAAAAACGTATCTCCGACATTGTCGTCCAGACAGAACTGCGAATCCGCCACATGGGCGCGGGAGACGTTTTGCAGATTGACGGCGCTTTGCGTGGGATACATGCGGTCGTGGTCGAGATGGACGCGGAATTCGAGATTGGCGATGGAGAAGCTTGTCAGGCTGAAATGTCCTTTGCAGGAATCGCCTTCGGGGGCGGCGAGAATGGCGTAGGGGCGTTCTTTCGGATCATGAATTTCGGGAGCCTGCCAGTCGGAGAAAAGGAACGTATTGTCGTTACGGAGCGTGCCGAACTTCGTGGGGCTGAAGATGTTGGGACAGTCCGCGCGACGGACGATGTAGGCGTTGAGCAGACGGCAGGGCATTTCGCCTTCAAGGAAGATGTTGTGTTGGCCGGGGGGGATGACAAGCTGTGCGCGGACAGGGCGCCCATCGTATGTTTCCACAGCCGGTGATGCGATGCGGTAACCGTTGGGGCTGAACGGGAAGAGAATGCGTCCACCGCCGCGTTTCGCGCAAAAATCGATGGCGCTTTGAATGGCCTGCGTGTCGTCGGTGATGCCGTCCGCCTTGGCGCCGAAATCCATGACGTTGAATCCAAATGATGACATGTGCTTCCCCTTTTTCTTGTGATTGTGAAATCAAAATACCATACAATAGCATAAAAAGTTTTAAAATATGCAAATGATGGGCTATATTTTCATTGTTTTTTTGATTGAACGTCAACCATCAATAAAGGAAAAGCATCATGAAGAAGAGTTTGTTTGTGTTGTTGGGCCTGGGCGGAATGCTGCTGGGCGACATCGTGCCGAAAGAAATTCCGAGCCCGCTCGTGCTGCTCCAGCCTGAGCAGAAGAAAATCATGCAGTACGATACGCATGAAGAACGCGCCAACATCATGAAAGAAGATCATAAGTTACCGAAAGAGAAGCGGTTATACTGCTCTAACACGGCAAAATGGCGTGAGGCGGTTCCTGTCACGTTTGCATGGGAATGCACCGACGGAGAGGTCGGCCCGTTCACTGTGACGTTCGCGGACAATGAAGCGTTTGAGAATCCGCAATATGTTTATTCTAAGAAAGATAAGGATATGTTCGTCACGCCGCCGAACTATCTGACGAATTTCAAAATCGGCCAGACATACTACTGGAAGGTGACCGGTAAGAAGGACAAGCAGGAAGTGACGTCCGCTGTGTCGAAATTCACGACGGAGGATATGGCACCGCGTTGGATCAAGCTGGAAGGCCGCGTCGGCAACACACGCGATTTGGGCGGTTGGAAAACGAAGGACGGACGCCGCATCAAGCAGAACATGATCTTCCGTGGGCAGGGCCTCAACGACAACAGTGCCAACGGCCGGCAACCGGGCCGCAACCGTCTGACGGCGGCGGACATCGACTGGATGCTCAACACGCTGCACATCAAGACGGATCTTGATCTACGCAGCTCTGGCGAAACGGCGAACATGACGGTGTCGCCGCTTGGTCCGACCGTGAAGTTCATCCATCATTCGTCTTCTGCCTACAATGGCATTTTCAAGGAAAGCGGCAAAAAGGTCATGGCGGAGAATTTCCGTGTATTCACGGATCCCGAGAACTATCCGATCTACTTCCACTGCATCGGCGGCGCGGATCGTGCCGGCTCGTTGGCTCTTGTCTTGGAGGGCATTCTCGGCGTACCCGAACGGGAGCTTGGCATCGATTGGGAAAACACGTTCTATCCGCACCTTCCGGATATGAAAGAGGAATTCGGCCCGAAATACTGGTGCCGCTACCAGTATTTTCTGGAATTGTTCCCGCAATACGGCAAGGAAGGCGATTCTTTCAATAAAATGATTGAGAACTACCTCCTGAGCTGCGGCATCACGATGGAGGAGATTGAGAAATTTAGGAAGATTATGCTGGAATAATTCTTTTTAATTCATAAGGTATAATGCATAATTCATAATTATTATAAGGCTGATACATAGCGCTACGCTTACTATTTGCTTTGCCGCTATCGTGGCAAACAAAAAAATGACCGCCGACATTTGGTACATAAACACCATTTGTCGGCGGTTTTGTTGTTGACACATTTGCTTCTCAATAAGATTATGCAGCAATGTATAATGTTTTGCTGCATAATCTTTTTAGAGAAGTTGATATAATACTTCCTCCCGTCTATTTGATGACTTTGTTATCGCCGATGATGTCAGGCTTGTTGGCCATGGAGTCGGCCTCCGTGATGGGACGGATGACTTTGCATGGACAGCCGGCGGCGAAGGACATCGGCGGAATGTCCCGTGTGACGACGGCGCCAGCGCCAATGACGCAACCATCACCGATTGTCACACCCGGGCAGATGACAACGTTGGCGCCGAACCAGCAGTCATTGCCGATTTTAACAGGCTTGGCATAGCATAGATGGGCGGGTTTGCCGTCTTTGTCCAGCATGGTGCGGCGTTCATCAGGCAGCATGGGATGGATCGGTGTGACGATCGTGCAGTTCGGGCCGAAATTATTGTCGTTGCCGATTTCGACGGTTGCGTCGTCCTGTATTGTGAGATTGTAGTTGAAGAAATTCCGTTTGCCGATTTTCGTGTGTTTCCCGTAATGGAAGAAAATCGGCCCTTGCATGAAGGAGCCTTCACCGATTTCACCTAAGATTAACTCTAGGAGATGTTTGCGAACTTCGACATCGTCTTCGTTGGTGCGGCTATATGCCGCGCTGAGCTTGTGGGAACGCATTTTGATGGCCCGCAATTCGGGATTGCCTGGAGCGAACAGAATTCCCGCCATGATTTTTTCTTCTTCTTTCATGATGCCTCTGAAAAATAAAGGGTTGAGGGAAAAAGGATAACGACATTCATGGAAAATATAAGTCCATGGGATAAATTATCCAATTTGAAACGGTTTTTATTGTCGGACGCATCGAAGGAACCATGAACGGATGGTCAAAAAACTGCTGTTTGCATGTTTAGCTTTAATAGGGAGCCAGATGATGGGTATTACACCGAATGATTTCAAAGGTACTGATTCTGAACGTATTGCGCAGGCGTTGGCGGTTTTGAAAACGCAGGGCGGCGGCACATTACGCATCCCGCGGCGTGAAGACACAGACGGACGCGCCTTCTGGCTCATCGACGAAGCGATTCTGCTGGATGCCAACACAACGCTCATCATCGAAGATTGCACCATTAAGCTATCGGACCGTTGCCGCGACAATTTCATACGTTCGGCGAACTGCGGTTATGGGATTGAGAACGTCCAGAGAATCAACAACATCCGTGTCATCGGCATTGGAAACGCTGTGCTTTTGGGTGCGGATAATCCACGTGCGACAGGCGATAGCGGAAAGAAGCTTGGTGACCGGACTTACGGTACGGATGCGGGTAAGGAAGGCGAGACGCAGACGGGAGACTGGCGGAACATCGGCGTGCTCATGGCGTATGTCGATGGCTTTTCCGTACAGGGCATTTCCATCGTGGATTCGCACTGCTGGGCGATGTCGTTCGAGCATTGCAAGAATGGCTTGCTGTCTCATCTGAATTTCAAATCGACGTCGAAAAAGGTCATTGGTGACAAGACGGTGACGATGCTGAACCAAGACGGAATCGACTTGCGGCAAGGTTGCCATAATATTGTCATTGAGGCGATTACGGGATATACGGGCGATGATTTGATTGCGTTGACGGCCATTGGCAAGGGTGGGTCAAAGGCCGGTTTGTATGGTCATACAATGGTCGCTGGAACGATTCCGACGGATGACGACGACATCACCAATATCCAAATTCGTAACGTGACGGGATATTCGGCCGGTCGTTGCCAAGTCATACGTTTCTTGAATACAGGTGGTAACAAAATCAATCATATCATTCTCGATGGTTTAATCGACAATTCGCCGAAAGGCTTCGAATCGCATGCGACGATTCGCATCGGCGACCATAATCCGAATTGGGGCGGCGTGACGCCGTTGGGCGATACGAGCGATTTCATCATCACGAATGTCCATGCCAATTCAAAAAACTGCATTTTAATTGCAGGTTCGTTGGCTAACTCCATCATTTCCAACGTCATCAACCACTATCCGGACTGCGGTCCTATCACCTATGAATCTGGTCAGGACTATGTGAAAGATGTGACGATGAGCAATCTAAAATAATAGAGGTTCTTATGAAAAGGTTGCTGTTCATTTCCCTGTTGATTGCATGTTATGCGCATGCTCAATGGGTGGCAACCATGAATCCGGGGACGGACGGGAATGTGCAGGCTGATGGGAAAGAAATCGTCAAGTTCCTGCCAGGCTTGCATGAGGCTCCAAATTGGCATCGCAGGGATTTCAAGACACTCAATGTGGAGAAGCTTGGAATCGATGAGGCAGCCCATGGACAGATTGTCACGGCAGACGGGAAGTATTTCTCCGATGTAATGGCCGCGAAGCGAGATGCGCGAACGATCCGTTTCCAATGCAGTCTTTCGTCTGATCATGACGTCGAGCTGAACAGCCTGCATGTGGCGTTCATGGTGTCAACGGACATCCTTATCGGCAAGTCATGGAGTGTTGATGATCAGCCATTTAGGCCATATCCACTTGAATTCGCACGAAAGACGAAGCATCAGTTTGACGGGATAATCCGAAAAATGACGCTTGAGACGACGCTCGGTCCAATTGTGTTCAGCTTCCCCGAACCGACGTATGTCCTATTGCAGGATAACCGCAACTGGGGCGACAATTTCGAAGTGCGCGTCAACTACCGTCCGACAGTTCAGAAAGGAAGTTTTGACTGGCGGAAGGAGGATCGTTTCGATGTAGCTGTCGATATGGTTCTTCCCGTGGAGACGGCGCTTAACAAATCGGAGCCTGTGACGATTGAGGAGGGAGCGGATTGGGTAAAGGTTGATTTACGCACGGGAGTCCGCAAGGGGAGTGCTGTGGATTTTACCGATGTAATCAATCGTCATGCTCCAGCTGGTAAGTTTGGTCGTGTCGTCGCGAAGGGGGAGAACTTCGAGTTCGAGGGCTTGCCCGGTGTACCGCAGAAATTCTATGGTGTGAATTTAGTTGGCGGCGCGAATACACCACCGACGCACGAACAGGCAGTCGAATTGGCGGAGCGTCTCTACCGTCTGGGCTACAACACGGTTCGTTTCCATCATTATGGTAATGCGATCTATTCTCGGAAGGCGGCGCATTCCTATGAGTTGGACGAGGCCAAATTAGATAGGTTGGACTTTTTGTTCGCAGAGTTGAAAAAGCGCGGCATTTATGTCACGACAGATGTTTATTCGTCACGTGCTGTCAAAGCATCGGATATTTTCGACGGGATGGAAGGCAACCTTTCTTTTCAGGAATTTCGGCAGGCATTGCCTTTCAGCGAGAAGGCGATGAATCATTGGAAGCTTTTCGCAAAAGCCTTCTTCCTTCATCTGAATCCCTATACCGGAATGACTTACGCCGAAGATCCGGCGATGCCGTGGATATGCCTTGTGAACGAAGGGAATTTTTATCGTGTCACGCCCGGACCGCTGATGTCGAAGAATACCGTCGAATTATGGGTGAAGGCATGGAATGAATGGACGCTGAAAAAATACGGCGACTTCCAAAAGCGCAACAAAGCGTGGGAGACACCTGACAAGGCGGAATTTCTGGAGGATATGAGCACAGGAGGATCGGCTATCTGCCAACGTGATTTTTTTGAATTCACCTTCGAGATTGAGCGGCGGATGTATGCGGAGATGAAGGATTTCATGCAAAATGAACTGGGCTGCAAGGCGATGCTGACCAATTTGAATCATAGCGGCTTTGCTCCGTCCGAAATGCTGTCCCGTATGGATTTTGATTATGTCGATCAACATTTCTATGTTGATCATCCGCGTTTTCTGACGCCTGTCCGCTGGGCGCTCCCGTTGAGCATCAACAACGACAATGTCGTGAAAACAGGAGGATTCGGTGGCACACTGCCGGCCTTGACGCGGCTGTACGATCGTCCGTTCACGGTGACGGAATTCAATTATTCTTATCCCGGCGAGCATCGTGGCGTAGGCGGTATCTTGACAGGCTGTCTGGGAGCGATCCAAAATTGGGCGGGTATTTGGCGTTTCGCCTATTCGCATGGCGGTGTCAATATCTATAAGCCAATGGGAATGAGACATTTTGATTTGGCCAGCGACCCATTGAACCAGGCGGCGGATCGGGCGACGGTTTGTCTGTATCTGCGTGGCGATTTGCAGCCTGTGTCACATTCCATTGCCGTGACGATGCCGTCCGATTATCTGTCGTGCGTGCCGCCAAAAGAGCAGGTGACGCGCGTCAGTCCTGCTTGGCAACGTTTCGCCATGATCATGAAAATGGGATGTGCATTTGGTGACAACACGACGAAGGTTCCTGTGGATTTGTCACTTGGACTCGCTTCGAATGCGCCGCAGGGGCGGCGACATTTGGTCGGCGACGTGCTTGGACAGGAAGGGATAGCCGCTCTCTCGAAAGCAATTGCGGATGGTAAATGGTTGCCAGATGGAAACAAAAGCGATTTGCGGGACGGCATCCGCCTTCTGCAAACGGCTTCAGGACAGTTTGATATCGATTTCATGAATGGTTGCTTTACGCTGGATACGGCCTTGACGGCGGGGGGCTACGCGGAGGGCGGTGGCGTCATCACGACGCAGGCCGGTGTGGACGTTTCCATCATTGACACACCCGCCACAGTATGGGCATCATCGCTGGATGGCCGACCGTTGGCTTCTAGCGGGCGGATTTTGTTGACGCATTTGACGGATGTGCAGAACAGCGGGATCCGTTTCGCCGAAAAGGAACGCAAGACACAGCTTTCTTGGGGCGATCTTCCGCTTCTAGCCCGCACAGGGAAGGCGGTTGTTACATTGAAACGGGACAAGAATGCGCCGTTGCTTCGTGCTTGGGCGATTGCCATGGACGGCGAACGGCTGTCCGAACTGCCGCTCGTTGTTGATGGTGACGATCGAATCCGTCTTCCATTGGATGTACGTGGTCCGGAAGGGGCGCGGATGCTATATGAATTTGAGCGTGTCGAATGAAAGGCGGCACGATTTTAAAAACGATAATCAAAAAGGCACGGATAATGTATCGTAAGATAAAAGAAAAGGTGTTTGAAGTCATCCAGCCGGCGGAGGACGGCAAGCTGGCCAGTCGAATTTTCGACTGCTTCATCATGTTTCTGATCGCCGTTAGCATTTTCAGCATCTTCGCCATCACCTTTGATTTGTCCGATGCGATGACGCGTCATCTGAGGCAGGTGGAACGACTTAGCATCATTGTTTTCACGATTGAATATCTGCTTCGTGTATGGACGTCCGATCTGCTGTTTCCAGAAGAGACACGCCTGAAGGCGTTGTTTAAATATCTGACGATGGGGATGGCCATCATTGATCTGTTGGCGATTCTCCCGTTCTATCTGCCCATGTTTTTTCCAATCAACCTGCTGGGGTTGCGCTTATTACGTCTTACCAGAATCTTGCGTGTATGCAAACTAACACGTTATTCCGAAGCACTCGCGTCGATCGCCGATATTTTCGTAAACAAGTCGAAGGAGATCATCGCATCGTTTCTTGTAGTTTTCCTATTGTTGATTGTCGCGTCGTTGATGATTTACTACGCCGAGCACGAAGCGCAGCCGGAGGCGTTTAAGAACGCTTTTTCCGGTCTGTGGTGGGCGGTTGCCACGTTGACGACGGTCGGATATGGCGACATTTATCCCGTAACAGTAATGGGGCGTGTCATTGGGGCGATTATTGCCTTGTTGGGCATCGGTATGGTCGCCATTCCGACTGGTATCATCAGCTCTGGTTTCATTGAGCATCTGCGGAAGAAGGAGAATGCGAACAACGAAATTATTTACTGCCCGCATTGTGGCAAGCCGTTGAAAGGAGGACATGTATCGTTCCCATTCTTCCCGTATTCAACGAATTATGTGAAACATCAAAAAGCGCATCGCGGTTCAAAATGAATCGACGATGCGCATTGGGCTATTTTTTCACGTTAGAGCACTTGACTTGTAATCATGAGGTCACAGGAATACTTATGTGACTGACTCTGGTATTACCTTTGAATTTTAATAGTTGGTAGGTATGTTCTTTTTTGATCGGAATTTGCTTGAAGCTTTAGGCTCTAAGCTCTTAGCTATGACGGAGCACATATGCGCTCCGTCATATTTTTACCGCAAATTGAGCTTGCGGAGGATGGGATAGATCACGTCGGGGCTGTTGGTCGTGATGGAGTCGCAGTTGAGCGTGAGGGCTTTGTCGAGTTCAGCTTCTGTATCAACAGCGCAGATATCAACGACGACGTTCTTCTTGTGGTATTCTTCGATCTCTTCGTTGGTGGCTTCCTTAGTCCAGAGGCAGATCTTGTTGAAGACAGGACCGTAGAGCTTTTCATCGACGGGGCACTTCAAATAGCGGGGCGGGAAGCATTGGATGAAGATGGAGGGATCCCATTCCTTCAGCAACTGCAATTGGCGTGGATGGAAGGATAGAATCAGGCTGTGGGAGAAGATGTTCTGCTTTTTGCAGATTTCATAGACTTGACGTGTGCAGTTGTCGTCATCTTCCTTCAATTCGATAAGGATGTAGTAGTTCGGATCTTTGGAGAAAATAGCGTCCAATGTCTCTTCGAACGTCGGAATCTGTGTTCCCGCGAATTTCGGATCCTTCCAACCGCCGAAATCGAGCTTGCGGATGTCGTCGAAAAGGAAATCGTGGACATAGCCTTGTCCATTGGAACAACGTTCGACAGTGTGGTCATGGGTGACGACGAGCTTGCCATCTTTTGTGGGATGGACGTCGAATTCGAGCGAATCGAGTCCGTAGTCCATGGCGGCGATGAAAGAGGGAATGGTGTTTTCGGGATACTGCGAACGGAAGCCGCGGTGGCCGACGATCATGAAGTTTTCGAGCATGGAGCGCTCCTTGTTGGTTGATTTACTGTTGAGATGGATTAAAATAATATTTCTTATATTGTAGCATAAAAGTGGAAAAAAAGAAGTAAAACGGAAAAAAGACTGGACAAAATCATGATAAAAATGTATAACATAGAAAAAGTAATATATTGTATGTGCATGATGTTTTTCATAGCTTCAATGGCTTCAGGAGAAAACAAAATGGATGACTATCCAATACATGTGAAGGATTTACATATACGCGACCCGTTCGTGCTGCCGATCGCGCAGGAGAAGACGTACTACATGTACGCCTCTGGCAAGGCGGAAGGCGGCTACGGTTGCAAAGCGTACAAAAGCAAGGATTTGGAACATTGGAGCAATCCTGTCACAGTTTTCAATCCGCCTGCGGAATACAAAGACTGCAACGCCTATTGGGCACCAGAAGTCCATGAATACAAAGGAAAATTCTACTTGTTCATGACGCTGAAGGCCCCGCGAAAATATCGCGGCACGCATATCTTCGTGGCGGACAAGCCGACAGGGCCGTTCGTGCCGACGTCGAAGACGGCGGCGACGCCTGCGCATTGGGAATGTCTTGATGGGACGCTATTTGTGTCGGACGAAGGCCGTCCGTATATCGTGTTCTGCCATGAATGGTGCCAAGTGCGCAACGGTGGCATGTGCGCGTTGCCGTTGACGGATGATTTGAGCGCGGCGGCTGGCAGCCCGATCTACTTGTTCTCCGCGTCGGACGCTCCATGGGCGCCGAAGAAAGAGATTGGCGCGGATGGTTCGTTCCCGACGTATGTGACGGATGGTCCGTTCATGTATCGCGGAAAGGATAATCGGTTGTTCATGCTGTGGTCGAGCTTCGGCCCGGGCGACTACACGGTCGGTCTTGCGGAAAGCAAAAACGGCCGGATCGACGGCGAATGGTTCCAGCATGAGAAGCCTGTCTATGAGAACGGCGGCCATTGCATGCTATTCAAAGACTTCGATGGAAATCTGCGGATGTCGTTGCACGGACCGAACAGAGGGCCGTTGGAACGTGCTCATTTCTTGAAACTTGTGGAAACGGATGAAGGGCTTTTGAAGGTGGCACCGTGAGCGAGGCTTCTGAAGAAAACGAAAAACTGCCGGAAAGTACCGACGGAAAGATACCGGAATCTGCCGATATCTTTGAACAGTTGCTGGAAGAACCTAGAGTCCAGGAACTTAAGGGAAACTATGAAATGCGCGGAGTCATCGGCAGGGGGGGATATGCGGAAATTTGGGTCGCCAAAGATCTGCATAATAAGCGGACGGTGGCCGTGAAATCGCTTCGTGAGGACAAGGTGGAAGACCAGCAGGCACGTAGCGCTTTCTTGCAGGAGGCCCGCATAATGATGTATCTGCAGCATCCGGGCATCGTTCCTGTATATGATTTTTTCAAAGATAGTTATGGTCGCCTGCATATCATCATGAAACTGGTTTTGGGGCGCACGCTGGATGATCTGATCAATCAGATTCATGAGGAATACAAGGGCAAGACGCCCCGTGAAGTGGAGGCGATGGAAAGAAAGCAGATGCCCGAACGGTTGGAAATATTCCTAAGGGTCTGTGATATGGTGGCTTATGCCCATGAAAAACGGATTCTGCATCGAGACTTGAAGCCGGCGAACATCATGCTGGGCAAACAAGATGACGTCTATGTGATGGACTGGGGCATTGCGGAACCGCATGAGAGCGACGAACCGATACAGGCCCCAGAAGATACGTCGGGAACGGTCTGCTATCTTGCTCCTGAAATCATACGCCGCAAGACATACGATGAACGTTCGGATGTCTATTCCCTTGGGCTCGTGCTATTTGACTTGACATATTTGCATCCGGCGTTCGTTCAGATGGACGAAAAGCTGACATGCTACTATGCCGTGCGTGGTAAGACGAGCCATCGAAAGCATGAATATGGTTATCGGGTGCCTATTTGGTTGCGGCAGGTCATCGATCATGCGATCTGGCTGGATCCGGAAAAACGGACGCCGAGCGTTGCCGTCATGATGGAACAAATCCGCGAAGGCATGGCAGACGATGCGAGCTTGTTGGGCCGTCTGAAACGGCTTATAGGGTTGTAAGATATTCGAGGGCAAGACGATAACCGTCAAATCCATGTCCTGCGAAAGTCTTGCAGCAAGCCATGCCTGCGTAGGAGATGTGGCGGAACGGTTCCCGTGCGGAGACATCGCTGAGATGGACTTCGACGGCGGGCAGGGCGACGGCCTTCAAGGCGTCCAGTATGGCGACGGATGTGTGGGTATAGGCGGCTGGATTGATGACGATGCCGTCGAATTTGCCCAATGCCTCTTGAATCCAATCAACGAGAACGCCTTCGTGGTTGGATTGACGGACATCGACGGCGAGGCCGAGCTTCGCCGCGGCCTCTTGGATGAAGGCGACGAGCGTGGGATAGTCTTGCTTGCCGTAGATATTCGGTTCGCGAATGCCAAGCATGTTGAGATTCGGGCCGTTTAATACAAGGATGTTTTTCATGGGAGTAGGGGCATCGGCGGGAAGCCATTGGCATAAGAATTTAGGTAGCAAGGCCGTCTCGGCCTTGTCAAGGGCGGGGACGCCCTTGCTACCTCATACTTTACGATATTGTCATGTAAAATCAAATAGAGGCACAGGAGAAAACGATGAGCGAGACGATTCTGTATCTGTCACCAGACGGCAACAATGCGAACGATGGCGTGGCCGCATCAATGGCGACGATTGAAGGTGCTGTGGCGCGCCTTCGGGAGATGCGCAACCGCGGCACGCTTCGGTTGCCTGCTCGAATCCTGTTGCATGGCGGCGTGTATCATGTTGCAAAGACGATTGAACTGGATACGGATTTTCCGCTGACCATTGATGCCGTCGATGGCGAAAATGCCGTCATTGACGGCTGTTATGAATTGACTGGATGGCATGAAGTGACGGTCAACGGCAAAAAGGCGTGGCAGGCGAAGGCTGCGTTTCCCGTGGAGGAGCTTTATTTCAAAGGAAAAATGCTGAAACGCGCGGCGTTTCCGAAAGAGGGGATGTATCGTGTACGGAACACAACGTCACCATGGGGCGGAGGGCTCTTCAGTGGCGGCGACCATTTCACGACACAGGAAGGTTCGTTTGATCCGAAATGGCACAATCAGACGGGCATCGTCGTTTTCATGACGCATAAGTGGATTGAAGAGCATCTGCCTGTCAAATCGTATGATACGGAGACGGGGGAGCTGTATTCGACGCATCGCTCCACGTTCCTCATGACGAGCAATGACACGGAATACCGTTTTGAAAACGTCCGCGAAGCACTGCTGGAGCCAGGCGAATTTTATTATGACAGCACGGACGGCACGGTGACCGTCATTCTGGACGAACCGCTGGAAGCGGATGGCGAGCATCCTGTCGCGACGTATGTCGGTAACTTGTTGAAACTGAACAATGTCCGTTATCTGAACATCCGCAATCTGGTGTTCCGTCATGGCGGCGGCTACCGTCCCACCTGCACGCGGCGTTATGACATTTCGGGCAGGGAGTTCATGAACTACGCCATGCAGGAAACATGGTTGGACGAACATTCAGAGCATCCATTTGCTGCGGCCCCGCAGGCCGCCGTTCAAGTGCCTGGAACGATTTTCATGTATCACTCAAGCGATTGCGAGATAACGGGTTGTACGATCTCAGAGACCAGTTGGTATGGCATTGAGGCGAGTGCGGGATGCTCCAATATTCTCATCGACCGCAACGAATTGTTCGAACTAGGCGCGGGCGGCATCCGCATCGGCGGTGCGGCGGTGAACGATCCTGTTGAATTGCGGACATCTCGCGTGACGGTGACGAACAACCACATCCACGATGGCGGACTGGTGTTCGCCAGCGGCGTGGGTGTCCTCATTACGCATGCATTTGGCAACTTGGTGGAACACAACCACATCCATGATTTGTTCTATTCGGGCGTGTCGGCTGGCTGGAATTGGGGCTTCGGCGAAACAGTCGCAAAAGAAAACCGTATCGGCTGGAATCTCATCCATGATCTTGGAAAGGGAGTCCTCTCAGACATGGGCGGCGTCTATCTCCTTGGAATCCAGCCAGGTACGCGCGTTTATAGCAATTACATCGCCAACGTGAAACGCCGCTATTATGGCGGATGGGGCATCTATACGGACGAAGGCTCGTCGCATGTCGTCGTGGAGAACAACATCTGCACGGATTGCTCCAGTGAGGCGTACCATCAGCATTTTGGACGTGAGAACACGTTGCGCTACAACATCTTCGCCTTTGGCAACGATGCTGTTTTAGCGATTGCCCGCGGGCAGGAATTCGCGGGCGTCTTCCCCGGCCTGAATTTCTCCAATGCGCTGTCAAGCTACAACAATGTGTTCGTGACGAACGGCAGGCCGTTCATCCGTTCTGGCAATGAAAAGCATCTGCAACGGCCGACGTTCCTTGCGGAGAATAGCATCTTCTTCAATACGGAAGGCAAATTCCCGTCGATTGCGGTTTCAGGCGAATGGAAATGCGATTTGGACGAATGGCAGAAGCGCGGTTTCGACCGTGACGCGATCATTGCGGATCCAGGCTTCAACGACTTGTCAATGCGTGACTTCCGCTTTGGAAAGGATTCGCTTTTGGGGCGTTTAGGCTTCCCGATGCTGGACATGAAAGAAGTGGGGATCCAATAAGGTCCCGCGTCCGCGGGACCAGAAAAAGGGAGGGTCCCGCTCCTGCGGGACCAGAAAAAGGGAGGGTCCCGCTCCTGCGGGACCAGAAAAAGGGAGGGGCCCGCTCCTGCGGGATCAGTGGTTAGTGGCTAGAAGGCTAGAATCCTAGAATTTCTAGAGCCGCTAGATGAGTTTCTTTAATGCCCTCTCCGCCGCTTCGCGGCACCTCCCCCAGAGGGGGGAGGCTTGAGAAAATATTTCACGGCACCTCCCCCAGAGGGGGGAGTCTTGAGAAAATATTTCACGGTCGGCGTTGCTGTGGGCGGTTGGGATCCCGACGATACTGCGTCTTACGTTCCAACGGCTTCATATCAGTTTGGAGATAGAACGATTTAAGTGGCTCGTAACCAAGTTCTTCTGCGAGTTTATCCCACGCCTTGGGAAGTTCGATTTTCACCGTCGCGAAGCCGCCGCCCGGCACGCAGAGAGATTTGTTGCGATTGGCGTCGCCTGTGACGAGAATCGCCGTCTTACCGTCCTGCATGACAGGAACTGTTTCGACCGTTTCCTTCCCTGACCATGCAAGCCATGGAGGCGTCTTCGTGACAGCCGAGCCTTCGGACTCACCGAGTCTCTTTGCATGATTCTTTACTGAATAAGTCGCTGGATTGAAAGCACTTCCGGGATTGCCCCAGTAGTTCGCGTAGGCGCGTTCCTCCAATGGACGGCGCGCTGTCTCCACAAGAGCTTTCTCTAATGATTCTTTGCTCTTGTATTTTGTCGCCAAATCGCGTGCTACGTATTCTGTGACGAGCATTGTGCGATAAACAAACGGCGTGCCGCTGCCGACGGCGAACTGCTCCTTCTCGACGGCGTCCCACGCCATCATCTCCATGATCTTTTTGCCGTCGGAAGTCGCTGGCGCCAAGTTATTTCCCCATGAAAGAGCGGACGCCGCCGTCAATGTGTTCACGTTCAGACCGTAGCCGTTCTGCATGTTCCACGGCATCCAGCCGATGTTGATGGCGGCTTTTTCGTCTTCGACGAGACACCACGGCATCAGATAACCGAATGTGCCCATCCTGTTTTCCTTTACATAATAGCCGCCGAGATTCAGCATGGCGAGATTGATGAACCGCCCGATGGCGGCGTTCTTCTGGGAGGAGATTTCGCCTTGAGCGCTGTCGATACCGAGCTGGCGGGCCAGCGGGCCGTTGAGCCAGCAGAACGGCGTCCATGCATGGGTGCTGGCGAGCGTCCTGCGGAAATCGCCGTAAGCCATTGCCTGCGTGAAGGCTATGAGTATCGGCATGAATTCGGCGGGGCAGCCGGACATGACGCCGTTGACGGCGACGTGGCGAACGGTCGTCTTGCGGAAGGCGACGGGCAGTTCGGCGACGATGTCGTCGGGCCGCTTATCTGTGAATTTAAGGAATTGTGCAACGCGTTCCTCTGTCGGCGGCACGATGGGCAGGCCGTCGGTCCATCCCATTTGGGCGAAGTAGCGGTTGACTTCATCATAGCTTCCCGTGAAGATGACGCCGCCGTTACTGGTATCTGTAACAGATTGCGATGCTTTGATTTCCTCCTCTGTGAACGGCGTCGTCAAGGCTTTCAGAATCTGCGGCCAGAGGACGTTTCGTGTGTTGTCGCGCAGTTCGTCGCGTGAATGGGATGCGAAGGCTCCTGGATATTCCGCAACCCGTTGGATTGGAACGCCTGCCGCTGATGCTGCGGAGCGGGCCTGATCGACGAAGCCCGGAGCCGCAATCATGACGGACGGAATGCCGAGATGCTCCGCCGCGATGCAGGAGCCTGTCTCCTTCGGCGTGCAAAGGCCGCAGCCGCCGTTGCCAGAAATGATCGCTTGAATGCCATATTCCTTCAACTTCCGCTGGAATTCGTCTTTTTCATGGCGGATGACGCCTGGCGCGGGCCATGGGCCGGCGGAACCAATTTCACTAAGAAGATAGATTTTCGCCGTCGGATATTTGGACAAAATGAGCCGCCTGAGTTCAGGATGGGTGACGGAAGCCATGAAACTACCGCCGACGATGGCGATTTTCTTGCCGTCCAATGTGTCGAGCCGCGGCGCCTGCGTGATTTTCTTGATCGTGCCCGGCCCGATAGGCGAGAGAACAGCGTAACTGCCATTCTGGCCGTCTTTTACGATGCCCGGCAATGTACAAGAACCATCAACGCATTCCGCATCCGTTGCATCAGCGGCGAACGCGCAAGTGATCAGAGTTGCAAGTAACGTTATACAAATGTGTAACTTCATATGCCTCCTAATGATGTCAGACTCTCCATGGTTTTCTTTCGACTCTCTTCGGTTGTGTCTCGTCATTGCGCAATTGACGTTTGTTATTCAAGAAACGACCAATGAAAGGATTTATTTTGTCTGATGATAGATGATGGCCATTGAGTTAATTGAATTTTAAGTGACTATTAATTTGAAAATTTGCAAAATAAATGCAGAAAATCGAATTAATGGCATATTATTGGTGTGGTTAAATGGATAAAATGAAAGGTTTTTGTCGATCATAATACAATGAATAAGCCCAATCCAATTTTCTCTCTATTTCTTCTTGCTTGTATGACAGCCTTCAGACTATTTGCCGCTCCAATTAACTCCATCAATGTCAAAGACTTCGGCGCTGTCGGCGACGGAGTGGCCGATGACACGGCTGCGATCCAGAAGGCGATTGCCGCTTCGACTGAACGGAAGGCGGACATCCTGTTGGCGCGGCAGCCGATGGTGGATGATTTGCCTGAATTATCACATCTTCCCGCATTGAGCACCACGACGGAAAACACCATCCAACCGGAAGTATTTTTGCCAGAGGGAATCTATCGCGTGAGCAAGACATTGGTGGCTGGCTCGTTGGTACTGCGTGGCGAAAACGGTGCGGTCGTCCGGATGGAGAATCCGTCGCAGGACATCCTCTACAGCCATTGGGGCTATCGTGTGCGCGTCAGCAATGTGACGTTCGAAGGCGGTCGCCGTCAGTTGTTGCTCTATACGGGCAACAACGACGTGGCGAATTTCTGCGTGGAGAATTGTGTTTTCCGAAATTCTTCCGCGGCAGCCATTTGGAGCCACAACTACCGTCGGCCAGATGGTCATGATTTCAGCACGATGACCATGGGACCGTATTCGGTTGAAAATACACCGGATGGCCCCAAACTGACGCCGAACGACGAGACACAGCCATATTTCGCGCATTCCACATTGGCCATCGTCTCCGACTGTCGTTTTGAAGAATGCGTCACAGCCATCGACATGGCGACGGATGGCTGCCAAATCGAACGTTGCGCTTTTGTCTCTTCAAAACCGCTGACTCGCCCCGTTTTCATTGGCGGCATGTTCAATCGCTACGTGGATTTGGATTGCCGTGCGGCTGGTGCCATCGGTGCCAATGCATGTTGGATTGCAGGTCATGGTGGTACGATTTCCGGCGGACGTTTTCGTCTGGAGACACCGTCGTCCGAAAATCCCGCCATCCGCTGGTCGAGCGGAAAACGCATTAGCGAAGTCCCAGCGGCCATTTCGATACGTCGTGCGCAATTCATTGGAACGGAGCAGGCACTGTTGCGCATAGAAAACAGCGTGGCTGAAAATTCGCCGTTATTGTTGGATTTCGATGATGTGGTGGTTGATGGAACAGTTGGTCCAATTCCCGCCGTTGTTTGGGAAGTCCCTTTCAATCTGGAACTTGCACAAAAATTCCATTACAATTTCAAGCCTGCGTTGGCGGTTTTTGATGGTGCGATGATGACTCGCGAGCCTCCCTATCTGTGGAGCATAACCCGTTGCAAGGGACTATCCACGGCGAATATTCCCGCCGTCTTTTCTCTCAATCAGAATGGTGATGTCACGCCCGAACAGGAATCGAAGTTTACTGTGGAACGTCCTGCGTTGCCGCAAGTCACAACTACGGCAAAATTGCTGGATGCCCGCGATTTCGGTTTGGACGATAATCCAAATTCTGACGACACCGCTGCGCTCCAGTCGCTTTTCGCGGCGGCTCAAAAGGAGGTTTCTCCAGTTCGTATCCTGTTGCCGCCCATCTTGATGCGAATCTCACAACCATTGGATATTCCGGCTGATTGTCGCATTACCGTTCGAGGCATCGGTTGCCTATTGCAGAGTAATCGAGACATGCCGATTTTCCGTGGAACGGGTGTGAAATCGCTAGCCATCGAGCATCTGCGTCTGGCATGGGGCAGCATGGCCTTCGATCTGGCT